>Ga0172380_10000311_pt1 | contig 98793 bp, 83 predicted proteins | sample Leawe162metaG_FD_119747 | JGI IMG/M metagenome (GOLD analysis project Ga0172380, IMG submission 119747) | Leachate microbial communities from a municipal landfill in Southern Ontario, Canada - Leachate well 162 metaG | ecosystem: Engineered > Solid waste > Landfill > Unclassified | place...
GATGTTGCCTTCCTGGATCAGGTCGAGGAACTGCAGGCCGCGGTTGGTGTATTTCTTGGCGATGGAGATGACCAGGCGCAGGTTGGCCTCGGTCATTTCGCGCTTGGCGCGGCGCGACTTGGCTTCGCCGGTGGACATCTGCTTGTTGATGTCCTTGATCTCCTTGAGCGGAAGGCCGATGCGGTTCTGTATGTCGATGAGCTTCTGCTGCTCCTCGATGATCGCCGGCGCAGCACGCAGCAGTTGCGCTCCGTAAGTTTTAGCGCTGGCGATTTCGTGCTTGAGCCAGTCGAGATTGGTCTCGTTTCCCGGGAACATTTTGATGAAGTGCTGCCGCGGCATGTGCGACTTGTCCACACACAAGTGAAGGATCTTGCGCTCATGCTTGCGGATATCATCGACAATGCTGCGCACCGAGTCGCACAGGCGCTCGGTCGTCTTGGCGGTAAAACGGATGTTCATCAGCTCGGCGGTGATCTGCTGCTGCAACTTGATGTAGGTGCGGTCCTGAGAGCCTTTCTTGGCCAGCATGACACGCGTCTTGTCGTAGAGATGCACCACGGTGCTGAAACGCTCCAGCGCTTCCGCTTTGAGCTTCAGCAGCGAAGCGGCAATCGCGGCGCTGCCATCGTCGTCCTCGTCGGCTTCGATGGCGGCCACTTCATCTTCAGCCAGCGCTTCGATTTCCGTGGAGGCATTCGGATCGATCAGGCCGTCGATCAATTCGTCGATGCGCATTTCGTCGCGCGCCACCTTGCCGGCAGATTCGATGATTTCAACGATGGTGGTTGGGCAAGCGGAGATGGCCATGATCATGTGCTTCAAGCCGTCTTCGATGCGCTTGGCGATCTCGATTTCGCCTTCGCGCGTCAGCAACTCGACGGAGCCCATTTCACGCATGTACATGCGTACCGGATCCGTGGTGCGGCCGAATTCCGAATCCACTGTCGATAGCGCCTGCTCGGCCTGTTCCTCGACTTCCGCCGCATCGACGACGGCGGGGGTTTGTTCGGTCAGCAGCAGAGATTCCGCATCCGGCGCCTCATCGTAGACCTGGACGCCCATGTCGTTGAAGGTGGTGATAATGGACTCGATCTGTTCGGCGTCGACCATGTCGTCGGGCAGATGGTCGTTGATTTCGGCATAGGTCAGATAGCCGCGTTCCTTGCCGAGCGTTATCAGGTTTTTCAGCCGGGTGCGGCGGGCATCGAGGTCGAGCGGCAAGGCGACCGGCACGTCCGCCATGCGGTCCTTGCCCCGCTTGCTGCGCGATTCGGGTTTTGCCTTGCCTGGTTTTGCTGGGAGGGGCGGCTGGGCGTCGACCTCGACGGATTTCGTCGGAGCCGTTTTCTTGGCCGCAGCTTTGGCGGATTTGGTGACTACCTTGGCCATGATGTCCTCGCTGTCAGGTGCAGGTTGCAGGACTCGTGTCCGTTCCAGCCTGTCCGACAAAGATTGGGGAAAACAGATAATTATACACTAATGACCGCATTTGTTCCTAGGATACGAATCAACTACCCTGCCCTGCCTTAACCGTCGCCGTGTTCTTCTGCGCAAGCAGGGCGGCGAGGTGGCGTCGTTCCTCGGCCGAAAGCCCGCCGTTACGTTCTTTATAGCTCAAAGCGCTGATGGCATGGGTCAGTCCGGCGTGGCGCAGCCGTTCCAGAGCATCGCTGAACTCTGCTTCCAGGGCCGCTTCATCGATGTCCTCGGCAAGCAGGACACTTGCATATTGGGCGAATGTCTGCTCATGCTCGGTGCCCCGAAAATATTCCAGCAGCAGGCCCACCTGAGTCCCCCCCGAGGAGAGCTGAATTGGCAATGCCCCGTGGTCTAGTGCATCGGCAATGGCGCGCAGCGCGGCTTCTTCCGGGCTGTCGCCGGCAATCAACTCCAGCGGCAGGCGCGCCACGCGTTCCGGGTGATGCAACACGTTTTCAAGCAGTTGGTGTTCGATCGAACGGGCCGCGGGGCGGTGTGCCGAACGCGGCGGAGCGCGACGTCCGAAGCTCAGGGGCTTTAGGCCGCAAGCGGCCTCCGCTTCTTCCTGGGAAAGCTGGGCGCTCTTGGCTATCGCCTTGGTCAACTGTACACGCAATACCGGCGCCGTGACGCGCTGCAATAGCGGCTTGGCCTCATGGATCAGTTGCGCCCGGCCCTCGGCGGTGGTCGGTTTGGCGCGGCGTTCGAGCTCCCTGACCATGAACTCGGAGAGCCGCGTGGCATTCCTGGCGTAGTCCAGAAAGGCTTCCTTGCCGTGTTCTCGGATATATTCGTCGGGGTCCTGGTTGCCCTCCATCTGCAATATCTCGACGTTCTTGTTGTCCGCCAAGTGTTCCAGGCTGGTCTCCATCGCTCGCCAAGCCGCCTTGTCGCCGGCGCTGTCGCGATCGAAGCAGAACACCACGCGGTCGACCAATCTGAACAGCTTCTGCAAGTGCATCCCGGTGGTGGCGGTGCCCAGCGTAGCCACCACATTCTCGACACCGAGTTGGGCGAGGCCGACCACATCCATGTAACCTTCGACGACGATGACGCTGTCAGCATCGTGGATGGCCTTGCGTGCCTGAGGCAGGCCGTATAGCTCGCGGCCCTTCTCGAACAGCGGCGTCTCCGGCGAATTCAGGTATTTGGGTTCGCCCGTGTCGAGAATTCGGCCGCCGAAACCGATGACATTGCCGCGCTGGTCGAGGATCGGGAACATGATGCGATCACGGAATCTGTCGTAGCGGCGGCCCTGTTCGTTGTCGATGACCAGGCCGCACTCGGCCAGTTCCGCAGCCCTGTAATTGGGGAACACCTGATCGAGATTCTGCCAGCCGTCGGGCGCATAACCGAGGCCGAAGCGCGCCGCGATCTCGCCGGAGAGACCGCGGCGCTTAAGATAATCGATGGCGCGCGGGCTGGCTTTGAGCTGGTCGCGGTAGAACTTCGCCGCCCGCGCCATGAACTCGGTGAGCGGGGCCTTTTTGGTTTCTTCCTCGCGGTGCGCGGCAATCTGCCGGGGAACCTGCAGGCCGGCATGGCCGGCCAGTTCCTCGACCGTCTCGATGAAGCCCAGTCCGGAGTAGTTCATGATGAAGCCGATCGCGCTGCCGTGCGCGCCGCAGCCGAAGCAGTGATAGAACTGCTTGCTCGGGCTGACCGTGAAGGAGGGCGATTTTTCCGTATGGAACGGACAGCAGGCGCTGTAGTTGGCGCCTGCCTTGCGAAGCGGGACGTGGCGTTCGATGACATCGACGATGTCGATGCGGGCGAGCAGTTCCTGGATGAATGACTCAGGGATCATTGCCTTGGCTTCATCTTGATCGCCCGTAAGAAGTGATGAGGCGGTATTTTAACGCCTGGGTCAGGCGCGAAGTCCAGTTCAACCGGCCAGTTTGGCCTTGACCAGCTTCGATACTTCGCCCATGTCGGCGCGGCCAGCCAGTTTGGGCTTGGCGATGGCCATCACTTTGCTCATGTCCTGGATGGACTTGGCGCCACTTTCAGCCACGGCCGCGGCGACGATGGCCTCGATCTCGGCGGCAGAAAGCGCCTGCGGCATGTAGGCGGTCAGCACCTCGACTTCGAACTGTTCGGCATCGACCAGATCCTGCCGCTTGGCTTTCTGGTATTGCTCGATCGAATCCTTGCGTTGCTTGAGCATCTTGTCGATCACGGCGATCACGGCGGCATCGTCGAGCTCGATACGTTCGTCGACTTCGCGTTGCTTGATGGCCGCCAGCAGCAGGCGGATGGCGCCCAAACGGGCCGTTTCGTGCGCGCGCATGGCGTTCTTCATGTCTTCGGTGACGCGGTTCTTGAGCGACATTTCATTCTCCTGAAATACCAACGCCGGCAGCGCTTGCGCGGTGCCGGCAGGATGCCGATGCAGCAGAATCGAGGGTTCTTAGTAGAGCTTGGGCGGCAACATCTGGCCGTGAATGCGCTTGTGATGACGCTTCACGGCGGCAGCCAGTTTGCGCTTGCGCTCTGAAGTGGGCTTTTCGTAGAACTCGCGCGAACGCAATTCGGTCAGAACACCTGTTTTTTCGATGGCGCGCTTGAAGCGGCGAATCGCGACTTCGAACGGTTCGTTTTCCTTGAGGCGGATACCCGGCATAGATTGCTTCCTAGTTGATGCAAATAGCCATACAGTTTATCCAATTTATGGATAAATTCCAAGTAGAAAATCATTTGTGATGAATCGGCATGCACACACGCCGGGTAGAATGCTGCCCATCATGCGCGTTCTCGGTATCGAATCATCCTGCGACGAAACCGGTGTCGCCCTATACGATACCGCCTGTGGCCTGCTGGCCCAGGCTGTGCATTCCCAGGTCGACATGCACCAGGCCTATGGCGGGGTGGTGCCGGAACTGGCTTCCCGCGACCATATCCGCCGCCTGGTGCCGCTGCTGCGCCATGTGCTGGCGGAAGCGGGGACGCGCCTGGATAGCATCGATGCGATTGCCTATACTGCCGGGCCGGGCTTGGCCGGGGCCTTGCTGGTGGGTGCCAGTTTTGCCGCTGCGTTGGCGTTGGCGCGGGGGATCCCGGCGCTACCGGTGCATCACCTCGAAGGACATCTGCTTTCGCCGTTGTTGGCGCGTGATCCTCCCGCATTTCCGTTTGTCGCCTTGCTGGTGTCGGGCGGCCACACGCAACTGATGCGTGTGGCGGGAGTGGGCACTTACGAATTGCTTGGCGAATCGCTCGACGATGCCGCTGGCGAAGCCTTCGACAAGACCGCCAAACTGCTTGGCCTGGGTTACCCGGGAGGACCGGCGCTGGCATTATTGGCTGAAAAAGGTACGCCAGGCCGCTACCAACTGCCGCGGCCGATGTTGCATAGCGGCGATCTCGATTTCAGTTTCTCCGGGCTCAAAACCGCCGTGCTGACGGCAGTTCGCAACGCCGAGTCGGCGGAAGCCGAGCGCGCAGATCTGGCGGCCGAATTTCAGGAAGCGGTCATCGAAGTGCTGGTGGGCAAATCGCTTGCCGCCGTGCGCCAGTGCGGCATGCAGCGTCTGGTCGTGGCCGGCGGGGTCGGCGCCAACCGGCGTTTGCGCCAGTGCCTGGACCAAACCGCGGCCAAGGCCGGGATAAGGGTGTACTACCCGGATCTTGATCTTTGTACCGACAACGGCGCGATGATCGCTTTTTGCGGCGCGCAACGGTTGCTGGCAGGCGCATCTGCCGCTGGCAGCGGCATATTTGCCGTGCGACCGCGCTGGCCGCTTCAGGAACTGCTCTTGCCGGGTTGCGCTGCGTCGGCCTGAGTTTTCGGCGCGCCGATTTTGGTTTCGGTGCCGGCGAGCAGCTTGCCGATGTTGCTGCGATGACGCCAGATCAGCATCAGCGCAATCGCGCTGACGCATTCGGCGGCAACCGCATCGGGCAACCGGAACCAGCCGGCGATTGCCACGACCGTTGCCGCGCTGAGCGCCGCCAGCGACGAATAGCGTGTGGCCGCCGCCACCAGCAGCCAGGTCGCGGCCGCAGCCAAGGCAAGCGGAGGGGAGAGTCCGAGCAGCACGCCGAGTGCCGTGGCGACCCCCTTGCCCCCCTGGAATTTGAGGAACAGCGGAAAGACATGGCCAAGAAAGGCTGCCAGGCCAACGCCTGCGATGATCGCAGCGTCTGCGCTGAAATGCCCTGCCAGCCAGACCGCCAGCCAACCTTTGGCGGCGTCGCCGAGCAGCGTGAGTATCGCTGCAAGCTTGTTGCCTGTGCGCAGCACGTTGGTGGCGCCCGGATTGCCCGATCCATAAGTGCGTGGATCGGCCAGGCCGAAGACACGCGAGACGATTACCGCGAATGGAAGCGAGCCGAGCAAATAGCCGAATGCTGCTAAAACTGCTATGGTCATGGGCACTATCTGGCAGTGTCACCTAGAATGTGCGGCATTGTAGCCAAGAAACCATCACACCTGACCATGGATTTCATTTTTATAGACGACATGCGCGTCGATGCGCATGTCGGCATTTTTCCCCGTGAGCGCGCGGCAGCGCAAACGCTGGAAATTAGCATGACCTTCGGGGTACCCGATGCGGCGGCGAAGAACGACGACATCGCCGCCACCATCCGTTATGACACGGTAATCGAGCGTATCCGCATGGAACTGGCAGCCCGGCATTTCAATCTGCTGGAAACCCTGGGCGAGTATGTGATCGGGCTGTTGCTGGATGAATTCGGCGCACCCTGGGTAAAAATCTCCATCGCCAAACTCGGTATCATGCCGGGAGTGCGCCGGGTGGGCGTACAGATCGAACGCAGCAAGGGCGGCTGACATCCTCCCCCAAGTATGATGGGCACTGGTTCCCGAATTTGGATTTCGGGGTTCCACCTAACAGCTCAACCCTGTTCAGCCGAAATTCTTCGTCGCGAAATCCCAGTTGACCAGGTTGTTGAGGAAGGTTTCGACAAACTTCGGCCGGGCATTGCGGTAATCGATGTAGTAGGCATGCTCCCATACGTCGATGCACAGCAAAGGCTTGTCGGGAGTGGTCAGCGGCGTGCCGGCGGCGCCCATGTTCACGATGTCGACAGTGCCGTCCGGCTTTTTAACTAGCCAAGTCCAGCCGGAGCCGAAGTTGCCGACGGCGGAAGCCTGAAAGGCTTTCTTGAACTCGTCGAACGAACCCCATTTTTTGTCGATGGCGTTTGCCAGCGCGCCGGACGGTGCACCGCCGCCGTTCGGTTTCAGGCAGTTCCAGAAGAAGCTATGGTTCCAGACTTGCGCGGAATTGTTGTATACCCCGCCGGCCGGGGCCGTCATGACGATGTGCTCAAGCGGCAGATTCTCGAATTGGGTTCCCTTGATCAGGTTATTCAGATTGGTGACGTAGGCCTGATGGTGTTTGCCATAGTGGTACTCGAAAGTCTCCTTGGACATGTGCGGTACCAAAGCGTCCATTGCGAAAGGTAATGGGGGCAGGGTGTGTTCCATGGTTATTCTCCTGTAAGCGGATAAAACAAGACGATTTAATACTTGATAATTCTAGTCGGGAAATGAGTGCGTCGCAAATATACTTGTATCGGGCTTTTTCGCTTAAAGCGTTCAGCCCGCTCTATCAATATGGCCGTGCGCCCAGCCTTTTGCAAAATGTAATTCGATCGCTTCGCCAGCGGCGAGTTGCTGGCTGTCACGCACCACGCTGCCATGACGGTCGCGGACGATGCTGTAACCGCGATCCAGTGTGGCCTGCGGGCTGAGTTGAGCGAGGCTGGCGGCAAGCGCGCCAACTTTGGCTTGCTGCGCGGCCAGTTGGCATTTGGCCGCGGCGTCGAGCCTTTGCCCGGCCAATGCCAATTGCGCCATTGTCGTCTGGGTGGCCGGACGCCGCTGGATCAGGCGCATGCGCCAGCGTTCCAGCGCGGCTGCGTCGTGCCGCAAGCGCCGGGCTAGTCCGGCATCCAGTCGGGTTGCCAAGTGCGCCAGGGCTTGACGATGATGCTCCAAGCTTCTGCCGGGATGTACCAGGCGGTGGGCGAGCAGGTCGAGGCGCTGCATGCGCGCTTCCAGCCAGCCGCGCAGACTGCGCTGTAGGGTGCTGCCGAGAGTAGCCAGCCGATGTGCGGCAGCGAACCAGCCGGTACTGACCAGCTCTGCGGCTGCGGTCGGCGTGGCCGCGCGTTGGTCGGCGACGAAATCGGCGATGCTGGTATCGGTTTCATGGCCGATCCCGCTCACCACGGGCAGCGGGCAGGAGGCGATGGCGCGGGCCACGCATTCTTCGTTGAATGCCCAGAGATCCTCGATGCTGCCGCCGCCACGGGCGACGATCAACACATCGACGTTGTCCAGGTGCGCCCGCTCGCCGGCCAACGCGATAGCCGCGGCGATTTTTTCGGCGGCGCCGTCGCCCTGAACCGGGACGGGATAAAGGATCGTCCGCAAGTGCGGTGCGCGGCGTTGCAGCGTGCTGAGAATATCGCGCAATGCCGCCGCTTGCGGGGAGGTGACGATGCCGACGCAGCGCGGGAACCCCGGCAGCGGCAACTTTTTTTCCGCGGCGAACAAGCCTTCGCGCTCCAGCCGTTCGCGCAGCCGGGCGTAGGCCTCATACAGGGCGCCGATACCGGCACGGCGCAGCCCCTCTATGTTGAGCTGGAACTCGCCGCGTACCTCATACATCGTGACCAGCGCTTGTGCTTCGACTTGCTGGCCATTCTCCAGCCGCCAGGGGATCAGTTGGGCGCGGTTACGGAACATCACGCAACGTACCTGGGCACTCTGGTCCTTGAGCGAAAAATAAACATGCCCTGAAGCTGCACGGGTGAGATTGGACACTTCGCCGCCAACCCATAACAGCGGAAAATTCTGCTGCAGAATCCCGCGAACGCGACTGTTGAGTGCGGAAACAGTCAGGATTTCAATGGACATGGGCAGGGGGTTGACAGGAGGAAAAAACCAGGGTGAATTGTAAAGGAATCTGCGAAGCGCCCCGGACATTTTGCGGACCATCGCGGCAAGCCGCTCCGGGACAAGGGTTATCAAATAAGTTATTGTTTTATATAGGGGGTAATAAAAGCTTCATTTTGTGGCGGTGTAAATAAAAGGCTTGCGGGGGGCCGATTTACCGATTTCATACCCGATTAATCTACAACCTTATCCACAGATTTTGTGGATAAATGAAACAATGAAAAATATGATGTTGGCATTGACCGGGATGGCCTGCGAGTGGCAATCGCTCGCAGCCTCAAGGGAAATTCCGGTAACCTATGCGGCTATGCTGATTGTTCCCGTTCCAGTGCCATGTCCGACGCGCTGATCCCGCTGCACTCGCCGGTATTGCTCGGTATTTTCCGTGAAGCGCTGGAGACGAGCCTGATCGAACGCGGCGCTGCGCAAGGCATCGAACTGCTGGGTTCGGCCGACGAGTTTTGGCGCACGCTGCCCCTGGTCGAGCTGATGCGCATGGCAGAGGCCGGCAATGCGCAAGCGCAGGCGGAGCTGGCTTGGCGCCATGCGGTCGGCGAGGGCTTGGCCAAGTCCTATTCCCAAGGCGTACGCTGGGCCAGTTCGAGCGCCGAGCGCAGTTGCGCAGCCGGCGAGGCCGTGCTCGGCTGGCTGCTCTATCACGGTTTCGGCCTGCCCAAGGATCAGAGCGAAGCGGCGCACTTGTTCGAACGGGCGGCAGCGCGCGATGATCTGCGCGGCCTGACTTGGCTGGGTCTGTGCTTGCTGCGCGGACACGGCGTGACGCGGGATGTCGTCAGGGCGCTGGCTTTATTTCGCACGGCCGGCAACAAGGGCGGGGTGGGGGCGCGCTTGTCGCAATATTGGCTGGGGCGCTCGCTTTACTTCGGTATTGCCGGTCAGCGCGACTTCAGCGAGGCGACCCGCTGGTTGCGTCTCGCCGCCGACCAAGGCCACCAGCGTGCGCGCGATCTGCTGGCGCGCTGTTTCTTTTTTGGCCGCGGCGTTGCCGAAGACCGCATCGAGGCGGCGCGGTTGTGGCGGGCAGCGGCCAACGGCGGCAACGCCGCGGCGATGTATTGCCTGGGTATGTGCCTCTATGCCGGGGAAGGCGTGCCACAGGATTTTGCCGAGGCGGCCAACTGGTTTCGCGCCGCCGCCAGGAAGCAGATTACCGGCGCGATGTTCCTGCTGGGCCAATGCCATATGTTCGGCCACGGCGTGACGCGCGACATGCAAGCCGGGCTGGGTTGGTATCGGCGCGCCGCCGAACTCGGCAACCGCGATGCCGAATATGAATTCGGCGAATGGTACGCTTTCGGACGCGGCGGTTTGCCCCAGGACATGGCCGAGGCGATCCGCTGGTATCGCGCGGCGGCACGCCAGGGCCATGCCAAGGCACAACTCAAGCTGGGTCACTGTTACCGCTGCGGCGATGGGGTTGCCGTCAATCCGCAATTGGCCGTCGCCTGGTACCGCCGCGCGGCGGATAACCGCGATGCCGGCGCCCGCGTTTGGCTGGGCGAATGCTATGAGCAGGGCGAGGGCGTGGCGCGCGATTTTGCCTTGGCCATCGAACATTACCGCGCCGCGGCGGCAACCGGCGAGCCGCATGCCATGGCCGAGCTGGGACGATGCCATTTGCATGGCATCGGCGTGCGCGTCAATCTCGACCGCGGCGAACAACTGCTGCGCGCGGCGGCGGAAAGCGGCTGGCAACCGGCGCTGGGCGAACTGGAACGTTACTATTACTCCCGCGCCGAGCGCCTGCTGCATGGCGACGGGATTGCGCCCGACCCGCAGCAGGCAGTGGCTTTCTATCGCAAGGCTGGCGAACTCGGCCATCGCCGCGCGGCATTCATGCTCGGCGAATGTTATCGGCACGGCTTCGGCACAACTTGCGACTATCGCCAGGCGCTGGTCTGGTATCACAAAGCGGCTGGCATGTTCGATGCCAAGCTGGCGCTGGCCGACATGTACTACTTCGGCCTGGGCGTTGAGCAAAACTTCCGTGAGGCGCTACGCTGGTATGAACAAGCAGTGGGGCAGCACGAGGATGCCTATGCCATGTACAGCTTGGGCTATTGCCTGCTGCACGGCCAGGGGACGCAGCGCAGTCCGGCGAATGTGCGCGAAGGCATACGCCGGTTGCGCATGGCGGCGGCGCTGGGCGAGGCCGATGCGCAATACGAATTGGGCTGCGCTTACTATCGCGGCGCAGGTGTGGCGCGCAGCTTGCGCCTGGCGATGAAATGGCTGCGCAGCGCGGCACGTCTTGGCAACGAGGCGGCCCAGGCTTTTCTCGAACGCGTCGAACGCGGCGATAAGCTGAATTAAGGCAGGCTCAGGCCGCCTCAAGCTGTTCGAGACGCAACCTGGCTGCGGCGATCTGCGCGTCGAGTTGCTCGGCCAGTTCCTGCAACAGGTCGCGGCCACGCTGGCGAGCCAGGTTGGCGGCAGCGAACAATTCGTATAGCCGCGAGGCGATCAGGCGGTTGAGGTCCGCCTCTATCTCGGCCAGGCGTCGCTGCATGCGTGCGACCTGCTGTGCCAGGCCTTGCGGTGGCGTTGCCGGCATCTTCTGCGCGCGCTGTTCGGGGCGGCCTGTTTGCCATTGACTGAGGATATCGTGCAGCACCATCTCGTCTCCGGCGCGATAGGCGCGATTGGCCTCGCTCATCAGCTCGCTGCGCCAGGCCCGGTCGATTTCGTCGGTGGCGCGGTCAGGGTGAATCTTCTGCGCCAACTGGCGAAATAAACGCTTCAGGTCGGTGGAGGGCGCGAAGGGCTTTTCGCTTTCCTGGTCAAGTTCGGTGAAGCGCCGGTGTTCTCGCTGGGAGCGTTCAGCCTGGGCCTGCGCCTGTTCTGCCTGACGTTGCGCGGCTTCGTCCGTAGCGATGCGTTCGGCATAACGGCGGGCGATTCTGGCCTGCAAGGCATCGAGCTCGATCATGCGGGAACCCACGCGCGCATGATACTCGCGGGTGAACTCGGCCAATTCGGCCTGCACCGTGGCGAATTCCAGTTCCATGTCGCCGAGCTCCTGCACCAGCATTTCGAGTTCGAGTTTGAGCCGCGCACCCTCGTCGACCCTGACTAGCTCGCCGCTGGCGCCCGGCGCTGCGTCGTGCAGCAGCAGGACGCATTTGCCGTACGCCGGCAGATGCGGCAGGAACGCCGACAGTCGCTCCGAGTGCAAGAGGAGCACTGCGTCGCGCGATGAAACGGCGAGGGCTTCGGCTTGCGTCGCCGCCAGGACGCAGACCGGGAACAATTCGCCGATGCGTGCCGGCCGGCTACCCTCGAAAATGCTGCTTGTGCTCCAGTCGAGCGCGGCTTGCCACAACTCGGCATGTTGTTCGAGATGCCGGCGCTGGGTCTCCCAGGCGTCGGCACAGCTTGCCTCGCCGCCGCGGGAGAGACGGCTTTTCAGCAGCGACAGCGTCGCGCGCAAGGCAATGTCGGCGGCGAAACCCGGCCCGGGCAACACCAGGCAAAGCGGACGCAAGGCGAGATCCAGCGCATTGGAGAGTTCCGGCAGCCATTCGTCGTCGGGAACCACGAGCAGCAGGGTTTGTCTCGCCTGGATTGTGGCGGCGACGAATTCCGCCACTACCGCGATTGCCAGATCCTTTCCTTCCTGCGGCAAGGCAACGCGCAACGGAGCCGCGGCAGCCTGCGCCAAGCTCGCGCGCCAGGCGGCGGCAATGGCATTGGCATTGGCATTTTTTTGTGGAGCCTGTGGTGACATCGACATGGCTGCGATTGTAACGGAAGGCGCGATGCCTGCCTTCGGTCCTATTGCGCTTCGTCTAGTTGGACAAGCGGGGATCCATGGGTATTCGCATCCCAAGGGCGCTTCCTTCGGACGCTGTCGCGCCGATGTTTTCCCCTGCCGCCCTGCATCCGCCTTGCCGAAATTCTCTCCTCAGGCTAAAGTGCGCGCTATTCTGATGTGGTAAGGAGTCTTGCGTGTTCTCCATCATTCAAGCTGCCGGTTGGCCGATTTATTTTCTGTTGTTTGCTTCCATCATTGCCGTCGCACTGATCATCGAACGCGCCACGGCACTGCGTCGCGCCAAGATCGTGCCTACCGGCCTGCTGGCCAGCGCGGTCGGCGACTATCGCCAGGGCGGCGTGACCGAGCAGATGCTGCAGCGTCTCGAGAAGCATTCGCCGCTGGGTCGGGTTTTCGCCGCCGCTTTGCGAAATCTCAAGAGCAGCCGCGAGGTGATGCGCGAGGCTGTCGAGGAAGCGGGCCGCAGCGCCGCGCACGAGATGGAGCGCTATCTGACCAGCCTGGGCACCATCGCTTCGATCAGCCCCCTCATGGGCCTGTTCGGCACCGTGGTCGGCATGATCGAGATCTTCGGCTCGCCGACCGCCTCCGGCAGCAATCCGCAGGCCTTGGCCCACGGCATCTCGGTGGCGCTTTACAACACCGGTTTCGGCCTGATCATCGCGATCCCCAGCATGATTTTCTATCGCCACTTCCGCGCCATGGTCGACGGTCTCGCGATCGAGATGGAGCAGCAGGCGGTGAAGTTGGTCGAACTGGTTCAAGGCGAGCGCAAGTAGCGTATTGCAGAGGACAACGTCATGAACTTCCAGCGCGGTCGCCAGCACGAAGACCCGGAGATCAACCTGATCCCGATGATCGATGTGTTGCTGGTGATTCTGATCTTTCTGATGATCACCACCACTTATTCGAAATATGCCGGGCTGGAGATCAACCTGCCCACCGCCGATGCGCAGCAGGCGCAGGATCAGCCGAACGAGATCAATGTCATCGTCAGCGATCAAGGTGACGTGATGGTCAATCGCAGTGCCGTCGGCGCCCGAGATGTCGGCGCGATCAGCCTCGCTCTGCGACGTGCGGCGGGCAGCGGCAATGCCGCCAAGGAACCGGTGGTGATCATCAGCGCCGATGCCAAGACCTCGCACCAGAGCGTGGTCGATGTCATGCAGGCGGCGCAGCAAGCCGGTTTGTCGCATATCTCCTTCGCCACTCAGAGCGCCACACGCTGAGCAGCGCGGTGGTTTAGCCCCGCGAAATCTTTGCATGGAATTGAGCGGCATACTGCGGCGTACATGGCAAGCGCGTGGTGTTCCGGCGCTGCTGCTGTTGCCGCTGGCGGGTGCTTTTTCCCTGCTGGCGGCGCTGCGACGTCGGCTGTATCTCCTGCGGCTGTTCCGCAGCGAGCGGCTGCCGGTACCCGTGGTGATCATCGGCAACATCACCGCCGGCGGCAGCGGCAAGACGCCGCTGACATTGTGGCTGGCGCTGCAACTGTCGGGCCGTGGCCGGCATCCCGGTATCGTCAGCCGCGGCTACGGCAGCAACCTGGCGCCGGGCCAGGTGCGCGAAGTGCTGGCAGACAGCGATGTGCGGGAGGTTGGCGACGAACCGCTGCTGCTCAAGCGCCGCAGCGCTTTGCCGGTATTCGTCGGGCGCGACCGGGTTGCCGCAGCCCGGGCTTTGCTGGCTGCGCATGCCGATTGCGACCTGATTCTCAGCGATGACGGCTTGCAGCACTATCGCCTGGCGCGCGATGTCGAGATCGCAGTGCTCGATGAACGCGGCCTGATGAACGGCTGGCCGCTGCCGGCCGGGCCGCTGCGCGAGTCGGCAACCCGGCTCGGTAGCGTCGATGCGCTGGTGCTCAACGGACTGCCCCATGTGCCTGGCTGCACAGCGCCGGTCTTCGCAATGCGGCTTGCCGGCACGACTTTTTATGCGCTGGCCGATCCGAAGCGGACCTGTGATGCGGCAGCGTTGCGCCACCAATGCCTCGCGGCGGTCGCCGGCATGGGCGTGCCGCGGCGTTTTTTCGACCATCTGTCTTCGCTTGGCCTGGAATTTTCCGCGCATGGTTTTCCGGATCATCACCGCTATGTCGTCGCCGATCTCTCGGCCATCGCGGCCGATGCGCTGTTGATGACGGAGAAGGATGCGGTAAAATGCACCGGACTCACTCAGTGCCCCGTTTGGGTATTGCCGATATCGGCACAGGTCGGTCCCGCACAATCGGGGATTGATCTCGCCGCTCATGTTGAAAACTGCATCAGGGAGAGACTGCATGGACGCCCGCCTGCTTGAGATCCTCGTATGCCCGATCTGCAAGGGGCCGCTCGATTACCGCAAGCCGCAGGCCGAACTGGTCTGCAAGCCATGTCGGCTTGCCTACCGGATCAAGGACGATATCCCCGTGATGCTGGAAGACGAGGCGCGCGCGCTGGATGCGGATGAAGCCTGAAGTCAAGGTGGCTCTGCGTATCGTTATCCCGGCGCGTTATGCTTCGACGCGGCTGCCCGCCAAGCCCTTGGCGGATATTGCCGGCAAGCCCATGATCGTGCGTGTGGCCGAGGCGGCGCAAGCCTGCCCCAACGACGGCATCTGGGTTGCTACCGACCATGAGGATATCCGTGCCGCGGTGGACTCTTACGGTTTCAACGCGGTGCTGACGCGTCCCGATCATCCCAGCGGCACCGACCGCATCGCCGAAGTGGCGATCCGCATGGGCTGGGCCGACGATGAGATCGTGGTCAACCTGCAGGGCGACGAACCGCTGCTTGAGCCTGCCCTGATCGAGGCCGTGGCCACTGCCCTGCGTGACGATGCCGGCGCCGCGATCGCCACGGCCAGCCATCCCATCGACAATCCCGCCGACTTCTTCAATCCGAACGTGGTCAAGGTGGTTTGCGACGCACAGGCGCATGCCCTTTACTTTTCACGTGCGCCGATTCCCTGGGATCGCGATGCCTTTTCGACCACACGGGATGTCCTGCCGGGCGGCTTGTCCGCGCAACGCCATATCGGTCTGTACGCCTATCGCGTCGGTTTCCTGCGCCGCTACCGGGAACTCGTGCCGACCCAGTTGGAACGCACCGAAGCCCTGGAGCAATTGCGCGCTCTCTGGCATGGCTATGTCATACGCGTCGTGCCTTGCGATCATGCGCCGGCCGCGGGTGTGGACACGCTCGGCGATCTTGAGCGGGTGCGGCGCGAATTTGAGCGGCGTGGCTTATCTCAAACCACTTAGGTTATGCGACAATAAATCACCATGTTATGCACATGTGATTCTTGAAGCGTAAGATGGTTTTCTTTTCTTATAGGAGTTGTCATGCGTTTGATTCTTCTTGGACCGCCCGGTGCAGGCAAAGGCACACAAGCCACTTTCATTTGCCAGCGCTATTCCATTCCGCAGATTTCCACCGGCGACATGTTGCGCGCCGCGATTCGTGCCGGCACGCCTTTGGGCCTGGAAGCGAAGAAAGTCATGGATGCCGGCAAGCTGGTTTCCGATGAGATCATTCTTGGCCTGATTGTCGAGCGCCTCAAGCAGCCGGATTGCGCCAAGGGTTTCCTGTTCGATGGTTTCCCCCGCACAATTCCCCAGGCCGAGGCGATGAAGACCGCTGCCGTGGCGATCGATTACGTTCTTGAGATCGATGTGCCGGATAGCGACATCGTCACCCGCATGAGCGGCCGGCGCGTGCATATGGCTTCGGGCCGCACCTACCATGTCAAGTTCAACCCGCCCAAGGTCGACGGCAAGGACGATGTCACCGGAGAACCGCTGATCCAGCGCGACGACGACCAGGAGGAGACGGTGCTGAAGCGGCTCGAGGTCTACCATGCGCAGACCAAGCCGCTGGTCGAGTATTACGGCAAGTGGGCCGCCGCCGGCGATGCCAAGGCGCCCAAGTACCGCAAGATATCCGGACAGGGCAAGGTCGAGGAAATCCGCGACCGTGCTTTCGCAGCGTTAGCGGGGTGACACTCGCCCAGGAGGAATTGCCATGACCAGCCCGATTCGCCGCATCGCTATCTGCACCGGTGGCGGAGATGCTCCAGGACTCAACGCCGTGATCCGCTCGGTCGTTATCGCGGCGGCCAATCGGGGTTGGGAATCCTACGGCATCCACGATGGGTTCAACGGAATTCTGTTCCCCGAGCGCTATCCCGAAGGTGGCGTATATCGACTGACACGGGACAAGGTGCGCGGCATCGGGCATCTGGGCGGCACCATCCTGGGGACGACCAACAAGGGCAACCCGCTGCATTTCCCGGTGCAAATGCCGGATGGAACGACCAAGGACGTCGATCGGACGGACGAGATCCTGCAATTTTTTGCCTTGAAGGAACTGGATGCGCTCGTCTCGATCGGCGGCGACGGCTCGCTCACCATCGCCAATGCCCTGCATCAGAAGGGCCTGCGCGTTGTCGGCGTGCCCAAGACGATCGACAACGACCTGGACAAGACCTTCACTACCTTCGGTTTCGATACGGCCGTGGCGTTTGCCACGGAATGCCTGGATCGTCTGCACAGCACGGCGGAGAGTCACCAGCGCGTGATGGTGATCGAGGTCATGGGCCGCTATGCGGGCTGGATCGCGCTGCACGCCGGCATCGCCGGCGGCGCTCATGCCATACTGATTCCCGAGATTCCGTTCGATCTCGACAAGGTGGCTGCCAAGATTCGCGGCCGCGATAGCGTGGGCCGCATGTATTCCCTGGTGGTGGTCTCCGAGGGCGCGGAAGCCACCCACGGCCACCGGGCGATTGTGGAAGCCGCCGAGGTCGGCCACGCCGAGCGCCTCGGCGGGATCGGCGAGCACATTGCCAAGGCGCTGCATGAACGTACCGGCAAGGACACGCGGGTGGTCGTGCTGGGCCATCTGCTGCGCGGCGGCAGTCCCACCTCCTTCGATCGTCTTGCCGCCATGCGTTTCGGCACGGCGGCCGTGCGGGCGCTGGAAGAGGGACAGAGCGGCGTGATGGTGGCCTTGGCGTTTCCCAACGTGAACTACGTCGCCCTGGAAGAAGTGGCCGGCCGCATGAAGGGAGTGCCGCTCGACAGCGACACCCTGCAGACCGGGCGGGATATGGGTATTTGCTTCGGGGACTAGCGGGGGCCGGTCCCCGTGCGCCGCTATACGCGGATCAATGCGATCAGTTTGATCGGTTGTCCGGATTGAGAATCTTGTCCACCTTGTGGAGCCGTAGCCGGTAGGCATCGGGCATGCCGGCACCGAGCAGCGGGCGCAGGTAAAGCCGGAAGGCATCGGTTACATCCGTCCCGTTGGAGGCAATGAACTTGTCTTCCATGACACGGGTCTTGCCGGCAATCGCCGCCAGCGGCAGCAAATGATAATCGACCGAATAAAAGCCGGTGCGCTTGATCGCCACCGAGCCGTCGCGGTCTCCCCACATCGCATATTGCACCGCTTTCTCGCCGACTTCCCTGGCTTCGCGTTGATCGACATCCGAGACGCAGCCCATGAAGGAACGCTGCAAGTAGCCGAACGTGTCTCCGCGTACGCGCTTGATGCCCAATTTGCTCTTGATTTCGTTGCACAGCAGGTCGGCCAAGGCGCCGGTGCCTGAAAGCTGTACATTGCCGTGGGCATCCCGTTCCACTTGGCTGGACAGCTTGGTGATGATGGGCACTCCCTGCTCGTCGTGGATACCTTCCGAGGCGGCGATCACGCAGCGGCCGTATTTCTCGTAGGTCGTTTTGACGTCGGCGACAAACTTGTCGATGCTGAAGTTGCGTTCGGGCATGTAGATCAGGTGGGGGCCGTCGTCGGGGAACTTCTTGCCGAGCGCGGAAGCGGCGGTGAGAAAGCCGGCGTGCCGGCCCATCACGACGGCCAGGTACACGCCGGGCAACGCCGCGTTGTCCAGATTTGCTCCCATGAAGGCTTGGGCCACGAAGCGCGCCGCCGATGGGAATCCCGGGGTGTGATCATTGCCGACCAGGTCGTTGTCGATGGTCTTCGGAATGTGGATGCAGCGCAGTGGGTAGTGCGCTCGTTCGGCCTCTTCACTGACGATGCGGACGGTGTCCGAGGAATCGTTGCCGCCGATGTAGAAGAAGTAACCGATGCCGTGAGCCTTGAGAACTCTGAATATTTCCTGGCAATAGCGCAGATCGGGCTTGTCGCGTGTCGACCCGAGTGCCGAGGATGGCGTGCTGGCCACCATCTCGATGTTGTGGCTGGTTTCCTGGGTGAGATCGAGGAACTCTTCGTCGAGGATTCCGGACACGCCGTGATAGGCGCCATACACCAGCTCGACATTGCGGAACTTGCGCGCTTCCAACACCACGCCGGCCATTGATTGGTTGATGACAGCGGTCGGCCCACCACCCTGTGCGACAAGAACCTTGCCAAGCTGCATGATCTCGCTTCCTCTTTCAGTTTATCCGCCGGTATTTTGCCATTGAAGACGAGGTTTAGGCGCAGTCGTTATGTTTTCAGGGGCTGGAATCAGGCAGTACTAGCATGGTAAAATAGTTAGTTGAGGTTATTCATTTAAATAGGGAGAAATGCATGTCCGGATTAATGTTTGCTCTGATTTGCGCCATCGTGGCGATTGCCTATGGCGCCTTTGCCAGCAAGTGGATATTGGGACAGCCTGCTGGCAATGCGCGCATGCAGGAGATTGCCAGCGCCATTCAACAGGGTGCCCAAGCCTACCTCAATCGGCAGTACACGACCATCTCGATTGTTGGTGTGGTGCTGTTTCTCATTATTGGCCTGGTGCCGGCGCTTGGCTGGCTGACTGCCATCGGCTTCCTGATCGGCGCAGTCCTGTCCGGCGCGACCGGCTTCATCGGCATGAATGTGTCGGTGCGCGCCAACGTGCGCACTGCCGAAGCGGCGCGTCATGGTGTGGCCCCGGCACTGGATGTCGCCTTCAAGGGCGGCGCCATTACCGGCATGCTGGTGGTTGGCCTGGGTCTGCTGGGTGTCGCCGGCTATTACGCCTATCTGACCAGCATCGCCGCACCGGGTACTAGCGTCGATCACATCATTCATCCGCTGGTTGGCCTGGGTTTCGGTTCCTCCCTGATTTCGATCTTCGCCCGTCTAGGCGGCGGCATTTTCACCAAAGGGGCTGACGTCGGCGCCGACCTGGTAGGCAAGGTCGAAGCCGGTATTCCCGAAGACGACCCGCGCAATCCGGCCGTGATCGCCGACAACGTCGGCGACAACGTCGGCGATTGCGCCGGCATGGCTGCCGACCTGTTCGAGACCTACGCCGTGACGATCGTCGCGACCATGCTGCTGGGCGCCTTGACGTTGAAGGCCAGCGCTGCCGCCGCGGCGCTCTATCCGCTGGTACTCGGCGGTTTTTCGATCATTGCTTCCATCATCGGCGTGCAGTTCGTCAAAGCGCGCGATGGCGGCAAGATCATGAATGCGTTGTACCGCGGCCTGATCGTTTCCGGCGTGCTGGCGCTGATCGCCTTCTACCCGCTCACCACCTGGATCGTTCCCAACGGCATGATCATGAACGACGGCAAGGTAATTTCCGCGCTGGCGCTGTATGAGTCGGCCATCATCGGCCTGGCGCTGACCGGCCTGATGGTGTACATCACCGAGTATTACACCGGTACTGACTTCGCGCCGGTCAAGCACATCGCCGAAGCGTCCACCACCGGCCACGGCACCAACATCATCGCCGGTCTTGGCGTCTCGATGCGCGCCACCGCCTGGCCGGTATTGTCGGTGTGCGCCGCGATCTGGGCCGCCTACGCGTTGGCCGGACTTTACGGTATTGCCATCGCCGCCGTCTCGATGCTGTCGATGGCCGGCATCATCGTTGCGCTGGACGCCTACGGCCCGATTACCGACAATGCCGGCGGTATCGCCGAGATGTCCGAGCTGCCCGCCTCCGTGCGTGCCGTAACCGACCCGCTGGACGCCGTCGGCAACACCACCAAGGCAGTGACCAAGGGTTACGCCATCGGTTCCGCCGCGCTGGCCGCGCTGGTGCTGTTCGCCGACTATACCCATGCGCTCGATGCCGCCGGTCGCAGCGGGTTGACTTTCGACCTCTCCAACCACTACGTCATCATCGGCCTGTTCATCGGCGGCCTGATTCCCTATCTCTTCGGCGCCATGGCGATGGAAGCGGTCGGTCGTGCCGCGGGTTCGGTGGTCATCGAAGTGCGCCGCCAGTTCAAGGAAATTCCCGGCATCATGGATGGCAGCGGCAAGCCGGATTACTCGCGCGCAGTCGATATGCTGACCAAGGCCGCCATCAAGGAAATGATGATTCCATCGCTGTTGCCGGTGCTGGTGCCGGTGATCGTCGGCATGACCCTGGGTGCGCAGGCGCTGGGCGGCGTGCTGGTCGGCACCATCGTGACCGGCCTGTTCGTGGCGATCTCGATGACCACCGGTGGCGGCGCTTGGGACAACGCCAAGAAATACATCGAGGACGGCAACTTCGGCGGCAAGGGCTCCGAAGCGCACAAAGCCGCCGTGACTGGCGACACCGTGGGCGACCCTTACAAGGATACGGCCGGTCCGGCTGTGAACCCCTTGATCAAGATTATCAACATCGTGGCGCTGTTGATCGTTCCCTTGATCGCCTGATCGGGGCTGCGGCAATTATCGACGGGCGGCCTCGGCCGCCCGTTTTCATTACGACGCGCCGCGCTGCTTGAAATCGGCGAAGCGAAAGCCGAGCATGGCCAGGCAGCCGAAATAGGCCAGACCGCCGCAACCAACCAGGATTGCCAAGCGCACGATCTTCTCTCCGCTGGCCATTTGTAGCCAGGCGTTTTCGCTACCCATGCCGAACCACAGCAGCAATCCCAATACCGCCAGCGCCAATAAGAGCTTGGACAGGAATTTCGCCCAGCCGGCCAGCGGAGTGTAGGTGCTATTGCGGCGCAGGCCGCGGTAAAGCAGAGCGGCGTTGATGCAGGAAGCCAGCCCGATTGCCAGCGCCAGTCCGGCGTGGCGCAGCCAGCCGATGAAGGCGAGGTTCATCAGTTGGGTCAGGGCCAGCGTGATCAAGGCGATTTTCACCGGCGTCCGAATATCCTGGCGCGCATAAAAGCCCGGCGCCAGTACTTTGACCAGGATCAGGCCGGCCAGTCCGATGCTGTAGGCCACCAACGCGCTGCGCGTCTGCAACACATCGGCACTGGTGAAGGCGCCATGTTGGAACAGCGTGGCCAGCAGCGGTACCGCCAGCAGCGCCAATGCCAGCGCGGCGGGCAGGGTGAGCAGCAGCGTCAGGCGCAAGCCCCAGTCGAGCAAGGCGGAAAACTCTTCGGGTCTGGCGTCGGCATGGGATTTCGACAGGCTCGGCAGCAGGATGGTGCCCAGCGCCGCGCCGAGCAGTCCGGCCGGGAACTCCATCAGGCGATCGGCGTAATAGAGCCAGGAGACGCTGCCGTGGGGCAGGAAGGAGGCGAAGATGGTGTTGATGATCAGGGATATTTGCGCCACCGAGACGCCCAGCACAGCCGGCAACATCAGCTTGAGAATGCGATTGACGCCGGGATCCTTCAGACTGAAGGAAAACCGCGGCAACATGCCGATTCTGGCCAACGCCGGCAGCTGTATGCCCAATTGCAGCAGACCGCCGAGCAGGACTGCCCAGGCCAAGGCCAGCACCGGCGGATCGAAATAAGGCGCCGCCAGCAAAGCCATGGCGATGAAAGAAAGGTTCAACAGCACCGGCGTAAAAGCCGGTAGCGCAAAACGACTCCAGGTGTTGAGCACGCCGGCAGCCAAGGCGACCAGCGACATGAACAGGATGTAGGGGAAAGTCATGCGCGTCAGTTCGACCGTCAGCGCGAACTTGTCCGCGTCGGCAGCGAAACCCGGTGCGGTGAGGTAGATCAACAAGGGTGTCAGCACCATGCCCAGCGCCGTGACGGCCATCAATATCAGCGCCAGCAGCGTGGCGACATGATCGACCAAACGTTTCGTTTCGATTGCGCCGCGCTGGTTCTTGTATTCGGCCAGAATCGGCACGAAAGCCTGCGAGAATGCGCCCTCGGCGAACAGACGGCGCAGCAGGTTGGGCAGGCGGAAGGCGATAAAAAAGGCATCCGTCGCCAGACCGGCGCCAAAGCTGCGGGCAATCACAAAGTCGCGGACGAAACCGAGAATGCGCGACAGCAACGTCATGGCGCTGACAGTGGCGAGGGTCTTGAGCAGGTTCATGCGGTTGGTGCCCGATGTCGGGGTTGGGATGCTAGTTTGTTGTTCTTTATGATATTCATCGCAGCGGGGGTGATCGATAGACTCGGCAATCATCGCAGCATCTGGCGGAACTGGATTCTAAGACGTAAAGCGTGCTTATAATTCTACTTTGTCGGAAACTGTCCAAGTCGAATCTTTGTTCATGCAAGATAACCGAACAAGTACGCGGTATGTCAAAAGACTGCGCGCTGTCCTCGTCACCGAGGAGAAGGGCCGGCGGACCACGATCAAGGGCAGAACCCACGATGTCAGTATCGATGGGGCTTCATTCATTTCCGAGTACAACATTGTTTCTGCCAACCCCGTCACCATTTGCCTGTTAATCGATCCGGGCGATGCGAAGCATCCGCCGGCGGTATTCGAGGCGCAAGGCAAGATTGTCAACAGCGTGCTTTCTTCCCAACAGGGCGGTTTCCGGCTGGGTATTCATTTCATCAAGGTTGCAGCGGAATGTAATCAAATGCTGCGGAAATTTTTGGCACCGCCGAGCAGGGCACGTCCTATGGAAATGGCATAACAGCCGTAAAGCGACCCCCGGATTTCTGCCTGTCTGCGACCAGTTCATGGGTAACACGCCATATTCTGAAGCGCTGCCGTAATAAGAAGCCCAAGCCATTCTGCCGGAGGCGGCCATGACCTTGCGTTGGCTCGCGTTGCTGTTCGCGTTGTTCATCGGATCAGTCGCAGCAGCGGAGGAACCCCAGGTTCCGCCGCGTACTATTCACGACATTCTCGCCGTTCTGGATAGCCGTCCGGTCAATACGGGCAAACTCGCCGCGGCCCACGAGATACTGGAAACACCGCCGCCGCCGGGGCTCGATGGAGCGGAACTGGCCGAGTTTCATATGAAGCGCGCCCGTGCCGCCAACGAGCTGGGGCTGGTTGGTCCGCAGATCAGCGAATTGCGCCGTGTCATTGAACTCGGCGGCGGTCGCGAACCCTATCGGGCCTGGGCCGAGTTGTCGGGTGCGGAGTTCAACGGCGGCAACTTCCGCAACGCCTTGGCGGCCAAGACCAAAGCCTTGGAAATAGTGCCGCGGAACCAGCGTGGCTTCATATTGTCAATGCATGCCCAATTGTCGGACATGTATCGTCGTCTGGGCGACTTCGAGACGGCTCGCCAGCACGTGCGCAACGCCGAGGGATTGCTGGCGATCGTCAAGCAGGGCCAGAACTGGACAAACTATCAGTACAACTGGCAGGCCTTCGTCGAGGATGCACTCGGTCGAATCGATTTCTCGTCCGGCCATTATGCCGAGGCCGAGGTGCGCTTTCGGCGCGCTTTGGACTACCGGGAAAAGGATGTCGTCCAGAACCTCGAACGTCTGAACCGGAATTTACCCACTACGCCGCCCCAGATCAACGTAGAAAACCATCGCGACGCTGCCGAAGCCTGGCTCGCCAGCGCGTTGCGCGCTCAGGGCAACCTGCGCGAGGCCGAGGTGCGCGCGCGCAACCTCGCCTACCGCTGCATCGAGCAGCGCGGCCCCGAGAGCCTGCACACCAATATCATGCTGCAGCAACTCGTCCAAGTGCTCATGGAGAAGGGCCGATCCGCCGAGGCGCTGCTGCTGATCGATCGCATTCTCAAGAACTTCGATAAGCTGGGTGTGCCGCAGACATCCTATATGTACGTGAATTACCGCCGTATCAAGGCCAATGCCTTGACGGCGCAAAAGCGCTGGAAGGAGGCGCTTGCCGAGTTCGAGGCCATGCAGGCGGCACTGGCCACCGATCCCCAGCTTGTCGAGACGCTCGGTGCGCCCAGCCTGGGTTTGATACGCGTACTGATCGCCGTGAGGCAGAACGACCAAGCCGTCATCATGGGTGAGAAGCTGGTGCGGCAGACGCGCGCGCTGATGGGACCGAATGCCTACGATGCCGCTGAAGCTGCCGGTTACTATGGCGCCGCGCTGGCGGCTGCCGGCCGCGACGCGGAAGCGCTGGATGCCCTGCGCCAGGCTGTGACGGTGATGATTCCTGCTGTTGCCGAGGAGGCGGATCGCTCCGGGCGGCGCTTCACCCGCCTTTCCTACATTATCGAAAACTATTTGCGCGTACTCGTGCGCATTCGCGGCACGCCGCTGGAAAAGGCGCGCGCCATCGATGCGGCAGCCGAAGCCTTTATCGTTGCCGACGCGCTGCGCGGACAGAGCGTGCAGCAGGCAATGGCCGCTTCCGCAGCACGGGCGGCAGCCGGCACGCCGGAACTTGCCCAGCTGGTGCGCGAGGAACAGGACATGCGCCAGGAACGCGATGCCCTGTACCAGATTCTCGCCGACCTCATGTCGCGTCCCTCGGACCAGATGCTGCCCAAGATCATTACCGACATGCAGGTCCGTACCGCCGAATTCGATCTTCGGCAGAAATCGCTGCATGAGCAGCTTCACTCGCGCTTCCCGGACTATGCCGACCTGATTTCGCCGCGGCCCGCCAGCATTGCGCAAATCCAGGCGGTATTGAAGCCGGGAGAAGCGTTGCTGAGCGTGCTGCCGAGCGAGGACCAAACCTTCGTCTGGGCCATTCCGGCACGGGGCGCGTCGGCCTTCGCCGCTTCGCCGCTGCCGAGCGCCGAAGTCAACCGCCTGGTGAACCACCTGCGCGCCGCGCTCGATCCGCAGGAGTTTCAGATCGACAAGCTGCCGGTTTTCGACGGCGCCGTCGCGCATCAACTTTACGCCCAGCTGCTGGCCCCCGTACAGGCTGGCTGGAAAGGCAGCAAGCACCTTATCGTCGCGGCGGGTGGCGCGCTCTCGCGCCTGCCTTTCGCACTGCTCGTCACCGCCCCGCCCGCTGCGGCGCCGGAGCAGGGGCCGCTTTATGCGCACTATGCCGACTGGCAGTGGCTCGCCCACGACCTGGGGATAAGCCAACTACCCGCGGCATCTTCGCTCGTCACGCTGCGGCGCATGAAGGCCGGCGCCGCGGACAGGCTGGTTTTTGCCGGTTTCGGCGATCCGAATTTCAGCGGTTCGGGAACAACGGCGGCAGGCAAGGCCCGCGGCATACGCACCGTTGCGCTGCCGATTTCCTTGCGCACGCGACAGCAGCGCGGCGAGGATGTGGGTTGGATCGATTACAGCAGGATTTCGCCGCTGCCCGACACGCGCGAAGAAATTCTCTCGCTGGCCAAGGCTCTCGGCGCCAACGCCCAGCGCGACGTATTCCTCGGCTCGGAAGCCAGCAAGGACAAGGTCTTTGCGGCGGATCTGGCGCATCGCAAGGTCGTGGCTTTCGCCACGCACGGGCTTCTTCCGGGCGACTTTCCGGGCGTCGATCAGCCCGCGCTGGCTCTCGCCAATCCTGGCGGCGGCAAACATGGACTGCTTACACTCGACGATATTTTGACTCTGAAGCTGGACGCCGACTGGGTGGTGCTTTCCGCCTGCAATACGGCAGGTGGCGATGGCGTGGGTGCCGAAGCGGTTTCTGGTCTGGGACGCGGGTTCTTCTACGCCGGCAGCCGCTCGTTGCTGGTGACGCACTGGCCGGTGGAATCCGTCTCGGCCAAGCGCCTGGTGGTGGGGGTATTCGATGCCCTCGCCGCCGCCCCGGCGCTGCCGCGCGCCGAAGCCTTGCGCCGTTCCATGCTTCAGTTGATGCGTGAGAAGGGCGAGGATGGCGCGCTTGTTTTCAGTTACGCCCACCCGCTGTTCTGGGCTCCCTATGCGCTCGTGGGCGATGGCGGCCAGTAGGCGCCAGGGTCGGTTGGCATGCGGATTGCTCTTCGGATTGGTGTCAAGACTGGCAACAGGAGGCACCCAAAATGATTCCGCTTGAGCTTCTGCTGATAACGACGACTTGCGCGGTATTTCCCTATGTGGCCTTCGCCATCTTCGACTGGGTCAAGCAGCGTAGAACGCACTCGTGAGGTGCAGATGCACTGCAGTGAAGCACTGAAGCGCGCTTTGCATGGCAGTCGTTATTCATCGCGGCCCCCTGTGGCCGACGCAAAACCTCCCCTGCCGCTTGTGCAAGCTGGCCCCTTCCCGGCATGAATTTCCCCTCAAAAATAGGGCATTTGCCATATTGAAGTGAAATACCCGCTTTAATAGAATTGAAATGCAGTCTGTGCGATCCACAATTCAAACAATTCAATTCTGGGAGGCGGACCATGCAAGCGCAAGAATCTTTAACGCCCGAGCTGCCAAGGCAGGGGCGAACCGCAAATGCCGTTCAGCCTTCATCTTCCTCATCTTCCGCATCTTCCTCATCTTCCATTGGCACGGCCACTCTTAAATTCATCGCTGCGCTAAACAGGTTTGCCACGGCAACCGGCGACATAAACACTGCCACGCATCAGCAAATGCGTTCCATGGCGGAATTGACGGATGCGCTTCATCATACGATGGATAGTATTCGCACCAATTTCCCCGGCACATCGCTCTCCGCCCAAGACAGCCATTTCGTTCGCTAATTTGCATGGCTGGGAGCACAAGCTGCTATCAACTGAACTGTAAAATGACATTGGGGATATTGCTGTGACGAATTGGAACCATAAGCACCTGGATAAAATTGCAGAGACTTGTCGAGCCTATGCAGATGATCTTGCCATACCCAATACATCCAGATATCTATTTTCGGCGGCATTCGATAAAGCCAAAGACATTCGACGCACCCTCGAGAGCGGTGCCCCCAATGCTTTAAACACGGCATTCGCCCAGTTATGCGCGGCATGCAAGGGCGCCGCACTTTGCCAGTGCCAGGATGGAGAGACCGCTTTCCACTACTGTCAGCTCATTCGGAATGGCTCATTGGGGCGCGCTGGGACTGCCCAATTCGCCGGGGACAGATAGTTTGGATCGCTTGGGCTGACGTGCCCATTGGGCTCTACGCCGCCAGCTTCAGTGGCTCGATTTTGGCTATGGCACGTTTGAGAGCTTTCTCGGCCTGCCAAAGCTCGTAGTCGGCCTGCATGTGCAGCCAGGATTCAGCACTGCCTCCGAGCGCCGCAGCAAGGCGCACGGCCATGTCGGCGCTGATGCCGGCTTTGCCGTTCAACACCCGAGACAGCGCCACGCGAGTAACGCCGATCCGCTGGGCAAAATCAGTGACTGAGATTCCGGTGTCGGTGAAAACCCCGTCCCGCAGGACTTCACCGGGGTGCGGCGGGTTGTGCATTCTTGCCATGATGTCCTCTTGTTTCAGTGGTAGTCCTGGTAATCGACCAGGATCGCATCGCCGTTGTCGAAGGTGAAGGTCATGCGCCAATTGCCATTGACCCATACCGCCCAATGGCTCTTCAGGCTCCCGGAAAGCGGATGTAATTTCCAGCCCGGTAATGCCATGTCTTCATGCCCCTTCGCCGCGTTCAGCTTGGCCAGTTGCACCCTCAGGCGCTTGGCGTGCGCCGGCTGAATGCCAGCCTTGCTACCGTGGAAAAAGAAGCCTTCCAAGCCCTTGTGTTTGAAATCCTTGATCACGGAAAGAATGTATAGCGAAACTATACGCTTGTCAATTGATTTTGGTTCTTCTGAAACCGTTATGCTGCGGCGTTAATCCTCATGCCACGTTACCGCGTAGTGGTATCACTTCCGCGCAGGCCCTGAATTTGTCGAGATAATCCGCCCATTGCCGCATCATCTTTCTGTGTTCCGGTAGGTACTGGGCAAAGTTGTAAGCTGCCGATCACGGGTTTTTCGCAGGCTTGGCTGTTTTGGCAGCAGTATCGGTCAGTGCCATTTAGGGGTATCTGCTAGCAGTAATAGCTGACTTACCCCGAATCCACCTCCAGTTACCCCGGATTGCAATAGTCTGCCCCGGACTGCTTTGGACGAAGAAAAGGCCAGAAACCTTGTGTTTATTGGGTTGTCTGGCCTTTATCGGACTGCTTTGGATTTGTTACTGGTGCCCGGGACTGGAATCGAACCAGCACTCCTTTCAGAAACGGTGTTTGAGACCGTCGCGTCTACCTATTCCGCCACCCGGGCAGGGTGCATAGCCAGCGCCGCTTCATCATTTCGGCGCTTTAACTGCCGCGACTCGCTTAGAATGGCGGCCGCGCATGCATGCAAAACATGCGTATTATCCGCGATTCGCCGTTTCGCGACAACTCCAAACTGCTTCGATGCCACAGACACCTCTGACCCTGGCCGATTTCGATTACATCCTGCCGCCCCAGCTGATCGCCCAGGTGCCGTTGCCCAAGCGTAGCGCGAGCCGGCTGTTGGCGGTCAACGGGAAAGATTTTGCGGACCGCGGCATCGCCGACCTCGTGCAGCTGTTGCGGCCCGGCGACCTGCTGGTGATGAACGACACGCGGGTGCTGCACGCCCGCTTGTACGGCACCAAATCCACTGGAGGCAGAGTCGAGGTGCTGGTGGAACGGCTGCTGGAAGAACCCGAAGTGTTGGTGCAAATCCGTGCCAGCAAGCCGCCCCGGCCGGGCATGACGCTGCGTCTGGAAGATGCTTTCAACGCCGAGATCGTGGCGCGCGAAGGCGAGTTCTACCGGCTGCGTTTCCCCGCCCCAGCCCTCGACCTGCTGGAACGGCATGGCCGCTTGCCCTTGCCGCCCTACATCGGACGCAATGCGGAGGTGGCCGATGAGGCGCGCTATCAGACGGTATTCGCCCGCGAACATGGCTCGGCGGCCGCGCCGACCGCCGGCCTGCATTTCGATGCCGAACTGTTGGCGGCACTTCAGGCGCGCGGCTGCGGCCTCGCCTATCTCACTCTGCATGTCGGCGCCGGTACCTTCCAGCCGGTGCGCAGTGACAATCTTGCCGAGCATCGCATGCACCGCGAACGTTATTTCCTGCCGCCGGCCACTGTCCAGGCCATTCGGGAAACGCAGCAACAGGGCGGCCGTATCGTCGCGGTCGGCACGACCGCGTTGCGCACTCTCGAATCGGCGGCAATCCTTGGCACGGCCGGCGAGTTGGCAGCCGGTGCCGGCGAGACCGATCTGTTCATCCTGCCCGGCTTCCGTTTCCGTGTGGCCGACCTGCTGCTGACCAATTTCCATTTGCCGAAGTCGACGCTGCTGATGTTGGTATCGGCGTTTGCCGGCTTGGAGAACATCCGCCGCGCCTATGCTCATGCCATAATGCAAGACTATCGTTTCTTCAGCTACGGCGATGCCATGTTGCTTGTCCGAACCCATGACCGCAGGGAATACCCTCTGGGGCACGAGTGGCCTGGACCATGAACTTTGAACTGCTCGGCGCCGACGGGGCCGCCCGCCGCGGCCTGATGACGCTTGCCCACGGCAGCGTGGAAACCCCCGCTTTCATGCCGGTCGGCACCTACGGCGCGGTCAAGGCCATGGCGCCGCACGAAATCCGTGACATCGGCGCGCAGATCCTGCTCGGCAACACGTTCCATCTCTGGTTGCGGCCAGGCCTGGAAGTGATCGCGGCGCATGGCGGCCTGCATCGATTCATGGCTTGGGACGGGCCGATCCTGACCGACTCGGGCGGCTTCCAGGTGTTCTCGCTGGGCGCCTTGCGCAAGATTTCCGAGGAGGGCGTGAAGTTCCAGTCGCCCATCAACGGCGACCGGTTGTTCCTGGCGCCGGAGGATTCGATGCGGATTCAGCACGTACTGAATGCCGACATCGTCATGATCTTCGACGAATGCACGCCTTACCCGGCCGACCTGCGCGAGGCGGGCGATTCGATGCGGCTTTCATTGCGCTGGGCGCGGCGGTCGCGTGTCGAACACGACCGGCTCAACAATTCCAATGCCTTGTTCGGCATCGTCCAGGGTGGCATGCACGAAGCTCTGCGCGACGAGTCGCTGGACGGGCTGGTGGAGATCGGCTTCGACGGCTACGCCATCGGCGGACTCTCGGTGGGTGAACCGAAAGAGGAAATGGCGCGCATCCTGGCCCATACCGCACCGCGCCTGCCGCAGGACAGGCCGCGTTACCTGATGGGCGTCGGCACGCCCGAAGACCTGGTGTTCGCCGTCGCCCAGGGCATCGACATGTTCGACTGCGTGATGCCGACGCGCAACGCGCGCAACGGCTGGTTGTTTACCCGCCATGGCGCCATCAAAATCAAGAACGCCCAATGCAAGTCCGACACCCAGCCGCTCGATGAAACCTGCGCTTGCCACACCTGCCGCAATTTCAGCCGGGCCTATCTGCACCACCTGCACCGCATCGGCGAGATTCTCGGCGCACGGCTGAATACGCTGCACAATCTTTACTATTACCAGACGCTGATGCGCGAGCTGCGACTCGCCATCGGCAGCGGCACCCTGGACGAATACATTCGGCGCTTCCGGCGGGAACGTGCCGGCGGCTGATATAATGCCCCGCTGATTTTCCACGACTTTGCCTGACTGGAGTATTCCATGTTGATTTCAAATGCGTATGCCCAAGCCGCCGGCGGTGCCGGCGGAGACATGATGGGCGGCTTGACCGGTTTGCTGCCGATCATCCTGATGTTCGTCGTGCTGTGGTTCCTGATGATCCGTCCGCAGATGAAGAAGGCCAAGGAACACAAGACCATGGTCGATGCGCTCGCCAAGGGCGACGAAGTCCTGACCCAGGGCGGCATCGCCGGGCGCATCACCAAGGTCGGCGAAAATTATTTGACCCTGGAAGTTGCATCGGTGAAGGATACTTCCGTCGAAATCATCCTCCAGAAAAATGCCGTTGGCACCTTGCTGCCCAAGGGCACGCTGAAGACGCTTTGAAATGAACCGCTATCCGCTCTGGAAAAACATTCTCGTTGCCATCGCGCTGGCGCTCGGCCTGCTCTATACCTTGCCGAACTTCTTCGGCGAAGCGCCCGCAGTGCAGGTGTCCAGCGTCCGGGCCACCATCAAGGTTGACGGCGCTTTGCTGGTACGCGTGGAAGACACCCTGAAACTCGCCGGGATTGTCCATGACGGTCTGTTCAGCGATGCCAACAGCATCCGGGTGCGCCTTAAGGACGGCGATAGCCAGCTGAAGGCCAAGGATGCCATCGAGAAGGCGCTCAATCCCGTTGCCGGCGATGCATCGTACAGCGTGGCGTTGAACCTGCTTTCCAGTTCTCCGCTGTGGCTGACCAATTTGCACGCTCTGCCGATGTATCTCGGTCTCGACTTGCGCGGTGGCGTGCATTTCCTGCTGCAGGTGGATATGAAGGGTGCTTTGACCAAGCGGCTCGACGCTACAGGCGCCGATATGCGCAGCCTGCTGCGCGACAAGAACCTGCGCCACGCCGGCATCGGCCGCGAGGGCATGTCCCTGGTCATCAAATTCCGCGACACCGATGTCCGCGAAAAGGCGCGCAGCGTCGTAGCCGATGCGCAGCCCGACCTGATATTCGCCGAATCCCAGGACGGTCCCGATTTCAAGCTGGTCGGTACGCTGAGCCCGCAGGCCGAGAAGCGCATCCAGGAATATGCCATCAAGCAGAACATCACCACGTTGCACAACCGCATCAACGAGCTCGGCGTGGCCGAGCCGGTCATCCAGCAGCAGGGCGCCGACCGCATCGTGGTGCAGCTGCCCGGTGTGCAGGATACCGCCAAGGCCAAGGACATTCTTGGCCGCACCGCGACCCTCGAAGTGCGCATGGTGGATGACGAGAACAGCGCCAATCCGACCGTGATGCAACAGGCCGCGGCGGGCCAGCCGCCGCTGGGCACCGAGTACTATACCGAACGCGGCGGACGCCCGCTGTTGGTGAAGAAGCAGGTGGTGCTGACGGGCGAACGCCTTACCGATGCCCAGCCCGGCTTCGACAACCAGACCCAGGAGCCGGCCGTGCATCTGACGCTCGACTCCGCCGGCGCGCGCATCTTCAAGGACGTCACGCGTGAAAGCGTCGGCAAGCGCATGGCCATCCTGCTGATCGAGAAAGGCAAGGGCGAAGTGGTGACCGCGCCGGTGATCCGCACCGAGATCGGTGGCGGACGGGTACAGATTTCCGGTCGCATGAGCACCATCGAAGCCAACGACGTGGCGCTGCTGCTGCGCGCCGGCTCGCTGGCCGCGCCGATGGACATCATCGAGGAACGCACCATCGGTCCTTCCCTCGGTGCCGAAAATATCCAGAAGGGTTTTCACTCGACGCTCGGCGGCTTCGCCGCGATCGCCGTGTTCATGAGCCTCTACTACCTGCTGTTCGGTTTCGTCTCGGTGGTGGCGTTGGCCTCCAACGTCATGCTGCTGTTTGCGCTGCTTTCGCTGTTGCAGGCGACGCTGACCTTGCCGGGCATCGCCGCCATCGCGCTGACGCTGGGCATGGCGATCGACTCCAATGTGCTGATCAACGAGCGTATCCGCGAGGAATTGCGCAACGGTGAATCGCCGCAGGCCTCGATCCAGGCCGGCTACGAGCGCGCCTTCGGCACCATTCTCGATTCCAACGTCACCACGCTGATTGCCGGCGTGGCGCTGTTGATCTTCGGCTCCGGTCCAATTCGCGGCTTTGCGGTGGTGCATTGTCTTGGCATTCTGACTTCGATCTTCAGTTCGGTGGTGGTGTCGCGGGCGCTCATCAATCTGCTCTACGGTTCGCGTCGCAAGGTTGCCAAGCTGTCGATCGGCCAGGTGTGGATGCCTGGCGTTGCGGCCAAGTAAGGGAAAGCGTCATGGAATTCTTCCGCATCAAAAAAGACATTCCCTTCATGCGCCATGCGCTGGTGTTCAACATCATTTCCTTGATCACCTTCATTCTGGCGGTGGTGTTCCTGGTCATCAAGGGGCTGCATCTGTCCATCGAGTTTACCGGCGGCACGTTGCTGGAAGTCGCTTATAGCGAAGCTCCGGATGTCGAGAAAATCCGCAACCGCATGATCCAGGATGGCTTCCTCGATCCCCAGGTGCAGAACTTCGGCAGCTCGCGCGACCTGTTGATTCGCGTGCCGCTCGCCAAGGACAGCGATACCGCCAAGGTCAGCGAACGCGTGATGGCTTCGCTCAAAGCCGTCGCCGACACCAATGCGCCGCAGCTCAAGCGTGTCGAGTTCGTCGGCCCGCAGGTCGGCAAGGAACTCGCCTCGGACGGGGCGATGGCGTTGCTGCTGGTGGTGATCGGCATCGTCATCTATCTGGCGATTCGTTTCGAATGGCGTTTCGCGGTCTCCGCGATCATCGCCAACCTGCATGACGTGGTGATCATCCTCGGCTTCTTCGCCTTCTTCCAGTGGGAGTTCTCTCTGCCGGTACTGGCGGCGGTACTGGCCGTGCTGGGTTATTCGGTGAACGAGTCGGTGGTGGTGTTCGACCGGGTGCGCGAGACCTTCAAGAAGAAGCGTGGCCTGACCACCCCGCAGGTGCTCAACTACGCCATCACCAGTACCATTTCACGCACCATCATTACCCACGGCTGCACGCAGATGATGGTGACCTCGATGCTGATCTTCGGCGGCGCGGCGTTGCATTATTTTGCGCTGGCCTTGACCATCGGCATCCTGTTCGGCATCTATTCCTCGGTGTTGGTCGCCAGCCCGCTGGTGATGTGGCTCGGCGTCTCGCGCGAGCATTTCATCAAGCCGAAGAAGGAAAAAGAAGAAGCCGTTGTCTGAGCGCAAACCTTTTCAGAGAGCCTACATCCTACATCCGTCATTCCCGTGCAAGCGGGAATCCATCGCTCGTTGAAAACCCTGGATTCCCGCTTACGCGGGAATGACGCAGGGTAGGGCTAATCGACCAGGAACACCGGCTTGACGCGCAGCTTGCGCGGTTCCTCCAGCAGCTTGACGAGCCGGTCGATATGCGGATGCTTGCCTGGATGGGCGCGTGCTTCTTCGGCGTGTTCGGCATACAACTCCAGCCCTTTTTTTGCCGCATCCGCGTTGATGGTGCCGAAGAGCTGGGCGAGATGGTTGTAGATGGCTAGCGAACCGGTCTGTCCCGGCTTATTCTCTATCGTTGCCACGACGCTGCCGTCTTCGGCATCGAGCAGTTGCAGTTCGGCGAGATGCGAGACGCCGGGCAACTGCTTGAGATTCTCCGCGAAACTCATATCCGCTTGGCCAACTCGACCGCTTTGCCGAGGTAGGTCCAGGGCGTCATGGCCAGCAGGCGCGCCTTCTCCGCCTCAGGAATGGTCAAGCCGCGAATGAAGTTCTGCAGGGCTTCGCGGGTGATGCCCTTGCCGCGCGTGAGCTCCTTCAACTGCTCGTAGGGATTCGCCACGCCGTAGCGGCGCATCACGGTCTGTACCGGTTCGGCCAGCACCTCCCAACAGGCCTCCAGATCGGCATGCAGGCGCACCGGGTCAGCTTCCAGATTGGCCAGGCCGCGCAGGCAGGAGTCGTAGGCAAGCACGGAATAGCCGATTGCCACGCCCATATTGCGCAGCACGGTGGAGTCGGAAAGGTCACGCTGCATGCGCGATACCGGCAGCTTCTCGGCGAGGTGGCGCAACATGGCGTTGGCCAGGCCGAGGTTGCCCTCCGAGTTCTCGAAGTCGATGGGATTGACCTTATGCGGCATGGTCGAGGAGCCGATCTCTCCCGCCTTGAGTTTCTGCTTGAAATAGCCGAGCGAGATGTACTGCCAGAAGTCGCGGTCCGCATCGAGCAGGATGGTGTTGGCACGGGCTATCGCGGTGAACAGTTCGGCAATCGCGTCGTGCGGCTCGATCTGGGTGGTGTATGGATTGTATTCGAGGCCGAAGGACTCGATGAAGCGGCGGTTGAAGCTCTCCCAGTCGAGGCCGGGATAAGCCGCCAGGTGCGCGTTGTAATTGCCCACCGCGCCATTGAACTTGGCCGTCAGCCTGACCTCGGCAATCCCTTGGGCAGCGCGCTCCAGGCGTGCGCAGATGTTGGCCATCTCCTTGCCCAATGTGGTTGGCGTCGCCGGCTGGCCATGGGTGCGTGCCAACATCGGCAGTTCCGCCAGGGCATGCGCCAGCTCGCGCAAGCGCGCGACCAGTTGCTTGAGTCCCGGCAGCAGGATGTTCTCGCGTCCTTCCCACAGCATCAGCGCATGGGAGACGTTATTGATGTCTTCCGAAGTGCAGGCGAAGTGAACGAACTCGGTGGCGGCCATGACTTCCGCGTTGCCGGAGAGACGTTCCTTGAGCCAATATTCCATCGCCTTGACATCGTGCTTGGTACGCGCTTCGATAGACTTGATGGCGTCCGCATCGGCAATCTTGAAGCCGGCGACCACCCGATCGAGCTCGGCGATGGTGTCGGACGAGAAGGCTTTGATCTCGGCCAGTTCCGGCGTCGCGGCGAGCATCTTGAGCCACTCGATCTCGACGCGGACACGGCGCTTGATCAGGCCGAATTCGGAAAAATAGGCACGCAAGGGTTCGAGCTTTTCGGCGTATCTGCCATCGAGCGGCGACAAGGCAGTTAAGGCAGTCAGCACTATGGGGGAGGTCGAGCTCATGGGGTGGTATGCGTGAATGCGTAAATGAACGACAGACGGATTTTATCATGGCTGTCTTCGCGGTGAGTCCCGCCAAGCTGTCCGCTCTGGCGATGATGATATAATCGCGGCTTCCGATTCATGCAAACGCGTATAACTGATGAAGCTCCTCGGTTCCCTGACCAGTCCCTATGTCCGCAAGGCGCGCATCGTGCTCGCCGAGAAAAAAATCGATTACGACTTCGTTCTTGATTCGCCTTGGCTAGAGCAGACCCAGGTCCCCCTGCACAATCCGCTCGGCAAGGTGCCGGTGCTGCTGCTTGACGACGACAGCACGCTCTACGATTCGCGCGTCATCGTCGAATACCTCGATACCGTATCGCCCAACAATCGCCTGATTCCTTCCTCGGGCCGCGAACGCATTACCGTCAAGCGCTGGGAAGCGCTAGGCGACGGCATCTCCGATGCGGCCGCCGCTGCCTTTCTTGAAGCCAAGCGGCCCAAGGGGGAAAGAAGCGCTTCCTGGATCAAGCGTCAGCGCGGCAAGATTCTGGCCGGCCTGCAAGTGCTGGCGGACGATCTCGGCGAACATCCCTGGTGTCATGGCAACGCCTTTTCGTTGGCCGACATCGCCATCGGCAGCGCTCTCGGTTACCTGGAGTTCCGTTTTGCCGATATCGACTGGCGCGAACAGCATGCCAATCTGGCCAAGTTTTACGCCAAGCTAACGCAGCGTCCGTCGTTCGTCGATACCGTCCCTCACGACTGAGCGTTCTGGGCGTTCTGGATTACCCCGCCGCCCAGGCATACCCGCGATTCGTAAACCACCACCGACTGACCCGGCGTGACCGCCCACTGCGGTTCGGCGAAAGCGATCTCGCAACTTTTTCCATCGATTGCGTCGACTTCGCACGGCGCATCCGGCTGGCGATAGCGCGTCTTGGCGGCATACACCCAGTGTGTGTGCGGCCGATCTTCTTCGCCGCCGCCGCTCACCCAGGACAGGTCGGCGGCCCTCAGTCGCTCGCTGAGCAGGGCAGGGTGCCGATGTCCCTGCACCACATACAGTACGTTCTTCGCCATGTCCTTGGCGGCAACGTACCAGGCCTCGTGGTCGCCGGCCTCGTCGGCATTACCCTTGACGCCGCCGATGCCGAGGCCTTTGCGTTGCCCCAGGGTGTGGTACATCAAGCCCTGATGCTCGCCGATCGGCTTGTCGTCGTCGAGGCTGCGGATCTCTCCCGGTTGCGCCGGCAGATAGCGGCCGAGGAATTCGCGGAACGGCCGTTCGCCGATGAAGCAGATACCGGTGGAATCCTTCTTGGCGAAGTTTGGCAGCCCGGCGGCGGCGGCGAGTCGGCGTACCTCGCGCTTGTACAGGTGCCCGACCGGGAACAGCGTCTTGCTCAATTGCGCCTGGTTGAGGCGATATAAAAAATAGCTTTGGTCCTTGCCGCCGTCCTCGGCCTTGAGCAGTTGTTGCTTACCCAGGAACTCGCGTACCTGGGCATAGTGGCCGGTGGCGATCTTGTCGGCGCCAAGCCGCATCGCGTGATCGAGAAAAGCCTTGAACTTGATTTCGGCATTGCACAGCACATCCGGGTTGGGTGTGCGGCCAGCCCGGTATTCGCGCAGGAATTCGCTGAACACGCGCTCCTTGTATTCGGCGGAGAAGTTGACTACTTCCAGGTCGATGCCGATGACATCGCAGACCGACGCCACATCGACCAGGTCCTGGCGCGTCGAGCAATACTCGGCATCGTCGTCATCCTCCCAGTTCTTCATGAACAGGCCGACGACTTTCCAGCCCTGTTGCTTCAGCAGCAGCGCGGCAACCGATGAATCCACGCCGCCGGACATGCCGACGATGACTGTGCCTTCAGACACCGGGAACTCCTTTTTCGTTAAGAATAATGCCGGATCAGGTCGAGCGGAAAACGCCGCCCGGCGAGATAGTCGGCGATGCACTGCATTACCAGCGGGCTGCGGTGACGCGTGTCCGGCGCCTCGATCTCCGTCAGCGTTAGCCAGGGAGCCCGCAGGATGCCGGTATCGAGCGGACGCTGCGCATCATGCTCGCCCAGTTCGCCGCAAAAGGCGAAACGCAGGTAGGTGATGTCGCCTGCCGGTCTGCGCCACTGATAGACGCCGATCAGTTGCTGCGGCCTGAAATGCCAGGCCGTCTCCTCCAGCACCTCGCGGCTGCAGGCGGCCAACAGCGCTTCGCCTTCGTCGAGGTGGCCGGCCGGCTGGTTGAAACGGATGCCGTCTTCCGTCTCTTCTTCGACCATCAGGAACTTGCCGTCGCGTTCGATGACGGCGGCAACAGTGACATTCGGTTTCCAAATTGTACGCATGTGCCTATTTTAGCGCGCTTGCTCTCCAGACTTCGAGCGAGCCGACAAATCGGCTAAAATTGCGGTTTGCGACTGAACCCGGAGATTCACCATGTCCATGTCCGACCGAGACGGCTTCATCTGGTACGACGGCAAGCTCGTGCCCTGGCGCGACGCCACCACCCATGTGCTGACGCATTCGCTTCACTACGGCCTGTCGGTATTCGAGGGGGTACGCGCTTATCATACGGTCAATGGCACGGCGATTTTCCGTCTCAAGGAGCATACCGACCGCCTGTTCAACTCGGCGCATATCTATCGCATGGCGATGCCCTACGACAAGGCAACCCTGATGGAGGCGCACAAGGAAGTGGTGCGGGCGAACAAGCTCGATTCCGCTTATCTGCGGCCGATCGCTTTCTACGGTTCGGAGAAAATGGGCGTCAGTCCGCGCGGCGCCACCGTGCATGTCGCCGTGGCCGCCTGGCCTTGGGGCGCCTATCTCGGCGAAGAGGGCATGGAAAAAGGCATCCGCGTCAGGACATCGAGCTATGCGCGCCACCATGTCAACGTCACCATGGCGCGCGCCAAGTTTTCCGCCACCTACGCCAATTCGATCCTCGCCAACATGGAAGCGCTCGACGATGGTTACGACGAGGCATTGCTGCTGGACGTCGACGGCTTCGTCGCCGAAGGCGCCGGCGAGAACCTGTTCATCATCAAGGATGGCGTGATCTACGAGCCGGAGATCGCCTCGGCCCTGGTCGGCATCACCCGCGGCACGATCATCGCGCTGGCCAAGGATCTTGGACTGACGGTGATCTCCAAGCGTCTGACGCGCGACGATATCTACATCGCCGACGAGGCTTTCTTCACCGGCACCGCCGCCGAGGTGACGCCGATCCGCGAGCTCGATCGTCGCCAGATCGGCGCGGGCAAGCGCGGCCCGATCACTACCCGGCTCCAGAGCCTGTTCTTCGATGTCGTTAACGGCAGGTCGCCCGGCCATGCCGACTGGCTTACCCCGGTTGCATAATTTTGATTGCCGCAGCAAGACAAGACAAGGAAACGCCATGACGCAAACTACCGATACCGCTCGCGAAGTCCAGCTCACCGCCCATGATCTTCCGTTGCATTGCCCGCGCCAGGATAGCCCGCTGTGGGCGCGTCACCCGCGGGTGTTCCTGGATGTTCTCAAGACCGGCGAGGCGACCTGCCCTTATTGCAGCACCAAGTACCGTTTCAGCGGCGAGGTACCGAAGGGGCATCACTGAGTCAGACTGCGACTATCCGTCTCAGGTATCGCGCGACCACGTGATTTTATGAGACAGGCGCTGATCGTCGCCCCCTCCTGGATCGGCGATACCATCCTCGCCCAGCCGCTGTTGATGCGGTTGCATGAGCGGTATCCGGGCCTTGCCATCGATGTGCTTGCCCCCGCCTGGTGCGCGCCGTTGCTGGCGCGCATGAGCGAGGTGCGGCGCGTGCTCGACAATCCGTTCGGACACGGCGAATTCAATCTCGCGGCGCGTTGGCGGCTTGCACGCAGGCTGCGCAGAGAGTCTTACGACGCAGCCTGGGTGCTGCCAAACTCCTGGAAATCGGCGCTGCTGCCGTTCTTTGCCGGCATTCCGCGGCGCATCGGATACACCGGCGAGGCGCGTTTCGGCCTGCTGAATTGCCGCCATGTTCTCGATCCCGATGCGCAGCCGCAACTTGCCGAGCGTTACCTGCAACTTGCCGAATTACCCGGCGCACCGCCGGCCGCAGCCTTATCCCTGCCGCTGCCTCATCTGAATTCCACCCTGCAGCAGCAACGGGCGGTGCGCGAGGCCCTCGGGCTGCCGCTCGATGCGCTGCCTGCGGTGTTTTGTCCCGGCGCCGAATATGGTCCGGCCAAACGCTGGCCGTCGCGTCACTTTGCCGAACTGGCGCAGCGGCTGGCATCCCCGGGCCAGCCGGTCTGGCTGGTCGGCTCGCACAAGGACGAGGCGCTGGGCGACGAAATCGCGCGATTGGCGCAAGGCGCCGCGCTCAATCTATGCGGGCGCACCCAGTTGGATCAGGCGCTCGACCTGATCGCCGGGGCACGCCTGGTGGTCAGCAACGACTCCGGCCTGATGCATGTCGCCGCAGCCCTTAAGCGACCGCTGGTGGCGCTGTACGGATCGTCCAGCCCGACGTATACCCCGCCGCTCTCGCCGTGTGCGAAAATCGTTTCGCTGAGTGCCGAATGCAGCCCCTGTTTCAAGCGTGTTTGCCCGCTTGGCCACTTCAAGTGTCTGGAGAATTTGACAGCCGAGTCCGTGTTGCAAAGAATTGACGCCTGATGCCATGTCTGTCAAAACTATTTTTCCTACGCCACAGGATGCCGAAACGGCTTTTTACGATGCGCTCGAGCGTGCCGACCTGGATGCGTTGATGGCGGTCTGGGCGGAGGACGAGGAGATCGTCTGCATCCAGCCCGGCGGTCCGCGCATGACCGGTTATGCCAATGTGCGCGAAGTCTGGCGGCGCATATTCGAGAACGGCCAGCGAATCATCGTGACGCTGTCGCAACCGGTGATCCTGCAGGGCATGCTGGTCACGGTACACAGCCTGTGCGAGCAGATCAGCCTGCGCGGCGGGGAACCCGATCAAACGGCGCCGCTGGTTGCCACCAACGTGTATGTGCGCGGCGCCCATGGCTGGCGGCTGCTGGTGCATCACGCTTCGCCGGCGCCGCCCGAATCGGTGAGCGATGTCCGCAAGACCTTGCACTGATCCCTTTTGCAAGAGTCTTTCGGCGCAAAATCAAAATCGGAAAGTGCGATAATTACAAATCCTCCCTATCTTCCTCAGACTGGTCACATCATGAACCTTCCCGCTCCGGAAATCTTCAAGGCATATGACATTCGCGGCATTGTCGGCAAGACGCTGACGCCCGAGGCGGTCCGCAGCATCGGCCACGCGCTTGGCTCGGAAGCCGCGGCGCGCGGTCAGCGCACCTTGGCGGTGGGTCGCGACGGACGCCTGTCCGGGCCCGAACTGGCGCAAGCGCTGGCGCAGGGACTGAATGCAGCCGGCATCGATGTGATCGATATCGGCTGCGTACCGACGCCTTTGGCCTACTTCGCCGCGTTCCAGCTCGGCACCAACAGCGCGGTGTCGGTGACCGGCAGCCACAACCCGCCCGATTACAATGGCATCAAGATGGTGCTGGGCGGAGAGACGCTCTATGGCGCACAAATCCAGGCATTGCGCCGACGCATCGAGCAGGGCGACCTGGTTGATGCGAAGACCAAGGGTAGGGTCAAGCGGATGGATGTGCGCAGCGCCTACCTGGAGCGCATCCTGGGCAGCGTGAAACTCGCCCGGCCGATGAAGATCGTCGTCGATTGTGGCAACGGCGTTGCCGGGGAACTGGCGCCGCAACTCTTTCGCCGCATGGGCTGCGAGGTGGTGCCCCTGTTCTGCGAGGTCGACGGCAGCTTCCCGAATCATCATCCCGATCCGTCCAAGCCGGAGAATCTGCAAGACGTGATCCGTGCGCTCAAGGAAACCGACGCCGAACTCGGCCTGGCTTTTGACGGCGACGGCGACCGTCTCGGCGTGGTGACCAAGGATGGCGAAATCATCTATCCCGACCGCCAGTTGATGCTGTTCGCCGCCGACGTGATCGCACGCAATCCCGGCGCCCAGATCATCTACGACGTGAAGTGTTCGCGCAACTTGGCGCGCGCTATCCGCCATCAGGGCGGTGTCCCGCTGATGTGCCAGACCGGTCACGCCCTGATCAAGGCCAAGCTCAAGGAAACCGGCGCACTGCTGGCCGGCGAGATGAGCGGCCACATGTTCTTCAAGGAGCGTTGGTACGGTTTTGACGACGGCCTGTATGCCGCGACCCGCTTGCTCGAGATCGTCTCGCGCTGGCCCGACGCCAACTGGCCGCTGAAACACCTGCCCAACGCGCTGTCTACGCCAGAACTCAACATCAAGATGCATGAGGGCGAGCCGCATGCGCTGATCGACAAGTTGCAGCAGCGCGCCGCCGAGTTGTTTCCCGGCACCGTCGAATTGATCGACATCGACGGGGTACGTGCCGAATATGCCGATGGCTTCGGCTTGGCGCGTGCCTCGAATACCACGCCGGTGGTGGTGCTGCGTTTCGAGGCCGATACTGCCGAGGCGCTGGCGCGCATCCAGGGCGAGTTCAAGCGCGCCTTGCAGAACGCCTGGCCGGGACTCGTGGTTTCCTATTGAACATGAACAACATCAGCGAAGAGATTTTCATCGGCCGCCAGCCGATCATTGATCGCCACCAGCAGTTGTACGCCTACGAACTGCTATTCAGAAGCAGCCAGCAGAAAAATTCCGCCGAGGTGCGCGACAACCTTGCCGCCACCGCCAACGTGATCATGCATGCCTTCGCCGATCTCGGTGTCGAGGCTGCTCTCGGTCCTTACAAAGGCTTCATCAACTGCGACGAAAACCTGCTGCTTTCCGATATGTTGGAGGCATTGCCATCGGACAAGATCGTCCTGGAGGTGTTGGAAACCGTGGAGGTTACCCCGGAGATCGTCGAACGTTGCACCGAGCTGAAAGCACGCGGCTTCACCATCGCTCTCGACGATTTCGTGAAATTCGAGGACAAGTTCAAGCCCTTGCTCGATCTCGTTGAAATCGTCAAGGTCGATATTCTGCCGCTCGACCTGGCTGCCCTGAATGCGGCGACGCAGGCGCTCAAGCAGTGGCCGCTCATGCTGTTGGCGGAGAAAGTCGATTCGCCGGAACAGGCCAAGCTGTGCCACGACCTCGACTATGCGTTGTTCCAGGGCTATTTTTTCGCCAAACCCACCATCATTGCCGGCAAGAAGCTCAACCTGTCGCAACTGGCGCTGATGCAATTGCTGGGGCTGGTGCTTGCTGACGCCGAGGTCCAGCAGCTGGAAAAAGTGCTTAAGCACGAACCCGGTCTGACCATGAACCTGCTGCGGCTGACTAATTCGGTGGCCACCGGGGCGCGCACCAAGGTGACTTCGATGCGCCATGCCATCACGGTGCTGGGGCGACGTCAGCTGCAGCGCTGGCTGCAAATCCTTTTATACACCAACCCCGCCGGCGGCAACCAGAGTGTCGCCAGCCCGCTGCTGCAACTGGCCGCTACGCGCGGCCGGCTCATGGAACTGTTGGCGAGTAAGTTGCGTCCCGGCGACCATTCTTTTGAGGATTATGCGTTCATGAGCGGCATCATGTCGCTCATGCCGGCCCTCATGGGTACGCCCATGGAGGAGATACTGAAGAGCGTCAATTTCAGCAACGACGTGCGCGAAGCGCTCGAATCGCGTGCCGGGATTCTCGGCACCATGCTGCGGTTGGCCGAAGCTCTTGAAGGCAACGACGTCCAGCTCTGTTCCAACCTGGCCCAGCAACTTACCGGCATCGACGTCGTCGACATCAACGCCAGCCTGACCCAGGCGCTGACCTGGGCCAGCAATATCGGCCAGGAGAACGAGTGATTTTCTAGATTCGCTGTGCCACCCAGTCGCTGACCGAAGCCAGCGCCTGTGCAAGCTTATCCGGTTCGCTGCCGCCGGCCTGTGCCATGTCGGGGCGGCCGCCGCCCTTGCCGCCAACCTGGCGGGCGACCGAGTTGACCAGTTCGCCGGCCTTCATTTTCGCCGTCAGGTCTGGAGTCACGCCGGCAATCAGCGCCGCCTTGCCGTCGACCGCGCTGCCCAACACGATTACCGCGCTCTTCAGCTTGTCCTTGAGTTTGTCCAGCGTCTCGCGCAGCGCCAGCGCATCCGCGCCTTCGAGCTGGGCGGCGAGCACCTTGACGCCTTTGACGTCGACGGCCTGGCTGGCGAGGTCGTCGCCCTGCGTCGCTGCGTGTTTGGACTTCAAGCGTGCCAGTTCTTTTTCCAGTGCCTTGATCCCATCGAGCAGCTGAGCCAGCCGGGAGGCAGCCAACTGCGGCTGGGTTTTCATCTGCGCGGCGACTTCGCCGAGTTGCTTGTCGAGTTGCTGCACAAACGTCAGCGCATTGGCGCCGGTGAGCGCCTCGACGCGCCGGATGCCGGCCGCCACGCCGCTCTCGGCAACGATCTTGAACAAGCCGATATCGCCGCTGCGTTTGACGTGCGTGCCGCCGCAGAGTTCGGTCGAATACTTGCCCATGCCGATGACGCGCACTTCGTCGCCGTATTTTTCGCCAAACAGCGCCATGGCGCCAAACTTGATGGCATCGTCATAGGACATGGTGCGCGAGCAGACTTCCTCATTGCGCTGGATTTCGCGATTGACCAGCGCCTCGACGCGCGCAATCTCCTCCGCCGTCATTGGCTGGGGATGGGAAAAGTCGAAACGCGTGCGCTTGGCGTCGACCAGCGAGCCTTTCTGCTGCACATGCTTGCCCAGCACTTCGCGCAGTGCGGCGTGCAGCAGGTGGGTGGCCGAATGGTTCCACGCCGTATGGCTGCGCGCGGCGGCATTCACGCGCGCCACGACGCGTTCGCCGACGGCCAGCGCACCGGCCTTGAGCGTGCCCTGGTGGCCGAACACATCGGCCTGGATTTTCTGCGTGTCCGCGACCTCGAACAGCGTGGTGCAAACGTGTGCCCCTGAGGGTGCCGTGCCGCGTAACAGTTCGCCGCAGTCGCCGACCTGGCCGCCGGATTCGGCATAGAACGGGGTACGGTCCAGCACCACGATGCCTTCTTCGCCAGCCTTCAGTTCGTTAACCCGCGTACCGTCGCGATACAACGCCAGCACCGCGGCTTCTTCCTCCAGCGTGTCGTAGCCGCGAAAGTCGGTCGGCAGGCCGTCGTATTCGAGGCTGCCCTTCATCTTGAAAGTGGATGCCGCACGCGCCATCTCGCGCTGACGCTGCATCGCTTGCTCGAAGCCGGATTCGTCCACCGCCACGCCACGCTCGCGGCAGATGTCGGCGGTCAGGTCGAGCGGGAAGCCGTGGGTATCGTAGAGCTTGAAGGCGGTTTCGCCATCGAGCGCTATCGTTCCGCCTGCCAGGGCCGTATCGAGGATATCCATGCCGTGTTCAATCGTCTCGCCGAAACGTTCCTCCTCCTGGCGCAATATGGACATCACCTGCCCGCGTGCCGCTACCAGTTCGGGATAGGCGGCGCCCATGACGGCGCACAGATCGTCCACCAGTTTGTGGAAGAACGGCTGCTTGCGGCCGAGTTGGTAGCCGTGGCGGATGGCGCGCCGGATGATCCGGCGCAGCACGTAGCCGCGCCCGTCGGAGCCCGGAATCACTCCGTCGACGATCAGGAAGGAGCAGGCACGGATATGGTCGGCGATGACCTTGAGGGAGTTGTTGGCGATATCCCGACAATCGGTCGCGCGCGCGGCGGCCTTGATCAGCTGCTGGAACAGGTCGATCTCGTAATTGCTATGGACGTGCTGCATGACCGCAGCGATGCGCTCCAGGCCCATGCCGGTATCGACGCTGGGCTTGGGCAGCGGGTGCAGCACGCCGGCCTCGTCGCGGTTGAACTGCATGAACACCAAGTTCCATATCTCGATATAGCGGTCGCCGTGTTCGTCCTTGGAGCCGGGCGGACCGCCCCAGATATCCGGGCCATGGTCGTAGAAAATCTCGCTGCACGGGCCGCACGGGCCGGTATCGGCCATCTGCCAGAAATTGTCGGAGGCATACTTGGCGCCCTTGTTGTCGCCGATGCGGACGATGCGCTGCGTCGGCACGCCGACCTCGTTGGCCCATATTTCATAAGCTTCGTCGTCCTCGGCATAGACGGTGACCCACAGCTTGTCGGCCGGCAATCGATAGATTTCGGTCAGCAGTTCCCAGGCGTAATGGATCGCGTCGCGTTTGAAATAATCGCCGAAGCTGAAGTTGCCGAGCATCTCGAAGAAGGTATGGTGGCGCGCGGTGTAGCCGACGTTTTCGAGATCGTTATGCTTGCCCCCGGCGCGCAGGCTGCGCTGCGAGGAGGTGGCGCGGGTGTAGGCGCGCTTGTCCTTGCCGGTGAACACGTCCTTGAACTGAACCATGCCGGAGTTGGTGAACAGCAACGTCGGATCGTTACCGGGCACCAGCGGGCTGGAAGCGACGATGGTGTGTCCCTTGGACGCGAAGTAGTCGAGGAATTTCTGGCGGATTTCGGCGCTGTTCATGGAATGCTCATCAGTCCTGGCGGAAAGCACAATTTTAGCATCCCCGTTCCTGCCGGCAGGTCAATAGTGTGGAGAGGACGGGCGTACCGGCAGAAAGGCCATGCGGCGAATTTTTTCTCGGGGAGGGTCTCGCGGAGATCAGGCGCCGTTAAATTTGACGGCCGCCTAAGAACGGCGGCTCGATTTGAATATCATATTTTGCCGGCCAGGCGTTCGCTTTCCACTTTGTTGATGTAGCGGAGCAGCAGAGTCTGCATCGGGGTCGGCAATTTCAAGAACTGGCAGCCGGAGCGTTTGACGGCCCTGCCGCCGCTGAGGTTGGCGGAGTAAATGCTGCGTACCTGCAACGTCGCAATGATATGTTCTCCTGAAGGCAGATCGATGCGGCAGTTTGGGAATTCCTTGTTGACCTCGAAGTCGATGCCCTCGAGCGGCACGACCAAAGTCAAACCCCGGCCGCTGATATTGACGATATTGAGTTCGTGGTTGAGCGTCGAACCATCGGTTTGTTGGACCGGGATGAGGCAAATCAGCGGATTGCCTTTGGGCACGGACAAGCGGTAGTAGTCGCGTCGCTGCAGACGAATCAGGGTGGCGGGAATGGCGCCTTGAAATGCAGTGCCCTCGCCAAACCGAACCAGATTGACGCCATCCAGAACGAACTGGATCTTGATTTTTCCCTGGTTGGAGACGCAGATCAGCTTGCTGCACAATTGCGCGCGCCGGTTCAATGCCTTGCTGCTGTCGAGGGCAAGTGTCAGGTGGTTGTTTTCGTCATCGATACCGAGCAGCGAGGTCAGCAGAAAATCCAGACTGTCATTGAGATAGGCGGTGATGCTTGCGCCATTTTTCAGCAAGCCGCGCAGAATCAGGATCATCTCGTCCTGCGAGGTGACCTCGTATTTGCTGTAGTTGCCGTCAACCTCTTGCAGCGATATTCTCAGATCCTGAGGGTTGTTTTCCGGCGCCAGCTTTCCATTTTCTGTCGGATGATTTTCCATGCATTAACTTCCCGGAAGTTTGGGTAGTCTAAGCTATCTTGGCAAAATTGAATAAATTCTCGCCGGCTAACCTGTCAGAAATGCGCAGGCTGACCAAACACCGCAAAAAGACCGCAAAAAAGTGAGCCACTTCACAGCATTATTGCTGCAATTTATAGAAAATCAACGCGTGCAGAAGGCACGCACGGCTGAAATTCTATGCCAACACATTTGACATGACAATGAATCGAACTGCGGCGCGATATCATGTTCGTTGGAGAATTGCGCTAATTTATGACGAGGCTGAGCATAAACCTACCTACCACGGAAGAACTTACGATCTGACGCGGGTGGGCACCGGCATGCTGACTCACAAGGACGTATTCTCCGAATCTCCGGTGGCGGTTCTCTTGGCCATTCCTGGGCTGCATAAAAACGCCAAACCACAAGTAATAGAAATCAAGGCACGACAGATTTACTCGGTGTACTCTGGCGAAACTTACTGTTTCCGTCTCGGCCTGGAATTTATGCATTTCAAGGGCGATGGCCTGCAGATACTTGAAGAAGGATTAAGTCACTACCATCCGATAATCGAGTTGCCGGACTATGACCCTTTCCCCACCATTTTCGGCAACGCGGAAGCCAATCAAACGCTCCAGAATCTGGATTTCGTAGCATAAGCTAGTCATAATGCGCCGACGCACCGTGGCTGACACGGCGTTGTATGAAGTCGATGACTGCGGCGCTGAACGCCGTATTCCGATCCCCAGCCACCATATGGTGCGCCCCCTGGATGAGAGAATATTCCGCCGTCGGCACCAGCTCAAGAAAGTCCCGCACGCTTTCGTCGTTGATCACCTCGCTGTTGCCGCCGCGCACCAGCAGCGTGGGCGCTTGGATGTTCTTGGCAGCGGAGGAAAACCGTTGATAATTGTCGATTCCCAGCGAGGTGGCGCCGAACATGATGTTCGGATCCCAATGCCAGTGGAGACGGCCATCCTTTCCGGGACGTAGATTCTTCAGCAAGCCCGAATAATCTGTCGGACGAGGGCGATGAGGCAGATAGCTTGCCACTGCATCGGCGGCTTCGTCCAGTGAGGCATAGCCTTGGGGTGCGCTGCGCATGAAGTTAATGATGTTATCCGAGCCGGCCGGATTTAAACGTGGCGCCACATCTACCAGCACTAAGGCGGTCGCGATCTGGGTGGCATATTCTCCGGCAGCCAACAGCGCGGTCAGTCCGCCCAGCGATGCGCCGATGAGGCTTGCGGGCCTCCCGAGTGTTGCGCATACCGCGAGCAGGTCGGCGACGAAGAGATCGATAACGTAGACGCCGTCTGGCGACCAGTCGCTATCGCCATGTCCGCGCAGATCGAGAGAGACAACGTAGAAACCATTATCCGCCAGGGCGGCGGCTGTTTCTCCCCAGGAAAAACGGGTTTGTCCGCCACCGTGTAACAGAATGACGGGCGGGTTTGCAGGGTTTCCGCCAACGTCGGCAGCCAGTTTCAGTCCATTTAGACCAAGGAATTGTGTGGGGTGCATAAGAACTCAGGTAGGGTATTGTCAAATGCTAAATTGGCGATAAATCTCAACGGGAGTCAGAGTACAACAAACATGCCAGCGTACCGTTCTATTTTGGCGACAAGACCGGTGTCTGGCCGAACTTTATCATCACCAGTCCTTCGTCGCCAAAACCGGCATCGGCGATTACCAGCGAGCGCTATGTCCGAGCGGTTATACGGATGATCGCGTGAATGGCACAAACGCCACTGGCAATACCTCGCGGGAACTGACCGCGCCTCCCGCGGATTTTTCCACCAGGCGCAAATCCTGGGAACCGTAGGCGGTTCCAATCGGTATGACCATCCTGCCACCAGGCTTCAGTTGATCGAGCAGGGGTTGCGGGATTGCTTTGGCGCAGGCAGTCACGATGATCCCGTCGTAAGGTGCCGACTCCGGCCAGCCTCCATAGCCATCGCCAGCATGGACTTCGACGTTGCTTACGCCCAGCGCAGCCAGCGTTTTCGCAGCACGCACGGCAAGTGCGGCGACGATCTCGACGGTGATCACGCGTCGCACCAGTCTGGCCAGCACTGCCGCCTGATATCCTGAACCGGTCCCGATTTCAAGGATCGTGTCATTCTCCTGCGGCAACAGCAATTGGGTCATCAGCGCAACTATGAACGGCTGCGATATGGTTTGTCCGAAACCCACCGGCAGCGGCTGATTGGCGTAAGCGAGATGTGCGCATTCGTCGGGAACGAACGCTACGCGAGGAGTCAGTTGCAAGGCTTCGACGACTTTCGGCTCGATTGCGGAGATGCCCGTCCAGTCACGGGAATCGCGGGTTTCGAACTGGATTTGATCGATCATCCGCGCAACAGTGGAAAGCATGTCATCACTCTGGATTCGTCAATATCCGGATACCAGCATTTCAGTGCCCCATTTACGACTGGGCATTGCCGGACGCATATGCTGAATCTCCCCGTCCAGAAACCATTGCGGTCATACAGGTGCCAGGGCAGGGGGGCCGATGGGGATATCCGCAAGGCTGACAGGTTGAAGGTTCATGATGAACGGAACTCCAGAATTTTATGGTTTCCGCTGTCAGTCAAGAACCGGGTCAAGGCTGTCGACTTCGGAGTAACGCGGCAGCGTCACGGTGATCGTGGTCTGGTTTTCCGCGTCGGAAACCCTTAGGGCAATTGTGCCGTTTTGCGCCTCGGCGAGCAACCGGGCCGAATAGGTTCCGAGCCCCGTCCCGCCGCGTTTTTCATGCGTAACGAACTTGTTGAAGAAACGTTCGCGAATCTCCGCTGGAACCGCACCCTTGTTCTGGATTACGATGCGCAGCGGCATTTCATCAGCCATGGTGATATTCACACGGCTTCTTTCAGGGGCGGCTTCGCAGGCATTCTTGATCAGGTTCTGGAACATCGAATAGCACAGCATGGCGTCGCCCAGGACTTGCGGAGGTTCATCGCCGTCCGGTTCGTAGGTGTCTGCGGCGATGGTGATCTGTTTCTCGGCGAATGTCGTCCGCGATACCTTGACGATCCGGCGCAGGATGTCGCCGATCTTTACCGGTTTGGCGTCGAGTTTGAAGCGTCCGGTCTCGATCTTGAAGAGCTCAGAGGAGAGGTTGATCATGTTGAGTACCTGCAACGTGGTCTCCTCGACCATATGCAGCTTTTCGACCTGCTGCTTGCGGTTCAGTGATTCATCGTCCACCAGGGACTGTACCAGTCCGATTACGCCGGCCAGCGGCCCCTTGATATCGTGGCGGGTGATGTGTTCGACGTCTTCGCGCAGGCGCGCCACCTCGAGCATGCTGTCGTAATTCGCCTGCAATTGTTTGTGCAATTCGACGTAGCGCAGAAAGTTGCGTACGCGCGGCTTGAGCACTTCGGGATCAATCGGCTTGGTGACGAAATCTACCGCTCCCAGTTCCAGCCCCTTGAGGCGCACTTCATCACCGGTCATCGCGGTGACGAAAATCACCGGAATGTTTTCCGAGGTGGGGTGCTCGCGCATTCGGCGGGCAACTTCAAAGCCATCCATGCCGGGCATCATGATATCGAGCAGAACCAGATCCGGCGGGTTGTTCGACTGGCAAATTTCCAGGGCTTTCTCGCCGCTTTGCGCGATGCGTACGCGATACGTGTCCTTGAACATGTGCAAAAGGAGATGCAGATTCGCCGGCGCATCGTCCACCACGAGAATCGTCGGTCGTGCCGGATCCGCCTCCTGGGGGCGTGGATCGGCGGGCGCGACAGGGGGCGTCGCCGCCTGAAGTGGCGCCGCATCCTTGGTGGGACTCTCCGCGCGGGTCGGCGACGCTGAGCGTGATTGCGGTGTCACCGCCTTGGCTATGCGCATCCCCAGGCTTTCCGCGGTATAGGGCTTGACCAGCAGGCCGCTGACACCGTTGGCAATGGCCTCCGCGACGTGCTCGCGCGCGGCTTCGGCAGTGATCATGACGAAAGGCAGGCGCGCCAGGCGCTCATCGGCACGTACCGCCTTGAGCAGTTCGAGCCCGGTCATGACGGGCATGTTCCAGTCGGAAAGCACGACGTCCACCGGCTGCGTCTTCAGCACGCGCAAAGCGTCCGCACCGTTGCTGGCGGTCATGATGTTGCTGGCTCCCAGCACGCGCAGCTGCGACGAAGTGACCTGGCGCATGGCCTCAAGGTCATCGACGACGAGAAATATGCTCTGTTTGTCGATCATGTTGCGCCGGCCTTTACCAGATAGTCCTTCTTCTTGCCCATGTCGGCGTCGGAATCCGCAAAGCGCTGGGCGATGGTGCGAAATTCCCCCTGGATCTCGACGAAGGCGTCAATGATGTCGGGGTCGAAATGCGTGCCGCGGCCGTCGACCATGATCAGCACCGCCGTCTCATGCGCCATGCCTTCCTTATACACGCGCCGGCTGATCAAAGCATCATAGACATCGGCCACCGCCATCAATCGCGCCGAAAGCGGAATGTCTTCACCGGCAAGTCCATGCGGATAGCCGCTGCCGTCCCACTTCTCCTGGTGCGAAAGCGCGATATGCTTGGCAAAGGCAAGAAAATCGGCGTTGGTTCCCAGTGCGTTCTGCGCATATTCGATGGCGTCGCGTCCCAGTGTGGTGTGCGTCTTCATGATCTCGAATTCGTGCGGCTCAAAGCGGCCAGTGTTCAGCAGGATGCGGTCAGGAATGCCCACTTTGCCGATGTCATGAAGCGGCGCCGTCTTGAACAGCAAATCGATGTTGGCGTCCGTCAGGAACCAGGCATAGCGCAGATGGTGGCGCAGTTTCTCGGCCAGCGCCTTGACGTAGTATTGCGTGCGGCGGATATGATTGCCGGTGTCCGAATCGCGCGTTTCCGCCAGAAAGGCCATGGCAAGAATGGTGAGGTCCTGGTTCGCCATCACTTCGCGCGTGCGCTTGGCGACCTCCTGCTCAAGAAACTCGTTGTTATCGCGCAGAAAATCCGCCATCTTCTTCTGCATCAGATGGGTCTTGACGCGCGCCATGACGATGGGTGGGCTGATGGGCTTGGTGATGTAATCGACGGCCCCCAGTTCCAGCCCTATCCTCTCGTCGTCAACTTCCGTCTTGGCGGTCAGGAAGATCACCGGAATATGGCGCATCTTGTCGTCGGCCATGATCCGCCGGCACACCTCGTGGCCATCCATTCCGGGCATCATGACATCGAGCAGGATCAGATCGGGAGGTGGGTCGGAAGCGGCGATTCTGAGCGCCTTTTCGCCATCGGTGGCGAGCTTGACCTTGTACTCGCTTTCGAGCAGCCTGTTCATCAGGGCAAGATTGGCCGGTGCGTCGTCCACGACCAATATCGTCGCTTTGTTTGGATACTCCGGCGCAAGCTTCATAGGCGCATCTCTCTCTTCGATGGTCAGTGCAACTGAATGTCCAGCTTCGCGGCAATCTCGCGCAAGAGATCCAGTCCCTCGCTGAAAGCAAAGCTTTCGATCATTTTGTCGAGCCGACGGTATTCATCCGCCATGGCACTCCCGTTCAACAGCGCGCCCAGATGCTCGATCCGCGCCGTGGCCTCGCCGTCATCGTCGGCGAGCAACTGTGCCAGTTCTTGCAGCAACGGTGTTATGGCAGCGATGTCGATGGCGTTCGCCGCTTTTGGCGTTTTTTCCGGTGTGGCATGCGGCATGCTGTGATCTATCTCCGCAAACAGAGCGGTCATTAGTGCATCCACCTCGGCCAGCAGATCGCGAGGCATTTTCTCCCCTTCCGCTTTGAGCGCCAATTCGAGTCGTCGGGCGACTTCGAACAGCTCGGTCGCACCAATGTTGCCGGACAAGCCCTTGAGCGTGTGCGCAAGGCGCACCGCCGTGGCGCGCTCGCCGGCTTCGAATGCCGCTCGGATTTCGGCAACGGCATTGGCCTGGCCCTGGCGGAACCAGGCCAGCATCTTGCGGAACAGGTCGGCATGGCCGCCAACACGGGCAAGCGCCGCGTCGGTGTCAAGGCCCGCCACGCGGGGAATCTCCGCCGGTCGAGGGCCATCCTCTGTCTTGTTATCCGTTTCGGCCAGCGGCGCGCTCGGTTTTACCCAGCGCGCCAGTGTCGAGAACAGCTGGCCGACGTCGATCGGCTTGGCGATGTGGTCGTTCATTCCGCATTCGAGGCATTTTTCGCGGTCGCTCGCCATCGCATTGGCGGTCATGGCGATTACCGGCAGCGCGTCATGGCGCGCGTCGGCGCGGAGTCGGCGCGTCGCCTCGAAACCATCCATTACCGGCATCTGGCAGTCCATCAATACCCCGTCGTAGTCGATCCGGGATATCTTCTGCAGCGCTTCCTTGCCGTTGCCGGCAACATCCACTCGCATGCCCGCATTCTCCAGGATTTCCCTAGCCAGCTCACGATTCATGTCATTGTCCTCGACCAGCAGGAGATGTGCCCCGCGCAGCGCCTTCTCGGCTTCGTGATGGCCGGCATGCCTTTGCTGCCGGCGCAGGCGTCTCCCGATATCCTTGCCGAACACCGTCATGATGCTGTCGCACAGCGTCGAGGGGCTGACCGGCTTGACGAGCAAGCCGTCAATGCGTATCTGTGCAACTTCCACTTGTTTGAGCAGCTCTTCGCGACTGTAGGCGGTCGCCATCATGCACATCGGCACGGTGACGAGATATTCATCGGCGTGGATGCGGCGCACGGTCTCGACCCCATCCATCTGCGGCATGTGCCAGTCCATCAGCACCAGCCCATAGGGTCTGCTTTCGCGCTGCGCCTGTTCCAACTCATCGAGTGCCTCGGCGCCGCTCTTCACGGCCGACGCTTCGAAGCGCAGCGAATTCAGCATGGCGAGAAAGATGTCGCGGGCACTGGCGTTGTCGTCCACGACCAGAACGCGCAATCCCGGCAAGTGACCGGCGATTTCGTGCAGCGGTCGTTGCTCCGAGTGGCGCCCGAACTTGGCGGTGAAGAAGAAAGTGCTGCCGACGCCCGGTTCGCTGGCCACGCCGATTTCGCCGTCCATCATCTCGACCAGGCGTTTGCTGATGGTCAAGCCCAGGCCGGTGCCGCCGTAATTGCGCGTCGTCGAACTATCCGCCTGGGAGAATGCCTGGAAAAGGCGGCTGCATTGCTCTTCGCTGAGACCGACGCCGGTATCGCTGACGGCAAAGCGCAGCCGCACGCTGTCGGGTTCCTCGGCGACGCGGCCGACGGCGACGGTAACCTCGCCCTCCGCGGTAAACTTGATGGCGTTGCCGACCAGGTTGGTCAGAACCTGCCCCAGACGCAGCGGATCGCCAACCAGCGCCAGCGGCACGTCGGTACCGATATTGAAGAGCAGTTCCAGCCCCTTGTCCTGGGCCCTGATCGTCGCCAGATCCGCCATGCTGTCCATGACGTCGTCAAGGTGAAAGTCGATCTGTTCGAAGCTTATCTTGCCGGCTTCAATCTTGGAAAAGTCCAGGATGTCATTGATGATGCCAAGCAGTCCTTTGGACGCCGCGTCGACCTTCTCCAGATAGTTGCGTTGCCTGGCATCCAGTGAGGTTTGCAGGGCCAGATGCGTCATGCCGATGATCGCGTTCATCGGCGTGCGGATTTCGTGGCTCATGTTGGCGAGGAACTCGCTCTTGGCAGCATTGGCCACTTCTGCGATGCGCTGGGATTCCTTGATTTCTTCTTCAGCCAGCTTGAAAGCCGAGCGATCCTCGGTGATCCAGATGATGCCGCTAGCCAAATCGTTGGGATCCGAGACGAACGCTTTCAGGTTGCACCAGAAGTGGCTGCCGTCCTGGCGCCGCATAAATATATCGCGTTCGAAGGGCAGGTTTTTTGATAACAGCGGCACCACCGAGCGGATTACTTCGGCATAAGACTCGTCGGAAACGAAGGTCGCGCGTCCCGGCTGGCCGATGCCGGTATCGCCAGAAAAACCGAACATGCTGCCGAAACTCTTGTTGTAACGGTAAATAGAGCGCTCGCGGGTGAAACAGATGCCCAACGAGGCATTGTCCATGATCCCCTTGATTTCCCGTAGCGTCGTCTCGGTGATTGCGTTGGAATGTTGGAGACGCACCAGCAGGTCGTCGCTCTTCTCGAACTGCCGGACGACCAGTTCCGCAGTGATCTTGGCCGCCTCCCGCGTGGTGCGCAGCTCCTGCCGCAGCACTTCGTTCTCGGCCATGACCTCTTCGAGTTGCAGCCGGCGCGTGCTCACGCGTCCGGCCTCAGGCGCGGCATGCATCGTCAGCGCTCTGCGTGGCAAGATGCAGGGCCAAACGCGCCGCCGTGCGAACGGCCTGCGCGCAGGCAGCGCCCTCGTGGCCGATGACCGTCACCGTCGGTGGCGGGGAGTCCAGCACCGCCGGCATGACTTTCAGCAGGTACGGCAAGCCGGCCGCATGATCGAAGCCGCTCGTGCATTGGCGTGCAACCTCATCAGCGGCGAGCAGGACAATCCGTCCCGGCGCGGTGAAGCCGGCAACGGCATCGACAAAGAACACGCGCCGACCATCTTCGAGATAGGGCAGCAAGCCGAGGCCGGCCAGGCCGCCATCGACGATGTCGACGTCCATGGGCACTGGCAGGGCCGCCAAACAGTCGTAGACGCGCGGCCCAAAGTCGTCGCCCTGCACCTGGCGGTTACCCACGCAGATAATGCGCGCGGCCATTCCGGCGTTCCTGTCAGCGGCGGTGCACGGTATGCACCGCGCAGACAAGGCAGGGATCGAAGGAACGAATGATATGTCCAGCTTCGATCGGGTTGTCGGGATCGGCGACAGGCGTGCCCAGCAGTGCCTCTTCCCAGGCACCGCGCTGGCCCGTTGCATCGCGCGGCGAGCCGTTCCAGGCTGACGGGGTGATGATCTGATAGCGCGTGATGCGCTGATTCTCGACGCGCACCCAATGGCCGAGGGCGCCACGTGCGGCTTGCACCAGGCCGGCTCCTTCGCCGTCGGGAACCTGGCCATTGCCGACGATGATGGGCGCGCCGTGGTTGGCGATCAGTTCCCTCAACCAGGTTTCCATTACCGGCAGCAGCGTTGCCGGGCGCGTCAGGCGGGCGAGCTGGCGGGCGAGCGCGCTGGTCTGACCAGCGTTGACGATATCGACAAACAGCGGCCGGCCATCGATGACCGCCTCGGCCAGCGGCCCGGTCTCCACGGCTTGGGCGTCGTAGCGCGGCGCCTTGATCCAGGAATAGGCCCGTCCCTCTTGCCCGGAGGCGTATGGCCGGGTTTCGCCGACGGCAGGATGCAGCGCGTCTTGGTCGCTGTACCAGGCATGGGAGACATCTTCAGTGATGCGCGCTGCCTCGAAAGCGGTAAGCTCGGTGCCGCGCGCAACGCCCGCGGCCACCAGTTGCCGGGTGCGCGACACGACGGAAGTTTCTTGCGGCAGGTCGAGCGAGCCATAGGAAAGGAAAGCATTATGGCCCGCACCGATGGCATCGAGACCGGCTGCGCGGCCGAAACGCAACAGGAAGCCGGTTTCACTGTCGTGCTGGGCGGAAGTTTCATGAAGCCAGGCGTCGAGGGCGGCACGGTTGTCCACTTCGCGCCAGCGCTCGATGGAACAACCAAGCACGCGCCGCTCATACCAGGCGCGATAGGCGCCGACAATCTGCAGGCATTGCAGGAGATTGGCCTGCGACGGAACGAAGGAGACGCCGCCGGGCACCATGAACGAGGAATGCGGCCATTGGCCGCCAAGAACGGCGATGGTTTCCAGCACGCGCTTGGTTTCGCGGATGACATCGATGGCCGATGCACCTGCTGCCGGTGCATAACGCCGCAGCGCTTCCTCATACAGCGGTTGGGCGGCGTGTGCCGGATGAGCGAAGTCGGCCATATACATCAATACCGTTTGGCGCACGTCGCTTTGCACATGCTCGGTCATCAGCGCAACGTTGCGCATGCGAACCGCGTTATCCGGCGGGGTTAGCCCGGCAATCGCGTCGAGCGCCCTGGCGGCAGCCGACAGATGGGTGGTGGAGCAGATGCCGCAGATGCGCGGCGTCATGACCAGTCCGTCAAGAGCGCCGCGGCCTTTCATCAGATTTTCGAAGCCACGGTAAAGTGTTCCGGCGCTCCAGGCGTCGGTGATCTGCCCATCGCCATATTCGATGCTTACCGCTAGATCGCCCTCGACGCGGTTGAACGGGATGTCGCGGATGATGCGGGTGCGCATGGGGTCCCTCGCTCAGACTTCCGTACTGCGGCTCTTCAGGCGCTCGGGAGCGGCCGCCGCAGCCATGTCCTTGTATGCCATGTAGTGCGCCCGCCTGACGCCCATGGGGAGGGCGAGCGGAATGCCCTCGATGTTGCGTGTCGAGAAGAACGGGTACTCGGAGGGAAACTCGGGGCTGGTGCAGCCAAAACAGGGAACGCCGACGCGGGTCTTGGACGAACGCTGGTTCCACAGGTGCTTGTTGCAAGGCCCTCCGGTCAAGGGGCCCTGGCAGCCCATGTGAAAGAACAGGCAGCCCTTCTCGCCGAATACCTCCTCCTCGATGCGGTACTCGTGATATTCGTTGCGTGTGCAACCTTGGTGCACTGTCGTCCCATACCAATCCAGGGGCCGCTGGAACTCGTCAAGAGCCGGAGTCACTCCCGCCTGCAGAGCCATCAAGATGCTGCCGAGCACGTCGTGGTGGCATGGGCAACCGGCAAGATTGAGGACCGGCAGGCCGGCGCCGGAGCGAAAATCCTCTCCCAGCAAGCCGCCACGCTTGGCACGCGTGAATTGCAGTCCGGTCGCATCGATCTCGCCGCCGACGCCGAAACCGCCGAAGCTGGCGCAGGTGCCGAGCGCAATAACGTATCGGGCGCGCCGCGAAAGCGCCACCACCGTATCCTTGCGCGGACGACCGCCGCGCGCGTCGAACATGCCGGTGCCGGCCGGGCCGCGCACCACGGCGCCCTCGACGATCAGCACATCCAGGAGCGTCCTGCCATCGTCCAAGGCGTCTACCACGCGTTTTTGTTCCGCCGAGGATGTGTTGGACAGCGAGGGATGCCAGAGAAGATTGATGCCGATATCCTGCATCAGTTCGGAGACGTTCGGCCTTTCGCTGCCGAGAAACGACATGGTGTCACCGCCGCAGCCGCCAGCATGCATCCAGTAGAGATTAAGTGCCATGGCAAATTCGACCCGGTGAATGAATGATCCTTCTGGCAAATTATACCCTCTACAAGTATGGTCTTAAAATACTCGGCTGCGACCGAATCTCCTCGTCGGTCGATGTGCATCGTTCGCCGCTGATTTCTTGCGCACTATCCCGCCCCGCTGTGGCTTTCTAAGGGTATGCTTGCGTCCTTTTTTGAATCGGATAAATATTCTCATGTGGTTTCGTAATCTCCGAATTTACCGCCTGTCCTCGGATTGGAGCAAGGACTCAAACCAACTAAACAATCTACTTGCCCAGCACCCATTGAATCGCTGTGGCAGCCTTGCCATGCAAAGTCGTGGCTGGGTCTATCCGAAGGACGGGCCATTCGTCCATAGCGTTAATCGACAATGGCTCATTGCTCTCGGGGTTGAGCAGAAACTGCTGCCGGCAACAGTGATTCGCCAAGTGACGCAAGAGCGAGTTGTGCTAATTGAGGCCGAACAGGCTCGAATCGTCGGGCGCAAAGAAATGCGTGACTTGCGTGACAGCGTCACCGTTGAACTGCTTCCCAGGGCTTTTACTCGACGTCGTACTACATGGGCTTGGATAGACCCGCTACATGGCTGGCTGGTGATTGATGCCGGCTCCGATGCAAAGGCCGACGAATTCATGGAAGTTCTGCTGCGGTCGGTGGGCGATATTCAAATCAAGCCATTGCAGACGAAGTTGTCGCCTTCTTCCGCCATGACCGATTGGCTTGCGGGCGAACCACCTTCAAGTTTCAGCATTGATGACGACTTGGAATTGCGTTCAGATGCATCTGGTCAGTCTGCCATTCGATACGTCCGCCACGGTCTGGAAGGCAAGGAAATTCGGCAGCACATCGCCAACGGGAAAATAGCCACAAAACTCGGGATGACATGGAACGACCGGATATCTTTTGTATTGACCGACAAATTGCAGGTCAAGCGTCTAGTTTTTCTGGATATTCTTAATGAAAACGCCGATCAGTCCATGCGGGATGCTGAAGAACAGTTTGACTTGGACTTTGTCTTGATGGCCGGCGAACTCAGTAAGCTGTTCGACGACCTTGTGCTAGCTTTGGGTGGGGAAGGTGAGGCCGTTTGACATAAGCAACTGCTATTTTGAAACGGCGGCACCACCAGAAGTGGCTCGGCAAAATAGGACTGACCGATAAGTGGAGAACCTGCTCTTATGGGCGTGTAAATCACCCGCGATTGGCAAAGCAGCCATTCAAAGTGATTTGAAACTCTCGGGCCAAGGCTTATACGCCAACGGCTCTTCGCAGCAATCAGCGGACGTCATGCTTGCTGGTGGCTATGACCGGAGTTGGAGGTACACCGGCCGCTCAAATTGTGCAGCACCAAAAAATCAGCCCAGTTGTTCTATGCGTCAGCGTCCAAATTCAATTCCATGACCAATGACGTCGCCTTGATCCGATAGCCGTCATTCTTTCGCACGCGGCAGGGTCACGGTGATCGTGGTGGTGTTGGCTGCGTCGGAAACCGCGAGTTCGATATTGCCGCCCTGCGCCTCAGTCAGCAGCCGTGCCGAGTAAGTGCCAATCCCCGTACCGCCTTGCTTGCCATGGGTGACGAATTTGTCGAAGAAACGCTCGCGGATCTCCGCCGGAACGGCACCCTGGTTCTCGATGACAATGCGAAGCGGCGACTGATTGAGTATTTTGACCACAATTTTGCTGTTTTCAGGTGCCGCTTCGCAGGCATTCTTGATCAGGTTCTGGAACAGTGAATAGCACAGCATCGCGTCGCCCAGTGCCTCGGGAGCGCTCATCTCCTCGCCACTCTCGGTGTCGACGAACATATTGAGATGTTTTTCTGCAAACGTGGTGCGAGAAATATCGACAATCCGGCCGAGAACCTCGGAAATCTTCACCGGCTTCGGGTCGAGTTTGAAGCGTCCGGTTTCAATTTTGAAGAGTTCAGACGAAAGGTTGATCATATTCAGCACTTGCAGCGCGGTTTCCTCGACCATACGCAACTGCTGCGTCTGCTTGCGGTTCATTGATTCATCTTCAGCTAGCGATTGCACCAGACCGATGATGCCTGCCAGCGGTCCCTTCATGTCATGCCGGGTGATGTGCTCAACGTCCTCGCGCAACCGTGCTGCGTCCAGCATACCGTCGTATTCGGCCTGCAACTGCTTGTGCAGTTCGACATAACGCATGAAATTGCGGACCCGTGGCTTGAGCACGTTGGGGTCGATCGGCTTGGTGACGAAATCGACAGCGCCCAGTTCCATGCCCTTCATGCGTGCGTCGTCGCCGGCCATGGCTGTGACGAAGATCACCGGCGTGCTCTCGGAGTTGGGGTGCTCACGCATGCGCCGGGCCACTTCGAATCCATCCATGTCGGGCATCATGATGTCGAGCAGGACCAAGTCGGGCGGGTTGTCGGAGCCTGTGATGCTCAGGGCCTTCTCGCCGTTGTGGGCGAGGCGCACCCGGTATTCGTCCTTGAACAGTTGGGAGAGCAGGTGCAAGTTGTCCGGAGTGTCGTCGACCACCAGGATGGTCGGGCGCTCGGCCTTCTTGACGGGCTCCGCCTCGACTGCTGGGGTGGCTCTGGTTTGCGCGGCCGTACTCGGTGCTTGGCTTGTTGCAACCAGTACGGGAGCGGAAGCCGAACGAGTGCGCGGCTTCCACAGGATCGCCTTCTCCAGGCGCCTGGAAAGGCGGTCGGCGGTATATGGCTTGACCAGCAGGTCGCTGACGCCGCAGGCGATGGCTTCCTCGATGCGCTCGCGCTCGGCTTCGGCGGTGATCATGACGAAAGGCACTCGGTAGAGCTGTGGATCAGAGCGTACTGCCTTGAGCAGGTCGAGACCGGACATTACCGGCATGTTCCAGTCCGACATCACCAAGTCGATCTGTTCCTTGCGCAGGATCCGCAGGCCCTCGGCACCGTTGTTGGCCATGAAAATCTTTTCGACGCCGAGGGAACGCAGTTGCGTGGCGCTGACCTGGCGCATCGCCTCATAGTCGTCAACGACCAGGAACACGGTTTGTTTGGTGATCATCGGTTTTCCTCAGGTGTGGGAGGTGACGGCTTTCGAGAGATATTCGGCCTTCTGCTCGATGTCCCGATCCGAATCAGCATAGCGCGCGGCAATGGCTCGGAATTCATCCTGGATTTCCAGGAAGGCGTCGACGATGTCGGCATCGAAGTGCGAGCCCTTGCTGTCGATGATGATTTCCACCGCCTGCTCATGCGGCATACCGGTCTTGTAGACGCGCCGGCTGATCAGGGCGTCATAGACGTCGGCCAGGGCCATCAACCGGGCGCTGATTGGAATTGCTTCCCCGGAAAGCGCCTCTGGATAACCGCTGCCATCCCACTTCTCCTGGTGATACAGGGAGATTTCCTTGGCCATGCTGAGGAACTCGACATCGGTGCCGAGCGACTTCTCGGCGTGGGTGATGGCTTCGAAGCCGAGGCGCGGATGGGTTTTCATGATTTCGAACTCTTCCGGAGTGAAACGGCCGGGCTTGAGCAGGATGCGGTCGGGGATGCCGACCTTGCCGATGTCATGAAGCGGCGCCGACTTGAACAGCATGCTGATGTTGCGTTCGGTGAGGAAGCTGGCGAAACGCGGGTGATTCCGCAGCTTCTCGGCCAAGGCCTTGACATAGAACTGGGTGCGTCGGATATGGTTGCCGGTGTCGGAATCACGTGTCTCGGCCAGGGAGGCCATCGCCAGGATGGTCACATCCTGGATCGCCGCGACTTCGCGGGTGCGCTTGCCCACCTCGATCTCGAGATACTCGGCCTTGTCGCGCAGAAAGTCGGCCGAGGCTTTCAGCGTCAACTGGGTCTTGACGCGCGCCATGACGATGGGCGGACTGATCGGTTTGGTGATGTAGTCGACCGCACCGAGTTCGAGACCCTTTTTTTCGTCTTCCACTTCGGCCTTGGCGGTGAGGAAGATCACCGGGATGTCGAGGGTTGCGGGATTCTTCTTGAGCCGCTGGCAGACCTCGTAGCCATCCATGCCGGGCATCATGATGTCGAGCAGGATCAGGTCGGGCGGGGCGTCCGATTCGGCGATCTTCAGCGCCTTCTCGCCGTTGTTGGCGACCTTGACCTTGTAGGCGTCCTTGAGCAGCCCGCTCATCAGGGAGAGATTGTCCGGCGTATCATCCACCACCAGCACGGTGGGTTTTACGGTGAAGTCGAGTCCAAGTTCCATGGCAGATCCTCGATGGATACAGTTAGGTCGAAACGTCAGCCATTATCGCAGGCCTTCTCAAGCATGCTCGTGGCGAGGGCAAAGTCGAAAACGCGAATAGCCTGTTCCATGCGCGGAAACTCATCTGGCCATGCCGTGCGCAGCAGTTCGACATTCTCTGCAAACACTTCGGCAGCCTCGGCATCGTCGTCAGCCAGCAGCGACATCAGACGCGCACAGACGGTGGCCAGGCGCTGCTGGTCGACGCGCGCTGTTGTCTGCTCGGCCTTCGTCGCGGCCGGCGCATCGATCACCAGGCGGTATTCTTCCTGGAGCAGGGGCGTGTCTGCTGCGACTTCCAGCTCCGCGGCAAAACGGAAGTTGCTGCCCTTGCCGGGAATGCTGTCGACGCCGACTTCACCGCCCATGCATTCGGCCAGCTTGCGGGCAATGGCCAGGCCCAGTCCGGTGCCGCCGAACTTGCGCGTGCTCGAACCGTCGCCTTGGCGAAAAGCCTGGAACAGTTCGCTGCGCTGGGCTTCGCTCAGACCGATGCCGCTATCGCGTACGGCGCAATGGAGGCGGCAGATGGAAGGCGATCCCGGCTTCACCGGCTCGGCGCGCATGACGATGGCTACGTCGCCCTTCTCGGTAAATTTAATCGCATTGTCGAGGTAAAGGCGGATGATCTGACCGATGCGCTGCGGATCGCCGATGAGCTGCACGGGTACGGAAGTTTCGACGCGTGCGGCGATGGTCAGGCGCTTGGCCAGCGCCTTGTCGGCAAAGCGCCGCAGGGTTTCCTCGAGCAGCGTGGTTGGTGAAAATGCCGAACGGGAGAAGACGATGTCGCCCGCTTCGAGTCGGGTGTAATCGAGCATGTCGTTGACGATCCCGAGCAGGTGCTGGCCGGCTGCTTCGATCTTGGCGACATTTTCGCGCTGCTGAGGCTTGAGTTCGGACTGCAGAACCAGGTAGGCCATGCCGATGATGGCATTGAGCGGAGTGCGGATCTCATGGCTCATGTTGGCGAGAAAGTCCGCCATGGCCTGGCGCGCCGCATCTTGCGGCTGCTGGCTGGTGGACTTCTCGCTGGACATTTTAGTTGGCGCCCGCCGCCCGCACTGCAATGCTCATGCAACGGCCGCGGTTGCCGATTGCCGGCAGCGGACTCAGGCAGATGATGATCGGGAACTCAGCGCCATCCTTGGCCATACCCTTGGCTTCCTCCGGCGTGCCCTTTGCCTGGGCATATTTTTCGGCCAGGAAGTGGCCAGGCATCAGGGTATTCGCATTCACCCCCAGCATTTCGCCGGATGCGTAGCCGAACAAGCGTTCCGCCTGCGGATTGGAGAGCACGATGGCGCCGGATTCGTCCACCACCAGCCGTCCGTCCATGGCCGTCTCGATGATGCAGCGGAACCAGTTCTCGGTCTCCAGCAGTTCGGCTTGCTGCGCTTCCATTTCCACCGACTGCTCCTCGAGCTGGGCCGCCTGCTTTTCCATGCGTTCTGCCTGCTCCTGCGTCGCAACAAGCAATTCCTTGGTGCGCTGGTTGCGGTCCATGATTTCCATGTTGGTCGCCAGCACCGGCATCAGCGCATCGAGCAGGGCTGTCTCGCGTTCGGAGAATTGCTGGAAGGAGGCGATCTCGAGCACGGCCAGAACCCGCTCCTGGTGGATGATCGGCAATACCGCCACGCAGGCTGGCGGTCCTTCGCCGAGGCCGGAACTGATGCGGATGTAGTCCTTCGGCGCGGTCAGGGTAATAGCCGTCTTTTCCATCGCCGCCTGGCCGATCAGTCCCTCGCCGACCATGAAGCTGTTGTTGAGGTGTTTGCGTTCGCGGTAGCCATAGCTGCCGAACAGGTTGAGGCGCCGCTCGCCGTCCATCACATACACCGCGCCATGGCCGGCGTTGATGAGCGGGGCGATCCGCGAAATCGCCGTCTGGGCCAGCCCCTTGAAATCTTCCGCTTGTTGCAGCGCCGCCGCGATCTCTGCAGCGTGCGTCTTAATCCAGCGCGTATCCTCGGCCTTGCGGTAGATGCCTTGCAATACCTGGATGGCGCGTGCCAGGATGCCGATTTCGTTGGGATAGTCGGCATGCGGGATGGGCGATGCCACATCGCCCTCGGCCAGTCTTTCGACGGAACTGCGCAGCCGGTCGTTGGGTCGCTTGATGCTGGCGCCGATCAGCACGCCGAAACTCACCGCCAGCAGGATGCCGACGACCAGCAGCAGCAGGGCGATCCGGCGCGTCTCCTCGGAGCGCTGCCGCGCCGCTTCAATGGTTGCCTTGGAGCCGCTTTCCTTGATTTTGGTCAGCTGGGTCAGGTCGTCGTCCGCGGCGTTGACTGTAGCGATGAATTCCGGGCTGGTGACAAACTTCGCTGCGACCGAAGGATTGGCCTTTTCGCGTTCGATCAGGGTCAAAACATACTCGACATTCTCGTTGAATTTGTTGAAATTGCCGGTGAACTGCTCGTACTTGGCGATAGCATCGGCGCGGAAAATGCGCTTGCGCGCTTCGTCCATTTCTTTCTGCAGCGTCTGGCGTGCGCTACTGACCTGAGCGCGAGCTTTGTCGCGAGTCATATCGTCCTGGGCGATCATCATCTGTCTTAGCGCCCTGCCCATGTAAATCAGGTTGATGTTGGCTTCCTGGATGTGCGAAATGCCCAGCAGGTCGTACTCATAGATGCGCTCCATTTCCGCTTCGAGTTTTTCCAGGCTCGACATGCTGTAGAAGCCGATGGCGGCGGCGATCAGCAGGCCGGAACTGAAGCCGAGGATCAGCTTGGTATCCAGCTTGAACTTTTCGATGACGGTCAGGAATGCGTTCATGGTTGAGCCTTTGGTGAAGATTCAGTGCCGGCGGCGGAACAGCCGGTGGTAATGGTCGATGGGGCCAAACAGCGAGTTGCCGACGAAGGAGAGCGACTCGGACTGGCCGATGAACAGCAGACCTTGCGGCCGGAGGGCCTGATGAAAGCTCTTGATCAACTGGTCCTGCAGCTGGCTCTTCATGTAGATCAGCAAATTGCGGCAGCTCACCAGATCGAGCGGACCGCCGGCCGGCGGCCCGCTCAGCACATCGCGTTGCTCGAAAGCCACCATTTCACGCAAGGCCGGACTGACCTCGTAATGCTGCCCCTTGGCCGTGAAGTAACGGCTGCGCAGATCCTCTTCCATCTCCTTGAACGCAGTAAGCCGATAGACTCCTGCGCGCGCCATCTCCAGCGCGGCTGGATTGAGGTCGCTACCGAGAATGGAGACGGCATGGCGGCTGCGGTATTCGCCGAGCAGTTCGGCAAGCAGGATGGCCAGGGTATAGGATTCCTCGCCCGAGGCGCAGCCCGGCACCCAGACCCGGATCGGATCAAAGTCGGCCTTGCTGGCCACCAGGGCGGCCAGATTCTGCTCGAGAATGCGGAAGGAAGCCCGGTCGCGGAAAAACGAGGTGACGGAAACCAGGAACAGATGCTGCAGCGCATGTAGTTCCTCGGGCTGGCGCCGGACCAGGGCCAGATACTGATCGGCGCCGACTATGCCCAGCGTCGCCTTGCGCTTTTCGAGGCGACGCAGCAGGGTGTCTTCCTTGTAACTGGAGAAATCGATGTGGGTAGCCTGATGCACTAGGCGCAGCAGGTGCTCCAGCTCGCGATGCTGCTCTTCCGATACCGAGTCGGTTGCATCCGGCAGCGACGATTCGGTAGATGCAAGCGCTTTGGTCGGCGCTGTTACCACTGCGCCGGGAAATATCTCCGCCAGCAGTCCGCCGATCATGTCGACTGAGAGCACCTTGTCCACCACACCGGCATTGATCGCCGCGCTGGGCATACCGTCGAACTTGGCTTCGGCCGGTTCCTGGGCGATGGTCAGCCCGCCATGCTGGCGAATTGCGCGGCAGCCGGCGGTGCCGTCGCTGCCGGTACCCGATAGCAGGATGCCGACCGACTGCTTGCGGCTGGCTTCACCGATCGAGGCAAACAGGGTATTCACCGAAGGAGTGGAGAGATTGTCCTTCCCGGGAGGTTGCAGGGTGATGGCGCCATTCTTCACGCAGCCATCCTTGCCCGCCGGGATGACATACACCGTGTCTGCCAGCAGGCGCTCGCCGTCGTGGGCCAGTGTCACCGGCAACGCGGATTCGCGACCGAGCAGGCGCGCGACGAGGTCGCTGTGGCCGTTGTGGGCCATGTGCTGTGCGACCACATAGGCGATGCGCCCGGTCGCCGGCAGGCGGGCGAACATCGGCAGCATCGCTTCGATTCCGCCGGCCGATGCACCGATGCCGGCAACGTGCAAGGTATCGCTTCTATCCGGACGAAGGAAGGCGGTGGCTAGCATTCAAGACTTGGAAAGAATCTCAAGGGCCGTATCGAAATCGAAATTGGCGACAGCGGAGGCAACTTTCTTGAGCGTAGCCGCCATGGGTGTACCCTTTGCCATGACAGCCAGGCCCTCGACCAGGTCGCCGGCTTCGGAATCGCTGTCTTCGAGCAGGCCCTTGAGGCGCAGGATGCCTTGCTGCAGTTTGGCCGTATCCACAACCGCAGGAGCTGCCGATGCTGCGGCGATCTGCTCTGTCTTGGCTTCGGCGACGCCGACTTGTTGCAGTCCCTCTATCACCGGCTCAAGCTCGGCCAAGACTTTCTGCAGCAGTTTGTCGATTCGCTTCGCTGGCGCGTTTTCCTTGCAAGCCTGCTCGAGTTCAGCCGCGGCGACCTGCACGCCCTTGGCGCCGATGTTGCCGGCGGTGCCTTTCAGGGTATGCGCCGCGCGTGTCGCTGCTTGAGGATCGGCATCCTTCAGGGCCTCATCGAACAGTGCGGCGAAACCGCCCTGGCTGTCGCGGAATTTGATCAGCATGCGGGTGTACAACTTCTCGTTGTCCATCGTCGTTGCCATTCCAGCCTTGACGTCGATGCCCTGCAGGGGAGGCAGTGCGCCGACTGGTTTCGCCGCAGAAGCCGGGACCGCCTCGCCGGCTGCAGCGGGCGATTCCTTGCCTGCATTCGCAGTACCGGCCGGCTTGACCCATTTGGCGATAGTCGCGAACATCTCGCCGACATTCAGCGGCTTGGCGATGTGATCCCACATGCCGGCCTCGATCACCTTCTCGCGGTCGCCGGCCATGGCGTTGGCGGTCATGGCGATGATCGGCATGTCCTTAAAGGCCGGATTTTTGCGGATCTCTCGCGTTGCCGTGTAGCCGTCCATCACCGGCATCTGGCAGTCCATCAGCACCCCGTCGAAGCGTGGATCCCTGGCCAGGATGTCCACGGCCTCCTGGCCGTTGTTGGCGACCACCACTTCTATGCCGGCTTGTCCGAGCAGTTCCGTGGCCAGTTCCTGGTTCATGTCGTTGTCTTCGGCCAGCAGCACGCGCGTACCCTTGAGCTTGGCCATCGCCTCGCCGTAGTTGTCGGCCTTCTCGCTGGCACGGGTCTCCGCCAGGTAGCCCTTACCGAGCACTTCGCCGATGGCTTCCAGCAAGGTCGAAGCGGTCACCGGCTTGGTCAGCACCGTCTTGAGCGTCACGCCGCGCTGCTCGGCCGACCCCAGCGCTTCCTCGCGGCCGTAGGCAGTGACCATGATGACGGCCGGTGTCTTGCTCAGGTGGCCGTCCTGCAGGCGCTGCACGGTCTCGACGCCGTCCATCCCCGGCATCTTCCAGTCCATCAGCACCAGGTCGTAGGGCAATTCCTTCTTCTCGGCAGCGGCGATCATCTCGAGTGCCTGCTTGCCGTCCCAGGCCGCATCGACTTCGAGACCGAAATTTTTCGCCATGGTCGACAGGATTTCGCGCGCCGAGGCGTTGTCGTCAACCACCAGCACGCGCACGCCGAGCAGTTCGTCGGCGCGGAACATGCGCCGTGGCATCGGCTCCTTCTGCAGGCCGAAGCGCGCGTGGAAGTGGAAGGTCGAGCCCTTGCCGGCTTCGCTGTCCACCCAGATGCGCCCTTGCATCATCTCGACCAGGTTCTTCGAAATCGCCAGCCCCAAGCCCGTGCCGCCGTATTTGCGGGTGGTCGAGGCATCGGCCTGGCTGAAGCTCTGGAACATCTTGCCGCACTGTTCTGGCGTCATGCCGATGCCGGTGTCGCGCACCCAGAAATGCAGCTCAACGCCTTCCGCATCCTCGGCAACCTTCTCGACGCCGACGACGATTTCTCCGGATTCGGTGAACTTCACCGCGTTGTTGCCCAGGTTGATCAGCACTTGGCCCAGGCGCAGAGGATCGCCGACCAGCGCGGTTGGAACGTCCGGTGCGGAATTGAACAGCAGTTCCAGCCCCTTGTCCTCGGTCTTCATGCCGACCAGGTTAGCGAGGTGATCCATGACGTCTTCGAGGCGGAAGTCGATCTTTTCCATCGACATCTTGCCGGCCTCAATCTTGGAGAAGTCGAGGATGTCGTTGATGATGCCGAGCAGGTTCTCGCCGGCGCGGTGTACCTTCTCGATGTAGTTGCGCTGCTTCTTGTCGAGTTCGGTCTGCAAGGCCAGATGCGACATGCCGATGATGGCGTTCATCGGTGTGCGGATTTCGTGGCTCATGTTGGCGAGGAAGTCGCTCTTGGCCTTGGTGGCTTCCTCGGCGATCTCCTTGGCTTTCATGATCTCCGTTTCAGCCTGCTTGCGCTCGGTGATGTCGCGGCTGATACCCAGCAGGCCGAGCAGTTGCCCCTTGTGGTCATAAAAAGGCGCTTTCTGGGTATCCAGCAGGACGCGTCGACCATCGACATAGTCGGTCCATTCTTCGGCATCGTGAGGGGTCAAAGCGTCGAGAATTTCCTGGTCGGCATTGCGCATGCTGAATGCGACATCGGGCGGGAAGATGTCGTAGTCGATGCGCCCGACGATTTCCTCCACGGGTTTGCCGACACGCTCGGCGAACGCCTTGTTGCAGCCCAGATAGGTTCCCTCGGAATTCTTGTAATAGATCGGATCGGGTATCGAGTCGATGAGGGCGCTCATGGTGGCGCGCTGGCGTTCGATCTCGTCGTTGATGCGCTGCTTCTCGGTGATGTCGCGCACCGAGGCGCACACGCAGATACCCCTTCCGCCTAGCGCCGGCAGGCGCGACAAGCCGACCTCGACCGGGAATTCCGAGCCGTCCTTGCGCACGCCGCGCAGGGCCGTGTTGCCGCTGGCCATCGGTCGCGCCGTGCCCTCCTTGACAAAACCATCGCGCAAATCAACGTGATGCCTGCGCAGTTCCTGGGGTAGCAGGGTTTCGATGGGGCAGCCGGTCAGCTCGCCGGAGCGATAACCAAACATCTCTTCGAGCTGCGGGTTGGCAAGTATGATGCTACCCTTCTCGTCGGCAACCAGCATGCCGTCGGGCGCCGATTCGATGATGCCGCGGTACCATGCTTCGGTGGCCTTGATTTCGCCCTGCTGTGCCTCGAGTTCCACAGTCTGCTCTTCGAGCTTGGCGGCCTGGCGTTCCATGTTCTCGGCCTGGCGGCGCGTTTCCTCGAGCAAGACCTGTGTCCTGGTGTTGCGTTCGATGATTTCCATGCTCATGGCAAGTATGGGCATCAAGCCATCGAGCAAGGCCTGCTCGTTGGCGTCGAAGGGCTTGAAGGTGGCGAGTTCGACCACCGCCAGCAGCTTGTCGTTGCGGATCACTGGCAGGGCTACGATAGCCCTGGGTGTCGCTTCGCCGAGGCTGGAGCCGATGGCGATATAGTCGGCCGGCGGCTCGGTGATGACGATCGGTGTTTTCTCCATGGCGCACTGGCCGACCAGCCCTTCGCCGATGGAAAAGTACTGGTTGAGCTCCTTGCGCTCACGGTAGGCATAGCTGCCGATCAGGCGCAAATGGCGCTGTTCCTCCTGATAGATATAAAACACGCCGTGGCCGATTTGCAGCAGCGGGGCCAGTTCGGAGAGGAACTTGCGAGACAGCTCGCTGAAGCTGGTCGCCGACTGCAGGTCCGTCGATATCTCCGCCTGGTGAGTCTTGATCCAGCGCTGCGCTTCCATCTTCTGCGCTTCGCCCTGCAGCACGGAAATGGAACGCGCCAGTCCGCCGGTCTCGTTCGGGTAGTCGGTATGCGGCACGACTTGATCGTGCTTGCCCTCGGCGATCTGCTTGACGGCGGTACGGATGCGCTTGAGTGGCAGCAGGATAGAGCGTCCGACCAGGATACCAAGCAGGATTCCCAGAACCAGGCCGCCGCCGAGGAGTATCAGTGAAAGCTGTGTGCTTTGCTCGGCAAAGCGCAAGGATGCCGTCGCCTGCGTCTTGGCGGACTCCTCCTTGATGCGAACCACCTGTGCCAAGGCTTCGTTGGCGGCAATCCCCGACTTCTGGAAATCGGCGGAGGAGACCAAAACCTGCACTTCTTCCAGTTTTTCCTGCTGCAACAGGGCGAGCGCCTTGTCGACGTCGCGGCTGTAGATGGCGAAAGCTTCCTCGAAGCGGGTCAGGCTCTTCTTGTTCTCCGTGCGCACGATGCGAGTGCGAAGTTCCGCAATTTTCCTGGGTACCTCGCGGCGTGCCTGCGCCAGTTGGCTCAGCGCCAGTTGGCGACCTGCCGTGTCGGGGGCAAGGATGGCTTGACGCAGCGTCCGCCCGATGACGGCATAGTTGAATTGCGCATCTTTGGCATTCGAGACGCCCAGCATTTCCGTCTCGTAGAGCGTCTGCAAGTTGGCAGTCAACACGCGTTGACCATACAGGCCATGCAAGGCGAGCCCGGCGGCGATCAACAGCAACAGCATGCCACCCCAGGTAAGCTTTTGCGCCAGCCGGCGGCGCTCCAGCAGGGTTATCAGGAATTTCATGGCTGCCCCTCCGGCTTGCGACCTTCGAGCGCATGCCGCGCCTGTTCGGCATCCTCGGCCAGGCTCAGGGCGGCGATGCGCTCGCGCTGCAAGCGCTGCTGCGCTTCGTCGGCGCGCCGCTGCGCCAGCGACATGCGCGTTACCATGCGCGCAAAGCCGGTCAGGAAGCCGAGGATGACCGGCAGGCGCTTCTCGTCCATGACCGGCGCTTCCGAGACTGCTTGCAGGTAATCCGCTTCAGGGTAGCCGAATTGTTTGGCCTGTTCGGCGAAAAAGGCCAGGTTGGGTGGGCCGAGATGGAACTGGCCGATGAAGACATTGGCCAGATGCTGACCTTCGACGATGATCGGCGAGGCGCAATCGGTCATGCCGTTCTTGCACTGGTACATGGTGAAGTCGCTGCCATCCTCGAGCTTCAAGGCCAGTTCAGTGTCGCTCTCGATGCAGCGCGCACAGGAGTCGGGATTGACGCGATGGAAATCGGTGCAGGCGCGCTGCCAGCGCGACGATGCCAGCACCTTGGCATCCAGGTCGATAATTGCCGCCGCCACGCCGACGGCCTCGCAGAAATGGGAGAAGAGTACCTGCAGTTCGTCGAGATCGACCAGTTCTCCTAGCGTCAGCTTGCGGGTTTCATGGACGGGTGCTGGGTGAATTTCAGCCTGGGCCGCAACGTCATCCTCGCAATTTTCCAGCGATGGGAAGGGCACCGGTTGGGCAGCTTTGAGCGCCAGTTCGTTGGCCAGGCGCTTGACCTCGATAATGCGCTGCTCGCGCCCCTGCGCCAGGCTGTTGAAGCGTTCCGCATCCGCCAGCCGCTGCAGGTCGCGCTCTGCCGCCAGATTCGCCTCTGCCATTTCCTCAGCCTGGCGGTTGCGCCTGAGGACTTCCAGGTTGAGCGCCACCAGCGGTAGGAGTTCGTCGAGCACGCTGCGGTCGTTGTCATCCAGTGCACGCAGTGCGGCCAGTTCGATCACACCAAGCACTTCTTCGCTGTGCAGGATTGGCAGGATCACCACTATGCGCGGGGTTGCCGCACCCAGGCCCGAGGTGATGCGCCAGTAGCTCTCCTGCGGTGCCTCGAGAATTATCGGCTTGCGGTCGAACGCACTTTGGCCGAGCAGGCCGTCGCCGACCGCCAGGCTTGCCGGCAAATCCGCCGTGCGACCGTAGCCCGCTGCCAGCTTCAGGCGCTGCTTATCCCCGGCATCCACCACGAAGACGGCTCCCTGCAATACACCGAGCAGGCGATGCGCCTCCTCAAGCAACACCTGCCCCAGTTCGGCGATGGTCTTTGCCTGCTGCAGCCGCATGGATGCTTTAGCTACATCGGTCTTGCGCTGCGCCAGGGCTTCCTGGTGTTGCGCATGCAACTGCAACTGGCGCGCAGCGCTGTTCTGGGCATGATGGCTACGCAGCATCAGCAGGAACAGCGTGCCGAGCAACAGCGCCGCCGCACCACTGACCGCGCCGATCCAGGCGCGCTCGGCGACTGGCACGGTGCGCGTCAGGTCCTCGATGAGAATCAGCGACCAGTCGCCGTAGGGATCGTTCCAGGCCACCACTGCCTTGGCCACGGCATGGCGGCGTCCCTGATACTTCAACACACCCGGATCGACGGCGAAGGGCAGCAGGCCGATGTCCTGCTTCTCAAACAGATTGCCGAACTGCTTCAAGTCGCGTATCGCCTTAATGCGTTCCGGCGTGGGTGCCCCGGCCAGCTTGCCGACCCATTCGTCCTGGCTGGCGGCAAAGACTACTCCCTGGGGAGAAAGCAGCAAGGCGATTTCCGTTTCGCCCTTGAGCAGGTTATCCACTTTCGCTAGGCCGCTGCGGATCACCATCGCGCCCGTCGCCGCCGAGGCCTTGGTTCGGCCGGTATAGACCGGTGCGGAGAAGTACAGGGCGCGCCGTCCCGTGGTCAGGCTGATTGCGGCATAGACGTTCTCGATCCCCTGCATGGCCATGAGGAAATAGGGGCGGAATTTGACGTTGAGCCCGGTCGAATTCTTGCCGGTGCTGTCCCAGGCGGATTTGATAATGCCGTCCTCGCCGACGACGAAGGTTCCTTCAGCGCTGTAGGAGAGGCCGACGCTTTGCATCAGTTCGGCAATGCGCGGGCTGTTCGGCGCCAGCTTGCCGATGGTTTCATTCTTGATATCGCCATCCGACAGGCCGAGGATGGACATGGCGCCCATCATGATGCCGTTCAGCGTTTGCGACATGAGCTCGACGCTACGCCGCTCGGCTTCGGTCTGCAGCTGCGCGAGGCGTTCGCGTTCTCCTGCCACCCGCGACAGTTCGCTGGCTCCCAGGCCGGCAGCAATTGCCACCAGCGAAACCAGCAGCCAGGCCAGTCGGGCACGGGTGACGACGAATTCAGCGATCCAGTTCATGTTTCTCCCTCGATGCCGCGCTTCTGCGCAGATTCCCCGGCGAGCTTGCGCTCGGTGATGTCGTATATCCAGGTCACCAAGTGACGGTCGTCGCCAAAGTCCACCAGCCTGGAACTCAGCAGGACAGTCAGCGTTGCGCCGTCGGAGCGTACGAATTCCGTCTGGTAGTCATTGACATGTCCATCGCGCTTGAGTTGGGCGAGGAAATCGTTGCGGTCAGCAGGGTGCTTATAGAATTCGCTGGCGTTGCGCCTGGCCAGTTCTTCGGCAGATACCGCCAGCAGTTCACTGAGACGGTGGTTGGCAAAAATGGGGCGGCCATCCTCGGCATTGATGGCAACCCCTGCAGGACTGTCTTCGAGAATCCGCCGCAGCCTTTCCACGCTTTCGCGCTGCTGATTTTCGAGTGCTACGGATTGCGTCAGGGACTCCTTGAGCAAGTGCTGGGCGTGCTGGTTGCGTTCGATGATTTCCATGCACATCGCCAGCACCGGCAGCAGGCGGTCGAGCAGGGCCCGGTCCGCTTCGCACAGGGGTTTGAAGGAAGCAAGTTCTATGACTCCCAGCAGGGCAACAGTAGTCTTGATCGGCAGCAACGCAAGCATCCTGGCGGGTGCAGCGCCAAGCACCGAGGCGATCTGAAGATAGCCTTCCGGCGGGTCATTCACTACGATGGTTTGCTGTTCGCTCGCGCATTGGCCGAGCAGGCCTGTGCCAAATGGGATTTCGTCATCCGGATTTTTCCCGCCGCCGACTCGGGCATATTCACCGCACAGGATCAAGCATGACCGCTCGCTATTGGCACGGTAGAAACTGGCCTGACCCAGATCGAACAGCGGCGCCAGGTGGGCGAAGAGGATTTGTGCCAGATCCTTGAAGTCGTTAGCCCGCTGGATGTCGGCAGTGATGGTGGCGACATGGGAATTGATCAGGCGCAGGCTTTCGCTTTGCTCGCTGGTCGTTCGGTAAGCTTCCAGCGAACGGGCCAGATCGCCGACCTCGCTGCCGTCCTGCAGATATTCGAAGCGCACCCGATGGTCGCCGCCAAGCAGCGCCTGGGTTTGCCTCGCCAAGCTGACCACGGGTGCGACGACCCGCCTGCGAAAGTAATATACCAATCCGGTCAGTACTGTCAGGATGTTGAGGAACATGGCGCCATCCGCCAGCCGCGCCATCAACTGGGCATGTGAGCTCAGCTCTTCCACTTCCCTTGTGTGGCGGGCTTCGATTTCCATGTAGGCTTCGGCGATCGGCGATATGACATTTTCCTTGGCCACCCGGTACTCGATCCCATACACCAGATTCAGCGACTTTTGCGTTTCCCCCGCACTGGCGGCCTGGATGGCCTTGCTCTCCAGTTCGGCAAGTTTGTCGGCGCCCTGCTTGGCTTGCTCGACCAGTTCCATCTCGTTCTTGTTGGCACCGAGCGCAATCAGTCTCTCAATGGCCCGCTCGCGCAAGCGGGTCACCTCGGTTTCGGTTTGATAGGCGTTGCGGTAGTGCTGATCGCCTGTCGCCGCATAGGCGCGCGCGGCGTTCGTGAGGTTGTCGCTGCCCTTGGCGAGCAAGTTGGCGGCTTCAAGAGCCTGCAAGCGCCTGCCCGAGGCCTGGATGCTGGCATCCACCGATTTTTCCGCCAGCAAGGCGGTCGTTACATTGGCCAGAGAAAAAACCACGACCAAGCCGATGATCAACCGGTTGGTGTTCTCAATCCGCTCGAAGACTTTCATTTGAACTGATTTCCGGCATTCGTGATCCATGATACTAGCATGGGATTTTGCGTTATGTGCAGGCCTCCAGTAGGCTAGAATGGCTTGAATTATCCGCGGAAAGGCTGAACCGTAATTTACACGCCCGATCTGCTAGAAGAACTGAACACCTTGTTGCGTTTCGACCTGGCGACCAATCAGCAGGGAGGCAAGGTTCACAAGACGGCCGACGCGACGGTTATCGCCAAGCCCCGGCGCCTGCATGGCAAGGGAGTGATTACCTAGGCTGACGGCGGATATCTGACCCGACTGGGGCAGGAGGTGACTAAGAGCCTATTTCAGTAGGCTCTAAGCATACCCAGGCCGCCCTGACCATCCTTACCTCCGGATCAAGCTTGACGGTTCAGGTCTTAGTGGCTGCGGCTCGGTTCTGCTGGTCACGGAGGAATGCGCCGAGTTCCTTGTCGGTGTGCAGGATGTGGTCGGTGAGCCAATTCACTAGGAATGCTTCCAGATCGGCTTTCGGAATCCTCTGGCCGGCATCGATCTGCGCCTTGACGGCGACCACTTTCTCGGCAAACCCTTGGTGCGCCTTGATGTGCTCGGCGGCAGCCGCGGCGCGCAGCTTTTCGTAGCCATGCTCGGCCATGAGCTTTTCCTCGGTCTGGAAATGGTAGCCGGCATAGCTCAGCAAGCCCTGGACGATGCGCGCCACGTCGCTCAATGGGCTGCGGTCGGTCAATTGGGTGCTGGCCTCATTGAGCATCTTGATCAACATGCGATGCTGGTCGTCCATGATCGGCACGCCCGTCGCGAAATCCTGCCGCCAGGTCAATGGCTGCGCTGCTGCTTGGTTCATGCTGTTCTCCTTGAACAGGGTTGGCTCAGCTGCAGCCAGGATAGTAACAGATGATAAAATTGCCTTGCCGCCATCAACTATGCTGCTCTCCAGAGCAGCCTCCTCCCGCCATAATCCGTACCCGTTTCGCGCCCAGTCCGTCCGGCTTTCTGCATATCGGCGGCGCGCGCACCGCGCTGTTTGCCTGGGCCTATGCCCGTCACCATCAGGGCACTTATCCTGCGCATCGAGGATATGGTATTGAGGCTGAAAACTGGCCGCTCCTGTTTCTCGTACTATTCGATAACAAAAAAGCAAAATGCATATCAAAGGCTAACCGAAGGTCGGGCGTTTGAAGGTCATCAATAGCCGGTAGACCGAAGATCAAAAGTCGTCTAAATAAAAAATCGAGTTTTGGGCGATGGGCACCGTCTGGGCACTATTTGGGCACAAAATGGGCACGAAGGCATTTTGGACCCCGAAATGCATAAAGCCAACCACCGCTAGGTGATTGGCTTTATGGGCTTTTTGTTGGTTGCGGGGGCAAGATTTGAACTTGCGACCTTCGGGTTATGAGCCCGACGAGCTGCCAGACTGCTCCACCCCGCGTCAGGAACAGGCATTATAGAAACCCCCCTCATCTGCGTCAAGGCAATTCTTTTGCATGAGCGATAGTGAGGCGGATGGGGTGGGCATAAACATATCTGCCACGTATTGAAATGTCGCTGTTCTAGCCTAATTTTCGTAGCATGCTTTTGGCATGGCGTGTCATTCCAATTGACACCGATTGTCACCGATAACGCGTCTACGCACTAGGGTTTGAGTTGCCCGCGAATCTCTCCGCCCTTGTTCTCGACACTATGCACATTGACATACAGCTGGCCTGCTTTATAGGCTTGATACTGCGCCTCGGTCATCTTCGTCCCGGCGGGAACCATCCAGCCGTTGTCGCCGTTCTTGACGAACGGGATGATAACCGGTCCATTTGCTCCAGCAGAACCTTGATGGATATGTGCCATGGTCCCATTGATTCCCTTGGTGGTAATGCCGCCGCTCAGGCTCATATCGGAATTGACGGTGATGTTGCCGCTACCGGTCGCAGCGGTTTTTACCGGGGGAACTTCCTGGTCGCCATTGAGGGTAATCTCGATTTCTTCCCCGAAAGCCACGGTCGGGAATGTGGCCAGCGACATGACTGCCACGGCAAACACTCCGATTAAACCGAGGCGATGGGTTGTTGCGAATGTATTCATGGTAAGCCTCTCCTGATTGGGTTGTTGGTCATGCGCTATCACTACGCATAAAATAAACATAGTAATAGCAGACTGATATTGTCAACTATAGTTGCGGCTGCTATATTGAAAAGACAAACGTTAAGGTACTGACAACCGCGCGAATCTCTTTCGCAGAGCTAGGTGCGTAGCGCCGAGGGAACCATTGCGACATGAGCGGAAAGGAAACTAGTGGCATAGGCATGGCTGACGCATGCTCGCCCATGGTCGCGGGTGAGACGGCCGTCGCGCACTGCCGGCTCGCATGGTATTGAGGACTATCGCAATGAAACGCTGGTTCGTATTCCTTGCGCTGTTTGTCGCCCTGCCCGTTGCCGCGGTGCTCAAGGTTGGCGATCCGGCGCCCGATTTCTCCACCCCGGCATCGCTAGGCGGCAAGGTGTTTCAATTCAAGCTGTCCGCTGCGCTAAAGCATGGTCCGGTGGTGCTTTACTTCTATCCTGCGGCATTTACTCCCGGCTGCACCATCGAGGCACACAACTTCGCCGAGAGCATCGATCAGTACAAATCGCTCGGCGCCACGGTGATCGGGGTCTCGAATGACTCGATCGACACTCTCAACAGGTTTTCGGTAAGCGAGTGCCGCAGCAAGTTTGCCGTCGCAGCCGATCTCGACCAAAGCATCATGAAATCTTATGATGCCGTCCTGGCGGTCGTCACCCCCTATGCGAATCGTACTTCCTACGTGATCGCCCCGAATGGCAGGATCGTCTATGTCTATAAGGACATGAATCCCGACAAGCATGCGGCGAACACGCTCAACGCACTGCGCCAATGGACGGCAGCGAGTCATAGTCCCTGAAATAGGCTCTAAGGGCCGGCATGCCCTCGTGCTAGAATTTCCGCTCGGGCAAGGTGGTTTTCGCTGGAACCATTTCCGAGAATCGAGGTAATGCCATGACCCATGCCATCCGTTTTCATCAGACTGGCGGCCCTGAAGTGCTGCGCTGGGAGGAAGTCCCGTTGCCGGAACCGCAACCCGGCGAGGCCACGGTCAAACATCATGCGGTGGGCCTCAACTTCATCGACATCTATCATCGCACCGGCCTCTACCCGCTGCCGCTGCCTTCGGGCATCGGTTTGGAGGGGGCTGGCGTGGTCGAGGCCGTTGGCAGCAACGTAACCGATCTCAAGCCCGGCGACCGCGTCGCCTATGCCGGCGGCCCGGTTGGCGCCTATGCCGAAATACGCAATATTCCCGCCGACCGGCTGGTGCGACTGCCGTCCGCAATCAGCTTCGAACAGGGCGCGGCGATGCTGCTGCAGGGCATGACGGCACAATACCTGTTGCGTCGCACTTATCGCGTGCAACCGGGCGACTCCATCCTGATCCATGCTGCCGCCGGTGGCGTCGGGCTGATCGTCTGCCAATGGGCCAAGGCCTTGGGGGCGAATGTCATCGGTACGGTCGGTTCGGAGGAGAAAGCGGCATTGGCGAGAGCCCACGGCTGCGATCACGCACTCATCTACACGCGCGAAAATTTCGTCCAGCTTGTCAAGAAAATCACCGGCGGCGCGGGCGTGCCGGTGGTGTATGACTCGATCGGCAAGGATACCTTCATGGCTTCACTCGACTGCCTGCGTCCGCTCGGCATGATGGTCAGTTTTGGGAATGCCTCGGGGCCGGTGCCGCCTTTCGATCTGGGCGAACTGGCGAAGCGCGGCTCGCTGTTCGTGACGCGACCAAGCTTGTTTGCCTATGTGGCCAAGCGTGCCGACCTGCTGCAGTCGGCCGCCGAATTGTTCGACATGGTGATCTCTGGCCAGGTGAAAATCGAAGTCAACCAGACCTATGCGCTCAAGGATGCAGCCCGGGCGCAATCCGACTTGGCTCTGCGCAAAACCACCGGTTCGACCATACTTCTTCCATAACCATGCAATCCTTCCTTATCGCCAATCCCAAGGGCGGTTCCGGCAAGAGCACCCTGGCGACCAACCTCGCCGGCTGGTTTGCGCGGCAGGGACATCGCGTCATGCTGGGCGATATCGACCGCCAGCAATCGGCACGCGAGTGGCTGAAGTTGCGGCCGCCGGCTTTGCCGCATATCGCGAGCTGGGACATCCAGGCAGACGCGCCGGCACGGCCGCCGAAGGACACTACGCATGTCGTGCTCGACACGCCGGCCGGATTGCACGGCAAGAAACTGGCGCGAGTGCTTAAGCTCGTACATCGCGTGATTGTGCCGCTGCAACCATCGCTGTTCGATATCCTGGCGACCCGGAGTTTCCTCGATGCCTTGCTCGAAGAGAAAACCGTGCGCCGCCACGATGCTTTCATCGCCGTGATCGGCATGCGCGTGGATGCGCGCACCCGTGCGGCGCAGGAGCTGGAGCGCTTCCTGAGCACGTTGGGCCTGCCGGTGCTGACCACCCTGCGCGATACGCAAAATTATGTGCAGGCGGCGGCGCATGGCCTGAGTATTTTCGATTTATCGCCCTCCCGCGCCGAGAAGGACTGGGAGCAATGGCAGCCGCTCATCGATTGGGTCGGCCAGCCCGCGATATGAACTGAAACGCAGGATTCCGTTATCGCTGCGATGCTTTCGTCATCTACCAACTTGCTCTTCATGAGGAATTCATGACAATTTTTACTTGCCGGCAGATTCTCTACGGTGCCGCTCCCCTCGATGCGCCCGTGACCGTCAAGGGGTGGGTGCGCACTCGCCGCGATTCGAAAGCCGGCATATCCTTTGTCAATCTGTCCGATGGTTCATGCTTCCACACGCTGCAGGTGATTGTGTCCAACACGCTTCCCCATTACTTCGACCAGGTGCTGCACCTGACTGCGGGTTGCGCAATCGAAGCGACCGGAATAATCGTGCCGGCGCAAACCAGGAATCAGCCGTTCGAAATGCAGGCCAGTGAGATCAAGGTGATCGGCTGGGTGGACGATCCCGACACCTATCCCATCCAGCCCAAGGCGCACAGCATGGAGTTCCTGCGCGAAGTGGCGCATCTCAGGCCGCGCACCAACGTCATCGGCGCCGCTACCCGGGTACGCAACACGATTGCCCAGGCGATCCACCGCTTTTTCCATGAGCGGGATTTCCTCTGGGTGAATACACCCATCATCACTTCGTCGGATGCCGAAGGCGCCGGCGAGCTGTTCCGCGTGTCGACACTGGACCTGATGAATTTGCCGCGCACGCCGGCAGGCGGCATCGATTTCTCAGGGGACTTCTTTGGGCGCGAGACCTTTCTCACCGTCTCGGGTCAGCTCAATGTCGAGGCTTACTGCATGGCCTTGTCCAAGGTCTATACTTTTGGCCCCACATTCCGTGCCGAGAACTCCAACACCAGCCGCCACCTTGCCGAATTCTGGATGATCGAACCCGAGATCGCCTTTGCCGATCTCGCCGACGATGCCGCGCTTGCCGAAGCGCTGCTCAAATACATCCTGCAAGCGGTGCTGGATGAGCGCGGCGACGATATGGCGTTCTTCGACGAACGCATCGAGACCGGGCTCATCGCCAAGCTGCGGAGCATCGTCGATTGTGAATTCGTCCGCATGGATTACACGGAGGCCATCGCCATCCTGGGAAACTGCAAGGAAAAATTCAACTACCCGGTAAAATGGGGAATCGACCTGCAATCCGAACACGAGCGCTATATTGCGGAAAAACATGTCGGCAAACCGGTGATCCTGATGAACTACCCGAAAGAGATCAAGGCGTTCTACATGCGTCTCAACGACGACGAGAAGACCGTGGCGGCAATGGACGTGCTGGCGCCCGGCATCGGCGAAATTATCGGCGGCAGCCAGCGCGAGGAGCGTCTCGACGTGCTCGATGCGCGCCTCGAGGAATGCCGCCTCGACCCGCACCACTATGGCTGGTATCGCGACCTGCGGCGTTATGGGACGGTGCCGCATGCCGGTTTCGGCCTGGGCTTTGAGCGTACGGTGTCCTACATCACGGGCCTGAGCAATGTGCGCGACGTGATTCCGTTCCCGAGAACGCCAGGCCATGCACGCTATTAAGGCTGGTCGCCGCCGACGACTTGAGTGGATGATCGACATGTTCTTGAAAATCAATCGGCCAGTTGGATCGTGCCTCGTTGCAGCCAGCCTGTGCCTGCTGGCTTTGCCATGCCATGCTGCCAAGAAGAAGCCTGAACCTGTTCCATTCAACGGCGACTTGACCACGCCGGCCGTCAAACATGGCGTCGAGTGTCCGCTGCCCAAACAGCGTCCCTGCGTCATCAAGAAACCCGTCGGCACAGGCTACCGGGTGATCACCGCTGGCGTGACCCTGGAAGACATGGGGGAATACTGGCTCGCCGATTTGACCAAGCTGAAAGACCCGAAGAGTAACCGGGCCTGGATGCAAATCTGGGCAGCCAACGGCGACCTGCACGAAATCGAGATCCTGTTTCCCAAGGAGCCGTTGGCGAAGCAAGTGAACCCGCCCAAGAAGGAAGCTGAGCCGGTCAAGGAAGAAGAGAAAAAGGCGACGGAGTAAAAGTAAGCGCCTATCAGTCAGGACTTTGCGGCGGTTCCCCAGGAATCCCTCAGCGTCACCGTGCGATTGAAGACCGGCGCATCGGCGTGCGAATCGAACCGATCGGCAACAAAGTAACCGTGGCGCTCGAACTGGAAGCGCTCTTCGGCAACGGCCTGTTGCAGCGCCGGTTCGAGGTAGGCGCGGATCAGCCGTTTTGAATTCGGGTTGATATCCAGCAGGAAATCCCGCTCACCGGCGCCGGGATTGGACGCGGCGAACAATCGGTCGTAAAGGCGCACTTCGGATTCGATGGCATGTGCGGCCGACAGCCAGTGCAGATTACCCTTGACCTTGTAATTATTGGCGCCCGGCGTGCCGGATTTCGAATCGGGCAGATACTCGCAATGCACGGCGACGATATTGCCATCGGCATCCTTGTCGCAGGCGCTGCACTTGACCACGAAGCCATAACGCAGCCGCACGCTATTGCCGGGAAACAGGCGGAAGTAGCCTTTGGACGGTACCTCCATGAAATCCTCGCGCTCGATCCACAGTTCGCGCGAGAACGGCACGGCGCGATTACCCAGTTCCGGATGCTGCGGATGGTTGGGCGCAAAGCAGTCTTCGCTTTGGTCCTCGGGGTAGTTGTCGATGATCAGCTTGAGTGGATCGAGCACAGCGATGCGGCGCGGTGCGATCTCGTTGAGATGCTCGCGCATGCAGTCTTCGAGGAGGGAAAAATCTATCCACGAGTCGGACTTGGAGACGCCGATGCGTTCGGCGAACAGCCTGAATCCTTCCGGCGTGAAACCGCGCCGACGAGCCCCGACGAGAGTCGGCATGCGCGGATCGTCCCAGCCGTCGGTATGTTTTTCCTCGACCAGTTGGATCAGCTTGCGTTTCGACAGCACGACGTAAGTCAGGTTGAGGCGGGAAAATTCGAGCTGCTGCGGCAGCGGCCTTTGCAGCAGTCCGCCCTCGGCCAGCCGTTCCAGCAGCCAGTCGTAGAATGGGCGTTGATCCTCGAACTCCAGCGTGCAGATGGAATGGGTGATGTTCTCCAGCGCATCCTCGATGGGATGGGCGTAGGTGTACATCGGATAGATGCACCATGTGTCGCCGGTATTATGGTGCGTGGCGCGCCTGATGCGGTAGATGGCCGGGTCGCGCAGATTGATGTTGGGAGAGGCCATGTCGATCTTGGCGCGCAGCACATGGCTGCCATCGGAGAATTCGCCGTTCCTCATGCGCCGGAAAAGATCGAGATTTTCCTCGCGGGAACGCTCGCGATAAGGGCTGTTTCTCCCCGCTTCGGTAAGCGTGCCACGATTGGCGCGCATCGCCTCGGCACTTTGGCTGTCGACATAGGCATGGCCGGCGTCGATCAGGTGTTCGGCAAACTCGTACATCCAGCCGAAATAGTCGGAGGCGTAGTAAAGATTTTCCCGCCAGTCGAACCCCAGCCACCTGACCGCATCGATGATCGAATCGACGTATTCTTTTTCTTCCTTCTCGGGATTGGTGTCGTCGAAGCGCAGGTGGCAGATGCCGTCGTAATCCCGCGCCAGGCCGAAATTCAGGAAAATGCTTTTGGCATGGCCATAATGCAGGTAGCCATTCGGCTCGGGCGGGAAGCGCGTACGGATCTTCGGCGTGTCGATGGGCGCTGCGGCATGGGCCTGGGCGGGGCCGGGTGAGCCGGCCCAGCGGCGGCCGGCATACTTGCCGGCAGTCAGGTCGTCCTCGATGATGTTGCGGATGAAGTTGGTGGCGGGGGCGGGAGTCTTGGCGGCGTTAGACATGACGAGTGCGTTCAATGATACGAAACGCGAATTCTACCGGGTTAGACGGGCATCGCGGATGTGGAGTTGCCAACAATGTCGTAGCCGGCAACTCCGCCGGTTCAGCGTAAAATACTGGCTATGCCAAACTTCGCATACCGACGATGAACCTCGCCAGCTTTGTCGCCGTAGGTTTCGGCGCCGCGCTTGGCGCCTGGTCGCGCTGGGGACTTGGGGTACTGCTGAACCCTTTGTTCCCGAGCGTGCCGCTCGGCACGCTGGCGGCCAACCTGATCGGCGGCTACCTGGTCGGCATGGCCGTGACGGTGTTTCACATCCACATCGATCTGCCGCCGGCATTCAAGCTGTTCGCGATTACCGGCTTCCTCGGCGGACTGACCACGTTTTCCTCCTTTTCCGCCGAAGTCGTCGCCCTGATCCAGCGCGCCGAATACGGCTGGGCCATCGGCACCGCTTCGCTTCACCTTTTCGGTTCGCTGTTGCTGACCGGATTGGGGATATACACCGTTCTGCAACTCGCCAAATGAAGTCCGATCAGGCGGCTTGCCGCCAGGCCCGTCTGGATGCGCGGCCGGTTATTGCCTATGACGAGACGCTGCCGATCAATCTGCGCCGCGCCGAGATCGCCAGCGCCATCGACCGCCATCAAGTCGTCATCGTCTGCGGTGAGACCGGTTCGGGCAAGACCACGCAACTACCGAAAATCTGCCTGGAGCTCGGCCGCGGCTGCACCGGATTGATCGGACATACCCAGCCGCGCCGCATCGCGGCGCGCGCCACGGCGGCACGCATCGCCCAGGAACTGAAGAGCGAACTGGGCCGCCATGTCGGCTTCAAGATCCGCTTCAGCGACCGCATTTCGCCGGAGACCTACATCAAGCTGATGACCGACGGCATCCTGCTGGCGGAGACACAAGGCGACCCCCAGTTGCGCGCTTATGACACAATCATTATCGACGAAGCCCATGAGCGCAGCCTGAACATCGACTTCCTGCTGGGCTTCCTGAAGCAGTTGCTGCCGAAGCGCCCGAAATTGAAAGTGATCGTCACTTCGGCGACGCTCGATGCGGAAAAGTTTTCGCGGCATTTCAACGATGCGCCGGTCATCGAAGTCTCGGGGCGACTGTATCCGATCGAGATGCGCTGGCGGCCGGTGCAGGCAGGCGCGGCCGACACTGAACGCGATCTCAATGACGCCATCGTCGATGCCGTCGACGAAGCGAATCGCGCCGGTCCCGGCGACGTGCTGGTGTTCCTGCCGGGCGAGCGCGAAATCCGCGAGGCGGCCGAAGCCTTGCGCAAGCACGCTTTTACGCGTGCGGGCGGGCCGGGCATGGAAATCCTGACGCTGTATGCGCGTCAGTCGGCACAGGAACAGAACCGCGTGTTTCAGGCGCATCAGGGACGCCGTGTGGTGCTGGCCACCAACGTCGCCGAGACTTCGTTGACGGTGCCGGGTATCCGCTATGTCGTCGATACGGGGCTGGCGCGCATCAAGCGCTATTCGCATCGCAACAAGGTCGAACAGTTGCAGGTCGAGTCCATCGCCCAGTCTTCGGCCAGCCAGCGCGCCGGCCGTTGCGGGCGGGTGGCCAGCGGCATCTGCTTCCGCCTGTATGCCGAGGAAGACTTCGCCAAACGGCCGTCCTATCCCGATCCGGAGATTTTGCGTTCTTCGCTGGCCGGCGTGATTCTGCGCATGAAAGCATTGCGCCTGGGCAATGTCGAGGATTTTCCTTTCTTGCAAGCGCCGCAGCCGAAGATGGTGGCCGACGGCTATCAGCTTCTCGGCGAGCTGGGCGCAGTCGATGATGCACGCGAACTGACGCGAATTGGCCACGAGCTCGCCAAACTTCCGCTCGATCCGAAGATCGGCCGCATGATTCTGGCTGCGCGCGACGAGCGGGCGCTGGCGGAAGTGCTGGTGATCGCCGCCGCGCTGTCGGTGCCTGATCCACGCGAACGTCCGCCGGAAAAATCTGGCAGTGCCGACCAGGCGCATGCCCAATGGAAGGACGAGAAATCCGAATTCCTGTCCTACCTCAAGCTCTGGCAAGCCGCCGACGCGGTCTGGAAGCACGAGTCGTCGTCCAAGCAGAAGCAATGGTGCCGGCAGAATTTCATCTCCTGGTTGCGTTTGCGCGAGTGGCGCGAGGTCCATGGACAGCTCCACGCCTTATGCACCGAGCATGGCTGGAAGGAGAACGCCGTCCCGGCCGGCTACGATGCGATCCACTGCGCCTTGCTGAACGGCCTGCTCGGCAACATCGGCTTGAAGAGCGAAGAAGAGGGGCATTACCTCGGCGCGCGCGGCATCAAGTTCCACATTCATCCTGGTTCGATGTTGGTCAAGAAAGCCGGGCGCTGGATCATGGCGGCCGAATTGGTGGAAACCTCGCGCCTGTTCGCCCGCTGCGTGGCGAAGATCGAGCCGGAATGGCTGGAGCGGGTCGGTGCGCACCTGGTCAGGACTCACGTCTATGAGCCGCATTGGGTGAAAAACTCCGGACAGGTGACGGCGTGGCAGCGAGCTACGCTGCATGGCTTGCTGCTGTATGCCAAACGCCGCGTGCAGTTCGGCAAGCCCGGGAGCAGCGCGGCGGATGTCCAATTGGCGCGCGAATTGCTGATCCGCGAGGCGCTGGTGAATGGCGATGTACATGAGGACTTCGTCCGTCGAGCAAAGTTCTTCCAGCACAACCGCAAGCTGATCGCCGACATCGAGGCGCTCGAACACAAGTCGCGCCGGCCCGACGTGCTGGTCGATGAGGAATTGATCCTGGCCTTTTATGACAGCAAGATTCCTGCGGACATCGTCACGCTGGCGGCTTTCGACGCCTGGCGCAAGGATGCCGAGCGCCAGGAACCAAAATTGCTGTTTTTGGAACGCGACCAGCTGATGCGCCACGAGGCGGCCGGGATTACCACCGAAGCCTTTCCGCATCACCTCGAGCTGCACGGCCAGCGACTCCGCCTTGCCTACCATCACGACCCCGGTGCGGCCGACGACGGTGTGACGCTGGCGTTGCCGCTGCCGCAACTCAACCAGATCTCGGCACAGCGCTGCGAGTGGCTGGTGCCGGGGCTGCTCAAGGAAAAGGTGGTGGCGCTGCTCAAGACGCTGCCGCAGAAATACCGCCAGCGTCTGCAGCCGCTGGAGAGCTTCGCCGAGGAGTTCGGCAACGAAACACACGACGTTGGGGAGCCGCTGTTGACTGCGCTGACCCGTTCCGTCGAGGAACGCCTTGGCATGAAGCTGCCTCTCGACGCTTTCCGTTCGAGCGAATTGCGCCCGCATCTGCAGATGAATTTCCGTCTGCTCGATGAACATGGCGCTACCCTGGCGATGTCGCGCTCATTGGCCGAATTGCGCGCCCAGCATGGCGTTCGCGTTGAGCAGAGTTTTGCGGCGGCGGCTACGCACAGCGCTGCGGCAAAAAACGAACTGACGGGTTTGACCAGATGGTCTTTCGGCGATCTGCCTGAGTTGCAGGAGATCGTTATCGCCGGACGAACCGTGCTGGGTTTTCCGGCGTTGGTGGATGAGGGCGAGAGTGTCGCACTGCGGGTGTTCGACACGCCGCAGAAAGCCCAGCTCAAGCATCAAGCCGGCCTGCGGCGCCTGTTCGCCTTGGGGCTGCGCGAACAGCTCAAGTACCTCGACAAGAACCTCCTGGCGAGTTCTCGGTTACGCGATATGGCGCTGCAATTCATGCATCTAGGCGGTGAGCAGGAACTTCGTGCGCAGCTGATCGCCGCGACGCTGGAGCGCACTTGCATGATGGCACCGCTGCCGGCCACGGCGGCCGACTTCGAGGCGCGTCTGCTTGCTGCGCGGCCGCGCATCACCCTGGTGGCGCAAGAGTATGTGTGCCTGCTCGGCAGCATACTCGGCGAGCATACGGTGTTGCAGAAGAAACTCGCTGCGGTGGCCAAGGGTTTTCCCGGTGTTGCGGCGGATATCGCAGCGCAGTGCGCGGCCTTGCTGGGGAAAGACTTCGTGCTTGCCACGCCGTTCGAACGTCTCCAGCATTTCCCGCGTTACCTCAAGGCGGCCGTGCTGCGCCTCGACAAGCTGCGCGTCGATCCGGCCCGCGATGCGCGGCTGCTGCTGGATTGGCAGTCGCTGGCGAAGCCCTGGGAGCGCGAGTGCGCCTTCCGGCGGAAGGCCGGCGTGAGCGATCCTTTCCTGGACGAGTTCCGCTGGCTGCTGGAGGAATTGCGGGTGGCCCTGTTCGCGCAGGAGCTCAAGACCCCGACGCCAGTCTCGCTGAAGCGACTGCAGAAGGCTTGGCAGAGATAAAAAAACCCCGGCACGCAACGCGGCCGGGGTAAATCCAGCTTTAGATAGCTGGAGGAGGAGACAAATAAGGTAAAGATCAGGCAGCTTTTTTGACCTTGGCGGCGTTGCTGGCGGAACCAACGGCCTTGACGGTGGCATTGGTGGCAGCCGCCACATTGGCTTCGGTGATATCAACGACTTGCTTGACCGCCTTGGTCATGCTGTCATAGGCTGAGTTGGCGGCAGCAATGGCGGACTTGACGGCAGCGACGGCGACGTCGGAACCGGCCGGGGCATTCTTCGCAGCCTTGTCCAGAACCGAGGCCACATTCTTGTTGGTTTCGGCAAACTGCGACTCGACGATCTTGGATACTTCTTCCTGGGTCTGGGTGGCGATTTCGTAAATGCTGCGCGAGTAGGCAACCGCTTTCTCGACGGCCGGCTGGGCCAGGGTGCTTTGCAAGGAGACCAAGCCTTGGATGTCTTTGACGCCCAGCAACGCCTTGGCCGAAGTGGCGCTATCTTCCAGCAGGGTGCGGGCAGCATTCAGGTTCAAAGCGGCGAAGCGTTCGGCGCTGGTAAAAGCCGTGTTGGCCAGCGTCAGGAGGGCTTCGACATTGGCTTTGTTGGTGCTGGCAATTTGTTCGGGTGTGGCAAACATGGCGTATCTCCTAAGGGGTTGAATAACCAATCCTAAGTCTGCAATCCCAATGTCTAGTCGATAACCTTTGACGAAACACAAACGGTTGGCGACTACTTGTTGCAGTGCATCATGGTTTGAATTATAGGGGCAGAATCGCCAATGTCAACTGTTTTTTGTGCATTGCACAATATATTTATAAAATATTATTTAACTTAAATTACAATATATTATAAATAACAATTGGCCTGTTTCAGGAAAAATTGCGACTTGTTTGTTGCGCTGCGCCAGCGGCTGGCCGAGATCGCACGCAAACCGATCCCCCATCCTTGCGGATATGGCGATAACAACTATTGGCGTGGTGGCGTGGTGGGAATGGTGGAACTGGCGCCGAAAAACTGAAGTGGCGCCAGTTGCCGGGAGCTCAGGCGTTCTTGAAGTTCGGCTTGCGTTTTTCGACGAAAGCGGCCATGCCTTCTTTCTGATCGAGCAGGCCGAAGATGGCATGGAAAGTACGGCGCTCGAACAGCAAGCCTTCCTGGAGAGGCGACTCAAACGCGCGATTGATCGATTCTTTAAGCATCATCAAGACCGGCATTGAATAACCGGCAATTTTTTGCGCCGTGGCAAGCGCTTCTTCCAGCAGTTTGTCGACCGGGACGACACGGGCAACCAGGCCGGCGCGCTCGGCTTCGGCCGCGTCCATCAGCCGCGCGGTAAGACAGAGTTCCATGGCCTTGGCCTTGCCGATGGCGCGCGGCAAACGTTGCGTGCCTCCGGCACCGGGAAGTATGCCGAGTTTGACTTCCGGTTGCCCAAACTGGGCATTGTCGCCGGCAAGGATGAAATCGCACATCATCGCCAGTTCGCAACCCCCGCCCAAGGCATAACCAGCCACCGCGGCAATGAACGGTTTGCGGCAGCGCGCAATGCGGTCCCAATTGCGGCTGATGAAGTTGCCCTGATACACGTCCATGTGTTTCAGATCCTTCATGGCAGCGACATCGGCGCCTGCGGCGAAAGCCTTGGTCGAGCCGGTGAGGACGATGGCGCCAATCGCCGTGTCGGCTTCGAAACCGTCGAGCGCTGCGCCAAGTTCGTCGATCAGCGCGTCATTCAGCGCGTTGAGTGCGTCCGGGCGGTTCAGCGTGATGAGACCCACTTTGCCGCGAACTTCTGCAATGATATTTTCATAAGCCATGATGCGTATTACTCCTCTTGTGGATTGACCAGCTCGGGCATTGCCTTGAGCGGGGGTGGTTCGAACTGCGGCTTGGCGGAGGCCGCCGGGACGGCGGTAGTGGCCTTGTTCTTGGGCTGAATGACGGCGCGCACGCGATTGTTCCTGCCGGGGGTCTGGGCGGCGATGGCGCCTGCGGGGCCACTGCTGACAAGATAGTTCTCGTTCTTGCCGTCAAAGGATATGTACTGGCCACGGACTTCATCCTGGCCGCTCTTGACGTGGGCGCGCTGGAAAAACTCGGTCTTGTCCAACTTGCTGTCGTGTACTATGCGTTCGGCCTCGCCTTCGATATATTCATCCTTGTTTTCGCGTTTCTGCCGGAAGTGCGCCAGCCCACCCGGACCGCCGGTGGCCTCGCCGCTCTGAAAGCCTTCCGCATCTTGCGTGACAACCAGTTTCTCGCAGCGAATGGTCAGCGTGCCCTGAACCAGTTGAACATTGCCCTCGAAGACGTTAATTTTCTTGGCATCGTCGATGACGATGCGGTCCGCATCCAGGTTGACCGGTTTGTCGTGGTCGGCTTTTTCTGCATATGCCGGCAGCGACATGGCGAGCAGGGATACCACAGTGAGCATGCTGGCAATTGGATTCATGGTGTCTGCGCTTTATAAAATGTGCCTTGTGCCCGGCCCGTCAGAATATACGTTTGGGTACGATTATCCGCTTCCATGGCCATTCCTTGAACCACAGTCCTGCCATTCACTATGGTTACGGGCACGCTGGTACGGGCAATTTCATCGTCAGGGTAAACCTGCATGGCAGTAGTGGTCAGTACCAGTTCAGGATTATCCGCGCTAGCCTCGCGCACTACGCGTACATCATCGATAAGCTCCACCTGCTTGCCGTCCTCGCTGACGATGGCTTGGCGCGCACTGAGCCGGGTCGGTTGGGCATGGGCGTAGAAAGTCAGGGCGGGCTCGGTGATATGGGTGGTGTCATTGTCGGGGTAATGCAGCATGTTCTTCGCCTTCAGCGAATGCTGAAGACTGCCATCCTGGTTGAAATGTCGCATGGTAAGTTGGGCAACGATAAAATCCGGATCGTGGCGCAGCTTGTCGTTGTTTGACATGCTATCGACCTGCGTGGCGCGTTCCAGCCAAAAGGTGAGTGCCGCCAGCAATGTCAACAGCATCAATGGAAACAGGTTGGCGCTTTGAACCTTCATGATGCTGCCGTTATCTGCGGAACGGCCAGGTAAGAGGCCAACGCCGCATCTGGTTTGCCCTGGGCGGCGAGGATCAGTTCGCAAACTTCCCGAACCGCACCGCGTCCCGCCTCGGCACGCGTCACATAATCGACGTGACGATGCACCATGGCATGGCCACCCGGGACGCTGGCGGAATAGCCGCAGGCGCGCAGCAATGGCAAATCGACCACGTCGTCTCCCATGTAACCGGCTGAGGCGAAATCAAACTGCCGTTTCTTCAGCAAGTCCTGCATGGCGCTGTATTTATCCTCGATGCCTTGCAGCAACAATTCGATGCCAAGATTCCGGGCGCGCAATTCAAGGGCGCGGGAACTGCGTCCACTGATGATGGCAAGCACGACACCGGCATCGGCAAGCATTTTCAGCCCATGCCCATCCAGGCTGTTGAAGGCTTTCATCTCCTCCCCCTGTGCCGTGAAGTAGAGTGTGCCATCGGTCATCACACCGTCGACATCGAAGGCCATGAGTTTGACCCTGCTGGCTTTCTGGTGGGCGAGCGAAGCGAACATCACACCACTTTGGCACGGAACAGATCGTGCATGTTGAGCGCGCCGCATAAAGCGCCTTCACCGTCAATGACGAGGAGTTGAGTGATCTTGTGCTCCTCCATCAGCTGCACTGCCTCAACGGCCAAGCGCCCTGGAGCGATGGTGCGTGGCCGATGGGTCATCACCTGGGCCACCGGGATATGGCGCAGGTCGCCGAGTTTCTGCATGGCGCGGCGCAGGTCGCCGTCGGTGAAAATGCCAGAGAGCGCCCGGTTATTGTCATGCACCGCGACCATCCCCATGCCGCCGTTGGAAATGGCGGCGAGCGCATCGAAAACCGTTGCGGTTTCCGGGATGATCGGCACATTCCGTGCCGGACGCATCACATCCTTGACATGTGTCAGCAAACGGCGGCCGAGTGCGCCGCCGGGATGCGATCGGGCAAAATCCTCGGCGCCGAAGCCGCGCGCATCGAGCAGCGCTACCGCCAATGCATCGCCCAGCGCCAGCGCCGCCGTGGTGCTGGCCGTCGGCGCAAGGTTGAGCGGACAGGCTTCTTCCTTGACGCCGGCATCGAGATGCACATCGGCTTCCTGTGCCAAGGACGAGGCCGGGTTGCCGGTAATCGCGATCAACCTTCCTCCCTGGCGCTTTACCAGCGGGACGATCGTCAGCAATTCGTCGTTCTCGCCGGAATTGGAGAGGGCGATCAGTACGTCTTCGCGCGTAATCATGCCGAGATCGCCGTGTACCGCTTCGGCGGCATGCACGAAGTAAGCCGGGGTGCCGGTGCTGGCCAGGGTGGCGGCTATCTTGCGGCAGATATGGCCGGACTTGCCGATGCCGCAAACGATCACCCGGCCGTGACAGCCGAGGATCATGTCGACCGCGCGCAAGAACTCGTCACCGAGCCGATCGCCCAGCACGGCGACAGCGTTCGCCTCGATTTGCAGCACGCGCCGCGCCATTTCGAGGGGACGCGGCGGAAATCCGGATATGCCGCTGGGATTGCCAGTTTGGCTCATAGGGGCTATGCAGTGATGATTGGGCTGATTATAACAAACCGCATCGTCGCACCCATTACCCACAAATCGATATCTATGATGATGCTTCGCGACAATCGAGACAATAAAAAATGTCCGCTGTCAAGCCTTTTTTGATGGCGGGCATGACGCGAAAACCCTATACAAAGCAACAGTTTAGGGTATTTCCTGGGGACTTCAGCCCGCTGTAGGTTTGCAGGCTGGGGGCCACATAGGAGCCTTGCGGTTGCGGGTCTTGGCGTGCCCGAGCGGGCAACACAGATGAAGGCATCGGCCACTTCCTCCGCAATCATATTCGAGCAATACATAGGGCTGATCCCCAAAATGCGAACGCGCAGTTTGCAGACTGCGCGTTCGGGGGGCTTGTGGCTGTGACTTCGCCTACGAAGGTGTTGCTTCTCGCTGTGGTGGCTTCTGCGACGGCTTTGATGCGACCCTTTTCTTGAACCCCCGATCTCCAGCCATGAAGGCTTCGAGCATGTGCGGAATCAACGTCGCCGCATCCACTGTTTCGCCGTAGGCCTGGGCGTGCAGCGCCGCATAGTGGTCGAGGTCAGCCTTCAGGCTGACCGGGCATGTGAAGGTCAGCTTGGTGCTGATACTGGATGGCAGCGGCCCGAGTCTCAGCTTCTTTGTAGGCGTGCTCATCGCAATCCCCCACGCACAAAGAAAAGTGGCTGATACGGCCGCAGCACCAGATCTCGATTGACGATGACGCGCACCGGCAAGCCGGGTCGCTCGGTCAGCGTCGGCTGCATGTTCATGTTACGCCGGGTCATCTCCTGGCCTACCTGGTTCACAGAGTCCTTCAGGCTGTCGCGCCCGGCGATGATCACGCGATCGCCGCCATTGCGATTCTCCGGTGCGGCCAGCTCGGCGCCGATGCCCAGCAAGGTGGTCAGCGCTGCACCGGCGAACACGCGATCCCAATGCCAGTCCACACCGTCTTCCAGACCCGCATAACCCGCCGGATCGGTACCGACCAGCTTGTCGAGCTGGAACGAGGACGTATCCGGCAGGATGACCCGATTCCACACCACCTGCACGCGGCTCTGCCCGTAGCTCACCTGGCTGTTGTATTTGCCCAGCAAGCGCGAGCCCTGCGGGATCAGCACGTACTTGCCGGTGGCCGTGTCATAGACCGGCTCTGTCACCGTGGCGATCACATCGCCCGGCAGGTCGGACTTGATGCCCGTGACCAGCGCAGCGGCGATCACCGTACCGGCCATGACCTGATACGGCGATGCGGGCATTTGCAGGGAGCCGGAATTGCGGGTTTCCGTAGAACCGGCTTTGGACAGAAACGCCTCCTTCTGGTCTTGCCGGTTCTGTACCGTCGTGGGATCGGCGGACTGGGCTGCTGTCGAGGCCGGGCCAGCGGCCATCGGATCAAAGGCGGCATTCGCGGCCAGCGCTGTGGCAGCAGGCAAGGCCTGCGGCTGCGCGGCAGCGGCTACCTTTTGGGCACCTGAACGGAAGAAAACCGAAGAAGCCGCCGCTTCCTCGGCTTGCTTCAAACGCGCCAAGCGCTCAACCTCGGCCGGGTCATGGCCAGGCTGCTGGTAGCCATAACCCTGCGCTTGTTGCTCGGCCTTGTGGATCGGGCCACCCAGGTCGCCTGGCAGCGGCGCACCGAGCTGCGGCACTGCGGCTGGCAGGGTCGGCGGCAGCTTGGAATAGTCTGCTGGCAGTCGATCAAGTCCTTCCGAGCGCGACACGCGATCCACGTTGTACAACTCCTTCTGGTCGCCAGCGCCACGGCGCTGCGTTGATTGCAGCGACCAGATGGTGCCACCGAGTACGGCAGTCGCCAGCCCGCCAGCGAGTACGGCCAGCATGCGCCGGTTCAGGCGCGTAACTGGACGCGGCTGGGAGCGCAGTGTCACGCTCTCCGGGGCCACCTTGGGCGGCACGTCTGGCGCTGGCGTGTCAGGGGTATCGTTCGTTTGGCTCATGGTCAGTTCCTCCGCGTCCCGCTCACAGTCCCATCCGTGCGCTCGATCCGCACCACGTCACCTTTGTCAGCGCCTAAGCGCAGTTCGGCAGCGCCGAACAGCCGATCCACGATGTAGTACGGCGAACGGAAACGGTAGTTCACGAGCTGGCCATCCCCCTGCGCGCCGATGACGAACAGCGGTGGCAGCTCGCCCTGCGCGATGCCACCGGGGAACTGGATATAGACCTTCTCGCCATCGTCGAAGGCGCGTAGCGGTTTCCAGGGTGGATTGCTGCCGATGATCGCGTAGCGAAACCGGATTTTCTCCAGCGACAGGCCCGCATCGACCGGTGCGGCAACTTGTGCAGCCTGTGCCTGACGCTGCAAGGCCAGCATGCGATCCTTCGGATAGTCCCAGGATACGGACGCCATCCATGCCTTCTCGGTCGAGGTCAGCTCGATCAGGTAGGTGCGCCGGTTGGTCGTCACAACCAGATTGGTTTTAAGACCGCTGCGCGTGGGCTTGACCAGCACGCTCACGCGCAGACCGGCCCCCGTGCCGCTGGACGTGTCCCCCACGATCCAGCGCACGGTGTCGCCAGCGGCGACCGTCACCAGTTCCTCGCCCGGTTGGAGCGAAACCACCGTCACCCGGCCTGGACTGGCATAGACCTGGTACAGCGCACCATCGGTGAACGGCCATACCTGGATCGCATTGACGTAGCCCTCGCGGGTCGGTGCAATTCGGGCCTCCTGATTGGCCCGCGTGACCCGTACCTTCTCGTCGGTCGATTCAGGTGCAGTCTTGGCCTCCAGCTCATTCGGCAACAGCTTCAACTGCTCGGGCAATGGCAAAGGCTGAGGAACCGCAACCACTTCGATGGGCTTGGGCAACTCCGGCAGCGGCTGCGCCGCGACTGGTTCATCGAGCGTGATAGTCGGCGGCGGCTGGCCTTGCGTGGCGCAGCCCGAGAGTGTCATTGATGTGGCCACCAGTAGTGGCAGAAATACGTAAATGCGCAAAGACGGTTTCATGGTTTGGTCCCCTCGGAAGAATCGAGTTCACGGCTCCACGACAACCCATTGACGTAGATGCCCAGCGGATTGCGGCGCAACCGTTCCTCGGTGCGCGGCGTTTGCAGGACGACGGACACAACAGCGGTCCAGCGCTCCAGTCCAGCGGCCGCGCCGTTGACATAGCGACGCTCGGTCCACCGCACGTTGAACGACGCATCGCTGGCGCGCACGATGCTGGTGATCTGCACCGTGACCGACTCTTTGCCGATGCGGGCAAAGGGATCGTTGGTGCGTGCGTAGTCATTGAGCACGGCCGCGCCCCGGTCGGTCGTGTAGTCGTAGGCATCGAGCCAGTTCTGCCGCACGACGATGGGGTCAATGGAGAGTGAGCGCACCAGCGTGACGAAGCGCCCCAGGTGGTGGGCCGTCTGCGCATCAGTTGGCTTGTATGGCGTAGCGGCTTCGCCGACAGCGCGCACTTGCCCGCTGCTGTCCACCTCCACCACAAAGGGCGTAACGTTGGATTGCGCCGAGCGCCAGACCAGGCCCCCAGCCATCAGCAAGGCCAGCACCAGGCAACCGAAAGCCATCAACCGCCAGTTCTTTGCCTGCACGCGGGCCGAACCGATACGGTCATCCCAAACCTGTTCGGCAGATTGGTATGGGGTGGCAGGCTGCGGCCTGTCTGCATAGCGCACCAATGAACGTTTGAATCGCATGAGATGTTCTCCTTATGAATCCGAGGGGTCGCGCAGGCTGGGACTACTGCCCGAGCCGCCGCCGTCTCCACCGCGCAGCGTGTGGGCGACGGTCGAGGCGGCATGGCTGATCTGCTGGCGACGATGCAGGCGCTTGGCCCATGCGGGTTGTTGGGTATCGGTGGGCGCGGCATCGTTGCCGCCTTGAGCGGCCGGACCATTGGCCGTGCTCGCCGCCCCAGCCCCGGATGCCGGGGCATCCGGCTTGATGGCCGCCGCAGCCCGGTCCTTCATGGACTTGGCTCCGGCGGCGACCTTCTGTCCCACCGATTGCGCACCCGTCTTGGCGACGTTGCCCAGGCCAGCCGCCGCACCCTTGAGTCCGCCACCCGCACCGGCAGAACCGGCCTGGAACGCAGACTTCGCGCTGCTGGCGGTCGAGGCCATCGAGCTGGCACCGCTTGCGGCCATCTTTGCGGCACCCGGTGCCATACGCGCACCGGCAGCAACGGCGCCTCCGACACCCGTGGCGGCAGCACCCACGGCGACCGCCGCTCCCGCGACACCCAACGCGGTTCCGGCAACGGCGCCTGCACCCAACTGCGGTGCCCCGGACACCAGCCCAGTCGCGATGCCTGGCCCGAAGATCCCCAGGCCCAGCATCGCCAGTGCGGCCAGCATGATGGTCAGTGCGTGGTCGATGGAGGGTTCATTCGGCGTCACCTGGAATTCGGCAAACAAGCCCGTGCCAATCCCTACGATGACCGCCAGCACCAGCACCTTGATGCCCGACGACACCACGTTGCCCAATACTTTTTCAGCGAGAAACGAGGTCTTGTTCCACAGAGCGAACGGCACCAGCACAAAGCCTGCAAGCGTGGTCAGCTTGAATTCGATCAAGGTGACGAAGAGCTGCACCGCGAGTACGAAGAAACTCACGATCAGCACCAGCCAAGCCAGGAACAAAACGACGATCGCGTCAAGGTTCACGAACACCTCGGGGAAGCCCGCCATGTCGCCGATCTGCTTCAGGATCGGCGCACCGGCGTCGATGCCGACCTTGGCCAGCCGCCCCGGCTGCAGGAACTCGGCCTGAGTGATCGTTGAGCCCGACGCCACCAATCCCAAGCCGGCGAAGGACCGGAACACGATGCCGGCCAGCAGATTGAAATTGCCGATGATGTAGGCGAAGGTGCCCACATACAGCACCTTCTTGATGAGCTTGCCAATGATGTCGTCCCCGCCACCGCTGGCATGGCTCATGGCCCAGAACAGCCCGGCCAGCGTCATGTCGATCACCACCAGCGTGGTAGTCAGGAAAGCCACTTCTCCTCGTAGCAAACCGAAACCGGAGTCGATGTAGTGCGAGAAGACGCTGAGGAAATGATCGATAACAGAAACGTCGTTCATGGCGTCCTCTCAGTGGCCGTAGAAATCGACGGTCTGCGGGGTGTACGGCGTGCCGTCACCGATGAAGCGCCGCCGCACTTCGCGAGCACGCTCCTGCACGGCAACGATGCGCGCCTGCTCCAGTGCGGTCGCACGATCCTGCGTGACCTGGAGTTGCTGCGCCTGGATGGCCTGCCGCGCTTGCAGGGCCAGCAGTTGGTTGGTGGCCTGTGTGGCTTGCAGCGCACCGATCGCCGACTGGCTGCGGTTCACCAGGTCAGTCAACGTCTGTTCGTCGGAGGCGAAGTTCTGTACGGCTTGCGACTGCACCTTGGTCGCGGTGCGCAGCGCTTCGAGCGAATTGCGCCAGTGCGAACGCGCATCGGTCGCCATCTGGTTTCCCGAGATGGAGGCGGAATACGCATCCGGGTAGAGCCGCTGGAATTCGCTCTCCATTTGCGACACGTTGAACGCCAATCCCTGCGCCTGTTGAATGAGCTGGTTTGTCGCCAACAGCGACGCACGCAGTTCATTCAACGCGCTGAAGTCCAGACCGGTGAGGTTCTTCGCCTGGTTCATCAGCGACTGCGCCTGATTCTGGAGCTGTCTGATCTGGTTGTTGATCTGTTCCAGCGTGCGTGCGGCCGTCATGATGTTCTGGGTCAGATTGGACGGATCGATCACGACCCACTGCGCGTGCGCGACTGGCATCAGGGTCACCAGCGCTGCGGCGGCAATGGCGAGGATGGTCTTTTTCATGGTGCGTTCTCCTGTTGATCTGACGAAAGGGACGGAAAGGACGGAACAAGGTCGGCGGCCCAGTCGAGGCCGCGATGGCGCAGCCAGGCAGCTGCGAAGTCGGGAGACGGCACGGAGCGGGATACCGCATCAATGTCGTGCTGGTCCTGCGGTGTCGAAGCACCGGCAAAGGCCAGCGTGACCGGCCCCAGGTCCAGGTCGAACAAGCGATTGCCCAGTCGCGACTGGTAGTAGTAGTCGCGTTTGGGAACCGCCTCGGCCACGATGTCGATCTGGCGACGGTTCAAACCAAAGCCTTCGTAGATCGTGCGAATCTGCGGTTCGGTCGCCTGCGGATTCGGC
>Ga0172380_10000312_pt1 | contig 98757 bp, 93 predicted proteins | sample Leawe162metaG_FD_119747 | JGI IMG/M metagenome (GOLD analysis project Ga0172380, IMG submission 119747) | Leachate microbial communities from a municipal landfill in Southern Ontario, Canada - Leachate well 162 metaG | ecosystem: Engineered > Solid waste > Landfill > Unclassified | place...
CAACTGTCTTTCCAAGCCTCGCGATGACGAGTCCCATGCAACGACATGCTGCTTGAACCGATATTGCCAATGACGCGCGAGACGCAGGCACATAATCTCGGTGCCACCTGTTCCCAGTCCGGCAATGACGTGCATTACGGTCTTCAAGCGGCGTAGTCCGGGATCGCGGTGTGTTTGGAGGGTTGCGGCATCGGCAAGCCGAGTAAATCGGAATAGCGGCGGGCCATTTCTCTCATCGAAAATGCCTGCGCAACCTTAGCTTGCGCGAGTTGCGCACGCGCTGCGGCGAAAGTCGCGTCGGCGATAATCGCGTCGATGGCGTTTGCCAGCGCGAGCGGATCGGCAGGTGCGACGAGAATTCCAAGGCGGCCGTTGTCCAAGACTTCGCGGCAGGCGCCGACGTCGCTCGCGACGACCGGGAGCGCGCTCGCCATGGCCTCGATCAAAGCGATGCCGAGGCCTTCATCCTTCGTTGTCGAGAAAGCAAAGAGATGCATTTGTGCGAGCAAATCTGGAATGTCTTTGCGCATTCCAAGAAGAAAGACCGTGCCCGCCAAGTTTTCTGCTTCAATCAGTGATTCAAATTCGGCGCGTCGACTGCCGTCGCCGATCAGCCAAACGCGAATATTTCGTCCGCGCGTTTTGAGGATACGGGCTGCCCGCACCAATGTTGGTTGGTCCTTGTGGCCTTCCAATCGTGCGACCATGCCAATGACGAAGGGAGTTTCATCCGTGCAACGCGACGGTTTGCGTGCAACGTGGTCGAAAGCAACGGGAAGTCCGTTGTAGATGACCGCAGTTTCTGAGGCGTTGACGCCGAAGTGGCGCACCGCGCCGGAGCGGACGTAATTGCTGCAGCAGACCAAGGTATCGGTAAACGGACGTCCGAGCTGAACCAAAAACCTAAACTTGCGGAAGGCGTTTCGCGCGCCGGTATTTGGATAATTGCCGACGTGCGCGATGATCCGATCCACTCCGGCAAGTCGCGCGCCGATTGCCATGAGTGCGTGCCAGCCGAGCGGCATTGAAAGCAACGCAATGGGACGATGCGCGCGGGCTATTCTAAAAATGTGGAACGCCAAAGCGAGGTAGCGCGCGTATCCGAGGGCGGGGGAGATCGAGCGTTATCCGCTTCAGTCCGAGCGCGTCGAAATCCGAGGCAAGATCATTGGGGGCGCCCTGCATTACGACGATGATGGGCTCAACGCCGGCGTTGAGCCATTCCCGGCTTAGCTCAAGAGCCAAACGGGGTGTGCCTTCCGCAGCGAGCGACATCAACACGATCAGGACGCAATTGTTGCGTGACATGGCTGCGGTTAAATTCTGCTCACAAGATTGAGATGAAAAATCTCATCGCTGTTCGCGCGTTTAAACAGGCTAGCCCAGGGTGTTCCATCTAACGATTGATATCCTATTTTCTTCAGAGCTTTTAGAAGAAGGTCAGGATCGCGATGCTGGCGGCGCATGAAGGGAGGATGAACTTCCAGGTGTATGCGGGGACGCCGCGCCGCTAGCCAATCCAATGACGATTGTACGAGATCCCACTCCATGCCTTCGATATCGATCTTGAGCAGATCCGGCACGACGCCTTGCTCATGACATATGTTCTGAAGCGGCGCACATTCGACTTCGACGCGGGTAAATGGTCGACCGTTCTTGGCGGCGGTTCGAGCGGTGCCGGCGTCACCCGCTGGCGAAAGGCTGCGTGCCACACCATAACCCGAGGATACGAATTCGGTTTTCGCAGGTAATCCGACTGCGCGACCGTCGATGAGCCATTCCACGTCTGTATGCGTGTTTCGGTCGCGCACGTTTGCCAGGACGACGCGTGACGGAGGGTCTGGTTCAATGCTCAAAACTTGAACTGGCTCATGTCTGCTTGCGACAAACAGCGCGGAGAAAAAGCCACCCGAGGCGCCAACGTCAACGAGCGCGCGGCAGCTATCGGCCAGCTTGAGAAACGAACGCCATTCGTCGGCCTCGAATGCCATGGAGCGAAATACGTTGTGCGCCAGTGCGTCGTCCGGCAGCCGAAGGCGGATCGACCGGCTCAGAAATATGCAATCGACTCCGGCGTCCATGTCTCGCTGAATGAGATCGGACCTTTCCATACGGTAGTAGATCGAAAGACGTTTCAGGAATCGCGCTTGTCTGAGGAGGGACGGTGGCAGCGATGTCTTGATCAGAGTTTTGACGCCATGACCCAACGTGCGCTGCTGAAGCATGTGTATTTCCCCCATCTTCATACCGCGATTGCGAGACGTGAAACGGCTTCGGAGCGTCCGGCGCGCATCCATTTCTGGAGATCGCGATATTGCCGGCGAAGACCGCGATAGCCGATGGACTCCAGCGGCGCGAGAAAATCGATTGGATTTCGTCCGCGCTTTTCCAGCATCTCCCAGTGAACCTCAAGTTGAAGGGCGGGCTTTATTCGTTCGATGACGGGGAGCGAGGAGCAAAGGATTTCATGCTCGAACGATTCCACGTCGATCTTCATGATGTCGGGTCGCCAATCGATGCTTTGCAGCAAATTAGGCAATGTTGTCACCGGCACCTCAATTTCGGCTGCTCTGATGCCTTTTATTGCGTTTTCGTGCAGGCGATTGCTGACTGGCATTATGAGCTGCCCCGCGCCGTCAGACACGGCCTCGCTCATGATTTGCCAATCTATTTGCGGCCCGGTGTTCAACGTCACCGCACGCTCGAGAAGCGGCAAGACTTGCGGGTCCGGCTCGACCGAAAGAATATGGCAGGCATAAGATCGCGAGCGGGCGAATAACGCGGACATAAAACCGGTCTGAGCGCCAATATCGATCAGCGCCGTGCGGCCTTTTGAAAGCTCGAGGAATTCCCTGGCTTCAAGAGAGGATTCTTTGACTTCGATACCGTGATGCTGCCAGTTGAGATAGGCGGTGACGCTTTCCGGTGGAAAAACAGTGACGGCGTTTTTGATGTACAGCGGCAGGCCCGGCGTCCGGTTTCGCACGCGCATCGCCTCGCTTCGATCCATTCGCCAATAGCTCGGAATGCGTTTGACGAAGCCGAGCGTCTGCCATACCGCGAAGGGCGTTGCGGAACGAACGGCGGTTCGAAGCGTCGGGTGCGAATTCATGGGATTCGGCCTCGAATTATTTGCGGGATTGTTGGGTTGATACGTTCAGCAATCGAGCTTTTCGCGATGTCCGATATTTTTCTGCGATCAACCCGTGGGCGATATCGAGATATTCCTCGACCATTTGGTCGGTTGAAAACCGGTTCTCTGCTTCCGTCCGGCAGGCCTGACGGGAAATCTCACCGATACGCATGACTGATCGGGCCATTTCGTCTTCATCGTTCGTCAAGAAGCCCGTCACTCCGTCGCGAATGAGCTCAGGCATGCAGCCACGGTGGGTCGTTATTACCGGGGTGCCGCAGGCGAGTGATTCCATGACGACGTTTGCGCAGGGCTCATCCCACTGAATCGGCGCCAGGACGGCGCGGGCGGCAGCCAGGAATTCGAATTTCTGATTGTCGGCAATCTCGCCAATCCATTCGATGTTGCCGCCGAGATGAGGACGAACCTCACGCTCGAAGAAGGTCTGGCCGCCGGGCTCGTCAGAGATATTTCCGGCCATCTTGAGCGGAAGGGCAGAGCGCTTTGCGACGCGGATCGCGGTGTCGGCGCCTTTGTTGGCCGTCAGCCGTCCTATGAAGGCAAGATAGCCATCTGTTGCATTCGCGGAGGCGGTAATTCGCCGGGTGTTGGTGCTGTTGTAAATGGTCGCCCAACGCCGAGATGCGAACCCAGTGCGCTGATGATTGCTGACGGCGACGAGAGATAGAGGCCCCTTCGCTGCATTTTGCAGTCGTTCGACGTCCATCTGGTCGATCGGATTTCCGAAACGGTAGATCAATGGCATACCGGTCATCAGGAATGGAAAGAGGTAATCGGTGCGGCATCCAGCGAGTACGATATCTTGTCCGAACAACAGCTCGCGCAAACTTCGAACTATAAAGTTCAATTTACAGTAGCCACGCCAGGCGATGGCGCTCTGGCCGGCCCACGGGTAGGTGATAAGGCGGCCGTAGTTCCTCGAACCTTCCGCCGCCAGGAGTGTCACTTTATGACCGCGGCGTGCGAAGCCTTCGCAGAGGTGGGCGAATATCCGCTCCGCTCCGCCATAGCCTTTGGGGGGAACGGAGATTTTCGAATCTGCGATCACCAGAATTCGCAGCGTTTGCCTCCCGAGCGGTTCAATATGTCCCATCGACAGAGTTACGCGCTTTTCCAACGCAGTCGTTCGACGAGCCAGCTAAACTCGGGTGTCACGCATTGGACGAACCCCAAGCCGGTGCAGACCTGCAATCGTCGTAGAAGCAGTCCGGTGGCCACGATTTGACTGAGCATCAGGGACGCGGCGATGCCGTTCAATCCAAATTGCGGGATAAGGACGGCTGCGGACGGCAGAAACACGACCAATGCAGCGAGTTGCGCATAAGGACCCGCGCGCCAGTCATTGAGTGCGCGAAGAGCGACGGTTGCAGTTTGCACGAAGCACATTGGGATTTGCGCGATACAGAGCAGAATTGCGACCGAAACGGCTTCTTCGTACTCATATCCGAACAAGAACGGGAGCAGGAGTGGGATGATCAGCGCAATGCCCGCGTTGATCATCAGCGCAACGATACAGGACGCTCCGAGGGCATTGCGAACAAGGTGTCGGCGCGCGGCGAAGCTCTGTGCTGCAGCGAGTTTGGGAAATAGAACGATTGATGTCGCACTTGAGACAATGCCAAGTCCGGCGCCAGACAGAGCCAACGCGACAGCGTACCGCCCGAGATCAGCGTGTGTAAAATAGGTGATGCAGATCACACGGTCGGCGTTCTGGAAAAGAATCCCGGCGAATGCCGTGGCGTGAAATTCAATGCCCGTTCGAAGCAGTGCCGCCATCTCTCTTATTTGTGGGACCGATATGCCGTTGTGCCTGGCCAGACGCCATCTGCCGGCGCACACCAAGGCAGTTCCAAGCCATGATGCGGCGAGCAGTGTCGGAATGTTCAGCGCGGACTGTTGCCAAAGCACGAGCATTCCAACGAGGTACGTTGATTGCGGAAGCAGGCGATAGAAGTTGTAGCGTGTGAAATCCTGGCGCCCGTGATCTATGGCAACCAAAGTCAGCGCGATAAAGTTCGCGGGCAGAAAGAAGAGCAGATAAAGCATCTGCAAATTGCGCTGATCGGGACCTACAGCGAAGGCGATAAAGGCCAATCCGCAGGTCAGCGAAAGTGTGGCAAGAGCGAGTGCGCAAGCGAGTGCGCTTCCGGACATCGATACGCTGCCCTGTCCGCGTGCGATGAAAAAGCTGAGAGCGCTCGGCAATGAGCAGATGCCTATTCCGGCAATGGCGCCTGCCCAGAATTGTATTTCTGCAAGTTCTCCGCGCGCCTGCGGACCGAGCAGACGCGCCGCGAGCACGCCAGTCGCTATTCCGAACCCTAAATTGACAACGTTCGTCGCAACTGAACCTGACCAAGCTGGAAGGGATTTCAACGAGACAAATTCCGTGTCTGCGATCGCTTGAATTATCGAAGTTGTGCAAAGCTACCGCACGCTTGGTGAAATGCACCTCGCGAGGAAAGCCAGGGTCGAACCATTAATAACAAATAAGAGGGGCTATTGTATTAAGCGTACCCACGTGTTATATATGAGGCATGGGAGTTCGATCCATGTCTACGCTGACACAAAAGCACTACCACGATGAGAAAGCGGCCTATCGGTTTGTCGAAAGCCGGATCTGGCCGAATGGTCCAGTGTGCCCGCATTGTGGAGAGGCTAAGCGAATTAGCGCGATGAAGGGCGAAAGCACACGCATTGGCGCATACAAGTGCTATGGGTGCCGCAAGCCTTTTACAGTCAAAATCGGGACAATTTTCGAAGCGAGCAAAGTGCCTATGCATCAGTGGCTGCAAGCCATCTTCCTGATGTGCTCCAGCAAGAAGGGCATTAGCTCCAATCAATTGCACCGGATGCTTGGCGTCCAGCTACGGACGGCGTGGTTCATGAGCCATCGCATTCGCGAAGCTATGCGCACCGGCTCTCTAGCGGCTATCGGCGGCCCGGAAGCCGTCGTCGAGGTTGACGAGACGTTCATTGGAAACAAGAAGGGCGGCCGCAAGCCTAAAGGTGGATTTGCCCACAAGCATGCTGTGCTGTCTCTTGTTGAACGCGGCGGTGAAGTGCGAAGCTTCCATATCGACCGAGCCACCGCGGCCGAAGTGACGCCGATAGTCAATGCCAACGTGGCACGCGAGGCCAAGATAATGACTGATGATGGACGGCACTATATCCACCAATTCCGCGCCTTCGATGGTCACGAAACTGTGCGTCACTCCCTCGGCGAATACGTCATCGGGGACATTCACACGAACACCGTTGAAGGCTATTTCAGCATCTTCAAACGCGGAATGAAGGGCGTCTATCAGCATTGTAGCGAAAAGCATCTTCACCGTTATTTAGCGGAATTCGACTTTAGGTATAATAACCGGATCGCCGTTGGCGTTAATGACGAACTGAGGACCGAGCAGGCCCTTCAAGGTATAAAAGGAAAGCGGCTGAAATACCGGGACTCGTTGGCCCCGGCAGACCGCACATAGTGGCCATGAGCAAGAAGATCACAGTTCGGATATCCGGGAGAGGGCCTGACACAGATGCCCCGACCGTGAACGATCTCATTGATCAACTCGCCGACTATTTCGATCTGCTGGGCATAGTTGAGGAAACGATAGCTCCGGATGGAGAGCCAGCCATCCAGTGGCGAGTTGTGAACGCCACCAAGGCTAGTCCGTTGTCTATCACGGTTCAGGCGTTTGCTCGCCAGTACGCCGTCAATGTCGACCATCGAGCCGACGTTGTGGTTCATCAGGTCACGCGCGGGCTTAACAGTTTGACGAAGACGCCTCAACGGCCCGCATACTTTTCTGAAAAGGCTCTGCAGAAAGCAGAGCGTATATTCGAGCGCATCACAAACGGCATCGATCTCACCGAAATAGTGGTAGAAGGCGTGTTCCCTAACGAGGATCTAGGGCCTATTGATTTAACGCCAGCAATCGCGAGAGTCGCCGCCAAAAACGTGCGGGAAATTCTTAATCCCGCGGCACAGCCCTACGATGAAATCGGCGCGGTCGAAGGCTACCTTCAGAGCGTCAGCAAGGATGGCAAGGGAAGGCGCGTAGTCAATGTAAGACATCGCCTAACGGGGGATGACGTAAAGTGCTTTGTGCGGGGACAAGCAGAATCTGAGATTTCTCACTGTGAAGTTGATGATATTTGGAAGGGACGTCGATTGTCCATTTCCGGGGTCATCCATTTCAAATGTCATGGCAGAATTGCATCTGTTGATGCGGATCGCATTCGGTTCCTGCGCAGCAGTCGCGACCTTCCCGAAGTCGACGATATCTTGGACCCGAATTTTACGAACGGCCTGAAATCCGAAGAATATCTGAAAAAGCTGCGCAATGGCGATCACTCTTAAACGCGTTTGTTGGGATGCTTGCGCTTGGATCGCTATGATTCAAGTCGAGAAAATAGTCGAGAATGGCATCGAGCGGTATACTCGATGCCGATCCGTCATCGATCAAGCAAAGAAGGGAAAAATCGAAGTCGTTTGTTCGGGGCTGTGCCTTGCCGAAGTTTGTAAGCCGAAAGATGTGCAAGACGCTGACCCGAAGAAAATCGCAGATTATTTCGAGCACGACTACGTAATGCTTGTAAGCCTCGGACGTGAGATTGGAGAACGGGCTCGTAACCTGATGATGGTGGAGAAAACTGGTCTTTATCCGCAGGATGCCTGCCACGTGGCAACGGCGTTAATGACACCTGATGTCGTCGAACTCCATACCTTTGATAAGGATATTCTGAAGCTCGATGGCAAGCTCAACAAAGCTGATAACACTCCGCTTCGGATATGTTTGCCGGATGTCGGTGGTTCGCCAATTCCGTTGCTCGGGACATGATAATGGCCAAGAAGGTGCAACGTAAGCAGCGGTTAACGCAGGCAGAGCAATCGAGGCTATTTATAGAAAAAGCCCGCGAGCTTGGCGTCGACGAAACGTCGACAGGACAAGATCGAGCCTTTGGCAAGGTCGGCCTGCCCAAGCCGAAGAACACCAAGGCAAAGCAGAAATAATTTAATCAGACTGGCTGGATGCAATCCGGGCGCTTCAAGCACTCCGGACGTTTGGCGTTGGGTACGCTTAGTACAATATCGCCACTGAATTTGAACTTTATGGATCGCTGTTGTATTTTTCCACAGGCGCCAGGATCCGGCCAACGGTGCTCGGCGCCGCTTGATCCAGATACAGTTCGCTGATGAGGGGATAAGAGGGCTAAAGCCCGCCGCCTTTAGTGTTCATGCTGGCTTAGGCTCGACGCTTCATCGCGACAGCGACATCCGTTTTTATTTGTCGGCGAAGACGAGGCGACCTTCTTCGGCCTTGTGATAGTACTGGCTTGCGACGAGCCAACCTTTGATTGGCCGGAGCGGCGGAATGCAGGTCAGCAGAATGGCCGGCAGACTGGTCACGAGGTGGACCCAGAATGGGGGCACGAAGGCGACCTCGATCCAGCAGGCCAGCGCCGCTGCCGGTATGCATCCGAAGCACATGACGAAGAATGCGGGACCATCGGCCGGGTCGGCAAACGACAGGTCCAGGCCACATTGAGGACACTGCTTTTTCAGCGTCAGGAAGCCGTCGAAGATCTTGCCTTTGCCGCAGCGAGGGCAGAGGCCGCGGATGCCCACTTTCATCGGGGAAAGGGCGGGCCATTCATGAGCATGTTCGGCGCACATCACACGTTCCTTTCGCTGCTGCGAGCTAGATGAAGACAATTTCTAATGTATGCTTATTGTATGCGTAACGGCCGTATATTCTACGCGCAGGAGTGTCGCACTCGATCAAGCTAACTCGCAACGTTTTGTACTATTTTGTGCGCATTATCGGCTATTTTCGCCTGTAAGAGCTTTCCGCAGCGATCCATACATGCTATGCACAATGTATGGATCGAACGTCATCAGAATTGAACCGGCTGTCGTGGCATCCGCGGATGGCCGAAGGCGGTCAGCTCAAGTCGATCGGCATCGTCGATGCCCTCGAAGCGGACATCCGATCGGGACGCGTACCCCCCGGCACGAGATTGCCTCCGCAGCGTGCCATCGCGGAAGCACTTGGCGTCGACCTGACGACGGTGACGCGCGCGTTCAACGAGGCCCGGCGTCGGGGACTGATCGATGCGAAAGTCGGGAGCGGCACGTTCGTTCGCCGTCTCGCCGAGGGTGGCGGGGCCGAGCTTTACGCGGTTCCGGCCGTCGATCTCAGCTTGAACATTCCTCCTCAGCCGGCAGCGGCCGGTCTCCGGCATCTCATCCCCGATACGATCGCGGAGCTGCTGTCGAGCGAGGAGGGGATGCTGCATCTCCGCTACCAGGAAAGCACCGGCAGCATTCCGGATCGCGCCGCAGGCGCGATGTGGCTCGGGGCTCGGATCAAAAGCGTTAAGCCATCATCCGTGCTGCTGGCGAGTGGTGCGCAAAGTGCGCTGTTCGCCGTGTGCGATTGTCTTGTCAAACCTGGAGAGGCGATTGCCGCGGGCCTCGTAACCTATCCCGGGCTCTCCGCGATCGCGCGGCAACGCGGTTATGTTCTCGAGCCGGTTGCCATGGACGAGGACGGGATCATTCCGGAGTCTTTCGAGGAGCGTTGCCGGCTCGCGGCGCCGAAGGCGCTCTATCTCGTTCCTGCGATCGACAATCCGACAACGGCGACGCTGCCGGAAGCACGCCGGCAGAGCATCGTCACGATCGCGCGTCGCCATGGCGTTGCAATTATCGAAGACGATCCGTATTCGTCGTTGCTCAGGGATGCTCCGGTTTCGTTCGCCGACCTCGCGCCCGAGCTGACGTGGCATATCGAGACGTTATCGAAGTGCGCAACGCCGGCGCTGCGGATCGCGTATGTTCTGGTGCCGAGCGACGCTCACGCTTTGCGTTTCGCCGGATTGCTGCGGGCCATGAACCTGATGGCTCCCCCGCTCAACGCGGCGCTCGCGTCGCGCTGGATCACGACAGGACGGCTCGATGACATCCGCAACGCGATCCGTGATGAGGCGGTGGCGCGTCAAGCGATTGCGCGATCGCTGCTCGGCCGTTTCGCGTACGCAGCCGATCCGCATGGGCACCATCTTTGGCTCACGATGCCGCCGTACTGGCGGGCGGCGGAGCTGGCAAATCACGCGGAGCGAGCCGGGTTCGCGGTGGTGCCGAGTTCGGCATTCGCCGTTTCGGGATCGCACCCGGAAGCGGTCCGCATTTCGCTCGGGGTCGCCGCCGACAGGGAGCAGCTTTACCAAGCGTTAAAGCTGTTATCGGAACTGCTTGGGCAACCCGTGCCGCCGTCAAAAGCCATCGTCTGAAAGGTGTGGTTGCGGTGGTGCGCATAATGACGGAATAATCGTCATCCGGCTGGTTGCGGCAAACCCTCGGAGGCGACCAATGAAAGCTTTTTTGCTGAAGCGCTTCGGTATCGAAGGGCTCGAACTCGAAGACATCCCGCGACCGACGCCAAGGCACGGTCAGGTTCTCATCAAAATGCGGGCGTGGTCGATCAATTATCGCGATCTTCTGGTCGTTCGCGGGATTTATGCACCGAAGCTCAAATTTCCGTTCCAGATTCTTTCCGACGGTGTCGGTGACGTCGTCGAGGTCGGGCCTGGCGTCACGCGTGCGAAGCCGGGAGACCGCGTCGCCGGTACGTTCATGCAACGCTGGGTCGGCGGCGGGGCGGCGGCCGACAAATCGGCGAGCGCGCTCGGTGGTGAAATTCCGGGGGTTGCCGCTGAATATGTCATTCTGGACAACAACGGTCTCGTGCCGGTTCCGGCTGCTCTTTCGGATGAGGAAGCCGCAACGCTTCCGTGCGCCGCCGTTACGGCGTGGCATGCGCTGGTCAGTTCAGGCCGGCTTGCGGCGGGTGAGACAATTCTCGTGCAGGGGACCGGCGGCGTTTCGCTCTTCGCTCTGCAGTTCGCGCGGGCGATGGGCGCGCGTGTCATCGCGACATCGAGCAGCGACGCCAAGCTCGAGCGTGTGCGCGATCTCGGCGCGTCGGACCTCATCAACTATAAGACGACGCCGGACTGGGGCGTGAAGGCACGCACGCTGACGAACGGCAAAGGCGTTGATCATGTGGTCGAGGTCGGCGGAGCAGGCACGCTGCCGCAATCGCTCGAAGCGGTCAGGATCGGGGGGCGCATCAGCCTCATCGGTGTTCTGACGGGCGGCACGTTCAATCCCATTCCCGTGGTGATGAAGAGCGTCGTGGTGCAAGGGATCTATGTCGGCAGCCGTGTCATGTTCGAAGCCATGAACGAGGCCATCACCGTTAACAAGGTGAAGCCTGTCATCGATCGCGTCTTTCCGTTCTCCGAACTTCCGCAGGCTTTGAAGCACATGGAAAGCGGAGCGCATTTCGGCAAAATCGTTCTCAAGGCATAGGATAGCGCTACGTCCCTCTGCGATATGCTTCATTTTAAAACATGGTTGCAAACTCTACGCGCCTCTATATTTTTGCAGCTATATCGCATGCTGCAATGGGGATACGAGGCCGATGCTCGCAGAGCAAATTTCTTCACGTTCGTCGTTCAAAATGATTGCCGCATGGATGCTGGCGTTTTCGCTGCTGTCCGCGCCCGCATTCGCGCAGAAGACCGAGACGACCACGACGACGGTCTTTGCCGCCGCGAGCCTCAAGACGGCGCTGGATGCGGCGTCGGCTGATTATCTAAAAAGCACAGGCAACAAAATCGTTGTGTCTTATGCCGCGTCCTCGGCGCTCGCGAAGCAGATCGAACAGGGCGCGCCCGCCGACATCTTCATTTCCGCCGACCTCGACTGGATGGACTATGTCGCCAAGGCGAAGCTCATCAACGATGACACGCGTTTCAATCTGCTCGGCAACCGGCTCGTACTGATCGCGCCGGCTGCGAGCACGGCGACGTTGAACATCGAGCCGGGTTTCAAGCTTGCCGAAGCGCTCGGTGAGGGCCGCCTCGCCATGGCGGACGTGAAGTCGGTTCCCGCGGGCAAGTACGGATCAGCGGCTTTGAAGAAGCTCGGCGTCTGGGATGCCATCGAGCCCAAAGTCGCGCAGGCGGAAAACGTGCGCGCGGCGCTGGCGCTCGTCGCCCAGGGTGAAGCGCCGTTCGGCATCGTCTATGAGACGGATGCAACGGCCGAACCGAAGGTCAAGATCGTCGGCGTCTTTCCGGAAGACACGCATCCGCCGATCATCTATCCGATCGCTCTTATTGCCGGAAGTAAGGATTCAGAGTCGGCCAAAGCCTTCATTGCGTTCCTGAAGTCCCCGGAAGGACATGCCGCGTTCGCGAAACAGGGATTTACAATCCTGAAATAAGCGCGCGCGGCATCTGAACAGCGAGACGGGCGTCGTGCTTGGATTTTCTCCGGACGAGTGGACTGCGATTTTTCTGAGCCTGCGGGTGGCAACGGTCGCGACGATCGTTGCCGTGCCGTTTGCTGTTTTCGCCGCCTATGCTCTCGCGCGGTGGACGTTTCCGGGCAAGATCGTGCTCGACAGCCTGCTGCATTTGCCGCTCGTCATGCCGCCGGTCGTGACGGGCTACCTGCTGCTTCTGACGTTCGGGAAGCAGGGGGCGGTGGGTAAATTCTTGTACGATCTTTTTGGACTTTCGTTCTCGTTTCGCTGGACGGGCGCGGCATTGGCCTGCGGGGTGATGGGATTTCCGCTGATGCTGCGCGCAATCCGGCTTTCGTTCGATTCCATCGACAGGCGGCTGGAGACGGCGGCCGGGACGCTGGGGGCTAATCGGACGTGGACGTTTTTCCTCGTCACCCTGCCGCTGGCGCTGCCCGGAATCATCGTCGGCGCCATTCTTTGCTTCGCGAAGGCGCTCGGCGAATTCGGCGCGACGATCACGTTCGTCTCGAACATTCCGGGCGAAACGCAAACAATACCTTCGGCCATCTATACCTATACGCAGGTTCCGGGCGGCGAGGCGCAGGCTCTGAGGCTGACGCTGGTATCGATCGCGATTGCGATGGCGGCGCTTTTGGCATCGGAAATGCTGAACCGCCGCGTGCAAAAGCAGATTGCCGTATTCGAATGACGGACGTCTTGCCCGTTCTGAGCGTCAACGTTCGTCAGCAGCGGAAAGATTTTCTGCTCGATGTTGCGTTCGAGGGCGGCTCCGGCATCACGGCGCTGGTCGGACCGTCGGGATCGGGCAAGACCACCATCCTGAATATCATTGCGGGAACCTTGCGGCCCGACTCCGGATGCGTCGCAGTGTTTGGGCGCGTGCTGACCGACGTCGAAAAACGCATCTTCGTGCCCTGTCACCGGCGACGCGTCGGGTTCGTCTTTCAGGATGCGCAGCTTTTTCCGCATCTGACGGTCGAGCAGAACATCAAGTTCGGGCGCTGGTTTACTTCAACGGATAGCCGCGGGCCGCCGCTTGACGTCGTGACGCGGGAGCTGGGAATCGGCGGACTATTGAAACGACGTCCCGCAACGCTGTCGGGCGGGGAGAAACAGCGCGTCGCGCTGGCGCGGGCGCTTCTTTCCTCGCCGCGCATCCTGCTGATGGACGAGCCGCTCTCCGGAGTCGATGACGCGCGCCGCAACGAGATCATGGGGCTGATCGAGCGCGTGCGCGACGAGTTTGGAATTCCGATCGTCTACGTGACGCATTCGCGAAGCGAGGTTCAGCGGCTCGCAACGCGCGTCGTTCGCTTGGAGGCCGGGCGCGTCGTCTCGGTCGGCAGCGCGGCGGATCTGCCCGACGTTGGCGTGGCGCTGGGCAACAACGGTTTTGCTTCGACCTAGCCGGCTTTGCGCGCGGATTTCTGTTGCCGGGCGAGATGCTTTTCCATCGCGGCCAGAGGTTTAGCGAATACGGAGAGCGCCTTGGCCTCCATCTCGCGGTATTGGCGCACAAGCTCGGCGCCGAATGGGGTCAGCTTGGCGGCTCCGCCGCCGCGTCCGCCATGCTGGCGTTCGATCAGCGGGTCGGCGAACATCGAATTGAATTCATCCATCAAGTACCAGGCGCGCTTGTAGGACATATCCATCGCTTTCGCGGCCTGCGCGATCGAGCCGTGCTCGCCGATCAGTTCGAGAAGCTGGATGCGTCCGTGGCCGATGTAGCGGTCGCCATCGAAGTCTATCCGTAACTTGATCTCAGTCATTGAGACACCGTGTTGCCTGACCGTCGCCTTCAAAAGATACCCGGGGTCGCGGAGTGGCGACACGTCAATAAACGGCCAGCCGGATCTACTCCTCCGCAAATTTTCAGCGGCTTGTCATCGGCGGGCATTCGAATCCATCCCGGGCCCGTCGGTGAAGGATTAAGCACACCTCGCGCCGTTGCGAAAGGCTTGCACGAAGCGAGCGCACCGCTTCCGGAGAATGCGATTTTTTTCTGCTGGAGAATGGCGCAGATCACAGAAGCCAACATCGAAGACGATCCCGGCTCATGCCTTGAGGCGGTATCCCGTCTTGAATATCCACCAGGCCACGGCCATGCAGATCGCGAGAAATGCGAACGTCATCAGGACACTGACGCCGACGTTGACATCCGAGATTTCGAAGAAGCTCCAGCGGAAGCCGCTGATCAAATAGACGACCGGATTGAGCAGCGTCACGTTTTGCCAGAACGGCGGCAGCATCTTCACGGAATAGAACGTGCCGCCCAGGAATGTCAGCGGGGTGATGACGAGAAGCGGGATGATCTGAAGTTTTTCGAAGCCGTCGGCCCATATGCCGATGATGAATCCGAGCATGCTGAACGTGAGCGCGGTCAGCACCAGGAACGCCACCATCCATAGCGGATGCGCGATATGGAGCGGCACGAAAAGACTGGCCGTGGCGAGGACGAGCAGGCCGAGGATGATCGACTTCGTCGCCGCCGCGCCGACATAGCCCAGGACAATCTCGAAGGGAGAGACAGGGGCCGACAGGTGCTCGTAGATCGTGCCGGTAAAGCGCGGGAAATAGATGCCGAACGAAGCATTCAGCGTGCTCTGCGTCAGCAGCAGCATCATCACCAATCCCGGCACGATGAATGCGCCGTAGTCGATGCCTTCCACCTGCGAGATGCGCGAGCCGATGGCGGAGCCGAAGACAATGAAGTACAGGCACGTCGAGAGAACGGGCGAGACGATGCTCTGCATCAGCGTTCTGCCCCACCGGGACATCTCGAAGCCGTAGATGGCGCGGACGGCTTCGATGTTCATTTCTTTTGCCTCACGAGGTCGACGAAGATGTCTTCGAGCGAGCTTTGCGCCGTGCTCAGGTCTTTGAAGACGATATCGGTGCTTCGCATGTCATTCAGGAGTGCGGTGATGCCCGTGCGCTCGGCCTGGGTATCGTAGGTGTAAACCAATTCGTGACCATCATTGACGAGCTGCAGATTATAAGCGGCAAGTGACGGCGGGACGTTGCTCAGCGGCGATTGAAGCTGAAGATTGAGCTGCTTCTTACCGAGCTTGCGCATCAGCTCGGATTTTTCTTCCACGAGCATGATTTCGCCCTTGGCGATGACGCCGACGCGGTCAGCCATCTCCTCGGCTTCTTCGATGTAATGCGTGGTCAGGATGATCGTCACGCCGGAGGCACGCAGCGCGCGCACGACATCCCACATTTCACGGCGAAGCTCGACGTCGACACCCGCCGTCGGCTCGTCGAGGAACAGGATGCGTGGTTCGTGCGCGAGGGCTTTTGCGATCAAAAGGCGGCGCTTCATGCCACCCGAAAGCGTCATGATGCGGCTGTCTTTCTTATCCCACAGTGAAAGGTCCCTCAGGACTTTCTCGACGAAGGCATGATTGCGCGGCTTGCCGAACAGGCCGCGGCTGAAATTGACGGTCGCCCACGGCGTTTCGAACATATCGGTCGAAAGTTCCTGCGGAACGAGGCCGATCATCGCGCGCACAGCGCGATAGTCGGGGGCGATGTCCTTGCCGTCGACGGTTACGCGTCCCGTGCTGGCGTTGACGATGCCGCAGATGATACTGATCAGCGTCGTCTTGCCGGCGCCGTTTGGTCCGAGAAGAGCGAAAATTTCGCCGTTCCGGATTTCGAGGTTGATGTTCTTCAGCGCGTTGAAGCCTGAAGAATAGGTCTTTGAAAGATTTGCGACGGAGATGATGGCCGCCATTGAGTGGTCTCCGGCGCATTCGGAATAAACGCGCGTACCGCATCGCAGTGCCGCCCGCGCCTGTCAACGACGATGACAACGATGATGGACGTGAGCTTTACGCGGCCGTGAGCAGAACGACTGTATCGCGGTGGCCCGGGCGACGGCACGGCGGGCGTTCAAAAGCGAAACGCGGAGATGGCATCGCGGTACGTTTCGGGTCGTGATGTATTCGCTCAAGAGTAGTTGTCGACGCTCGGTCCCAGAGGCCAGCGGTCTCGCTCCTCAGCGAATTCGCGCCGGGTGTCCGTCTCGCTGACTTCGGTCAGGCCGCACGCTGATACAACTTCCGGCTCCGATGACCCGGTGGCAGCTGAATGGCCGCGGGATACCCAGCCCTTTAAACCCTGGATGATTGCGCTGGCGCTCGTGAGCGAGCCTTTCATCGTTCACCTCGTCATCTATATATGTACTGAAAGGTATGATATGGAAGGGGACGTGGATCTGTCAACGAATATTTGTATCGATGAGTATGTAATTGTATAATTTCGAGTCTGAACAGGCGATGACCGGGAGCAAAGCGGTGCAGGCGCATAAGGGCCGGCCAAGGGAATTCGATGCGGACAGTGCGCTCGATAAAGCTCTGCATGTTTTCTGGCAGAGAGGCTACGAAGGCACGTCGTTGACCGACCTGACCGAGGCCATGGGCATCAATCGCCCGAGCCTCTATGCGGCTTTCGGCAACAAGGAAGAGCTATTTCGCCGGGCGCTCGACCGGTACGCCGAGCGCGGCCCGAGCCGGGCTTTGCGCGAAGCCCTGGCGGAGGCGACGGCGCGTGGAGTCGTTGCGCTGCTATTGAAGAATGTCGCTCATGCGTTGACTGATCCAGGCAATCCGCGAGGCTGTCTTGCGGTTCAAGGCGCTTTGACGTGCGGCGAAGCGTCGGACGCGATCAAGCAGGAATTGTGCAAACGCCGCTCGGAAGCGGAGCAGATGCTTCGCGAGCGGCTGCAACGTGCGAAAGATGAGGGCGATCTCGCTTCCGATGCCGATCCGGCCCAGCTGGCGCGTTTCGTTTCGACGATTACTCAGGGCATGTCGGTGCAGGCCGCGGGCGGCGCATCGCGCGATGATCTATTCCATGTAGCCGACATGGCCATGACGGCGTGGCCGGGCTAGTGTCTCGGCTGGCAGATGGTGGCAGTTCGAACAGTGCGGACGTTCGCGCTTGCCGCACCTCAAATAATGGACTGAAAAATGGGTATGAAGTTCGTCACCGGCGTCGCGGTTGCAGTTGCCGTTTCATTCGCGACACTTTCAATTGCATCCGGTGAAGATGCCAGTCATGCCGCTGCCGCAAACGCCGCGCTTTGTCCTGCTGATAATGGCGGTCTGATCCTGCCGAGAGGCTTTTGCGCGACGGTGTTTGCGGACGTCGAAGGCGCGCCGCGCCACATCGCCGTTGCAGCCGATGGGACCGTTTATCTCAACGCCGCGGTCCGGCAAGGCAAGGCGGCCGACGGGCCGGTCGTCGGTCTCAAGGATACCAACGGCGATGGCCGTGCCGATATTGTCGTGCGCTTCGGCGGCGACGTTCCAGGCGGCACCGGGATTTTCCTCTACAAAGACTGGCTTTATGTCGAGAGCCGAGGCCAGATCATCCGCTATCCGCGCAAGGACGGCGAGGTCGCTCTGCAAGGTGCGCCCGAGACGATCCTCAAGGACTTGCCGATCGACGGCAATCACACGGCGCGGTCTTTCGCGATCGATGCCCAGGGCAATCTGTTCGTCGATCTCGGGTCGGCGACGAATTCTTGTCAGCAGGATGATCGAGTAAAAGAATCGCCCGGGCTCGATCCATGCGAAGAATTGAAAACGCGCGCCGGCATCTGGCGCTATGACGCGAACAAGACCGATCAGGTGTTTTCCGAAAACGAGCGTTATGCGACGGGCATCCGCAATGCGGTCGGCGTCGCCTTCGACGCGGCGGGTCGCGGTTATGCGACACAGCATGGACGCGATCAGCTCTACGAAAATTGGCCGAAGTTCTATAATTCAGAGCAGGGCTCGGAATTGCCGGCTGAGGAACTGGTTCTGCTGCAGGAAGGCGGCGACTACGGGTGGCCGTACTGCTATTTCGACGGCACGCAGGGCAAGCGGGTTCTTGCTCCTGAGTACGGTGGCGACGGCAAAGCCGTCGGTCAGTGTGCTGACAAGCTTCCGCCGGTCGCGGCGTTTCCGGCGCACTGGGGACCGAACGACGTCAAAATCTATGATGCGACGCAGTTTCCGCAAGCCTATCGCGGCGGCGCGTTCATTGCGTTCCACGGTTCGTGGAACCGCTCATTCGGACCGCAGGCCGGTTACAACGTCGTGTTTCAACCGCTTGCGGATGGAAAAGCCGCTGGCGGCTATATGGTTTTTGCCGATGGTTTCCGCTCGGGCAAAGACGGTGTCGATCATCGTCCGACTGGACTTGCCGTCGGTCCGGACGGTTCGCTCTATATCGCGGATGATGCGGCGGGGCGGGTCTGGCGGATCACTTACAGAGGCTGACGGGACCGCTGCGGCGGCCCCGTGAGACGCTGTCACGCAATGGTCAGAAAGGCTTGGGGGGCGAGCGCCGTGGACGATTTTTATTCCGTACACAGAATTAGCGAACAGCCCGCCATCGCGCTTTCCGGCGCAAGCGCCGCTGCTCGCGGGGGTTCTGCTAAGGCATTGGTTTCGATCGTCGATTGCCTGCACGCGGGGAACCGGTCCTTTGTCTGAAAAGGCTATCGCATTTCTGACGGGAGCTTCGGGCTTTGTCGGCTCGGCGGTGGCGCGGCGTCTGCTCGACCAGGGATTTGCGGTTCGTGCGCTGGTCAGACGGAGCAGTAATCCCGCAAATCTCGCCGGTCTCGGCCTCGATGTGGTCGAGGGCGATATTCGCGATGGCGATCTGCTGCGGAAGTCGATGCGTGACGTGCGCCATGTTTTTCACGTTGCGGCCGACTACAGGCTTTGGGCGCCCAATCCGAACGAAATCATTCGCACCAATGTCGATGGCACACGCGCGGTGATGGAGTCCGCTCTCGCGAATGGTGTCGAGCGCATCGTCTATACGTCGAGCGTCGCGACGCTCAGGCCGTCCGAGGACGGCACGCCCGTCGATGAGAGATCGCCTCTGGACGACGCGGGTGCCATCGGCGCGTACAAGAAAAGCAAGGTTCTTGCAGAGCGGCTCGTCGAGCACATGGTTGCGGCCTCCAAACTGCCAGCGGTGATCGTCAATCCGTCGACGCCGATCGGACCGCGCGACGTTCGGCCGACGCCTACGGGGCGCATCGTCATCGAGGCTGCCTGCGGGCGCATGCCGGCATATGTCGATACGGGGCTTAATCTCGTGCACGTCGACGATGTTGCTGCCGGACATCTCGCGGCGCTCGTGCACGGCCGGATTGGCGAGCGCTACATTCTCGGCGGCGATGACATGACGCTCGGTGACATGCTGGCCGAGATTTCGCGGCTTGCCGGACGCCGCGCGCCGACCACGCGACTGCCGCGTCAGCTCGTCTATCCGATCGCGCTGGGTGCGGAAGCTGCGGCGCGGATCACGGGGCGTGAACCTTTCGCTACCGTCGACGGCATTCGGATGGCAAAGTACAAGATGTATTTTTCATCCGCCAAGGCGAAGCGCGAACTCTCCTACCGGTCACGCCCGGCTCAAGAGGCTTTGGCCGATGCTTACGGCTGGTTTCGCGACGCGGGATATTTGAAATGAGCGCGATCGAAATCATCGCGGCCGCCGGCCTTCTAGCGTGGTTTTACCTCGTTCTGCTGCATGGCGGCTTTTGGCTGACGCGTGAGCGCGAGGAAGCACATGATCCGCGGGAAAGCCCGGCGGCGTTCGACTGGCCGTCGGTTGTCGCCGTGGTTCCGGCTCGGAATGAAGCCGACGTGCTGCCCCGATCGCTGGCGTCATTGGCAGCGCAAAAGTATCCCGGCGAATTTTCGGTCGTGCTCGTCGACGATCAGAGCAGCGACGGCACGGCAGAGGTCGCGCATCGCATCGCAAACGATGCGGGCTGCAAGATTACAGTCGTCAGCGGAGTGACGCTGCCCTCCGGGTGGACGGGAAAAGTCTGGGCGATGCATCAGGGGATCGCGGTCGCGAGCGAGGGCGTGAGCGCGCCACAATATTTCCTGCTGACAGACGCCGACATCGGATACGAGCCCGACGTTCTCATGTCTCTCGTGCAGCGTGCATCGGGTGAAAACCGGGTGATGACGTCGGTGATGGCCAAGCTCAATTGTGAGAGCTTCGCGGAAAAAGCGCTGGTCCCGGCCTTCGTGTTTTTCTTCAAGATGCTCTATCCGTTCGCGTGGGCAAACCGCGCCATTGCGAGAACCGCCGCGGCGGCGGGCGGATGCATGCTCGTCGAGCGCCTGGCGCTCGAGCGGGCCGGAGGGATCGCCGCCATTCGCGGAGCATTGATCGACGACTGCACGCTCGCGCGGAACATGAAGGTGCAAGGGCCGATCTGGCTCGGAATGTCGGAGCGCGTCGTCAGCCTCAGGTCGTATCCTAAGGTTGAGGATATTCGCCGCATGGTTGCGCGTTCAGCGTATGCGCAGCTTCACTATTCACCATTGCTTTTGCTCGGCACGATCGCCGGAATGAGCGTCATCTACCTGGCGCCGCCGTTCATTTTTCTCGCTGGGAGCTATCCTGCCTGGATTTTGTCCGCCGTTGCCTATCTGTTGATGGCGCTGGCGTTTCAGCCAACGTTGCGGTTTTACCACCGTTCCCCACTTTGGGGTCTCGTCTTGCCTCTTATTGCAGCCGCCTATTTAGTCTTTACGCTAGATTCAGCCTACCAGCACAGCGCTGGCCGGGGCGGACTCTGGAAGGGACGCGTTCAGGCTCAAGCAGGAAAGCAATGACGGTCGATACGGTGTACAAGTCCGGCAAGTCCGAGCACGACGAGAATTTTCCCGTCGCGTCGCGGATCATTGCGTCGCGCTACCGTGCGCCGATCCTTGCGTTTTATCGTTTCGCGCGCGCCGCCGACGACGCCGCCGATCACGCGGGCCTCGAGCCGCCGGAGAAGCTCGCGATTCTTGCCGCGCTCGAAGATACGCTTCTCGGGCGATCCGATGCTGCCGCCGACGCGCTGCCACTTCGTGCGGAATTGCAGCGTCGCGGCCTCAGTCCGCAACATGCGCTCGATCTTCTCAAAGCGTTTCGTCAGGACGTTACAAAAAATCGATACGCCGGTTGGGCGGAGTTGATCGACTATTGCCGCTACTCCGCGATGCCGGTCGGGCGCTTCGTTCTCGACGTGCACGGCGAACCCAAGTCGACGTGGGCGGCCTCCGACGCGTTGTGCGCGGTGCTGCAGATCATCAATCACGTCCAGGACTGCGGCAAGGATTATCGCAATATCGATCGCGTCTACATGCCCCTCGAGGATATCGCGCGGCACGGCGCCGATGTTGCCGATCTTGGGCGATTGCGTTCGTCGCCGCAGCTGCTGGCTTGCCTTCATGACGTCGTTGCCCGCACGCGTGAGCTTTTACCGGAAGCGTCGCAATTGCCGCCGCGTGTCGCGGATTTGCGCCTCGGTATCGAGACGTCCGTCATCGTCGCCCTCGCGCGCGAGCTTCTCGATCTACTCAGCACGCGTGATCCGTTGGCCGATGCCGTCCATTTCTCGAAAGGACGCGCGGCGTTGATCGCGGGCCGGGCTGCGGCCTCGACGATCGTTGCGCGCATCACGGGAAAACGCGCGACCTATCAAGCCGTCAGGGATGATGCCGCATGACGTCGGAAGCACAGACATTGGCGCATGACGAAGTGCCGGCGGCATCGCGCAGCTCGTTCTACGCGGCGATGCGCATGCTGCCGCAAGAGCAACGTGACGCCATGTATCACGTCTACGCCTTCTGCCGGGCTGTTGACGATGTGGCCGACAACGGTGGCGCGCGCGAGCCGCGTTTGGCGGAACTGGCGCGCTACCGCGCCGATCTCGAGGAGTTCTACGCCACCGGCCGCACGACGCTCAGGACGAGCTATCTTGCGCCTGCGATCACGAAATTCGGATTGAAGAAGGACGATTTCATCGCCGTCGTCGATGGCATGGAAATGGACATCGTGCGCGATATCCATGCTCCCGACTGGGCGACGCTCGATCTCTATTGCGATCGCGCCGCATCCGCGGTCGGCCGGCTTTCGGTTCCGATCTTCGGCATTGAGGGCGATCTCGGCATCGATCTCGCGCATCATCTCGGCCGGGCCTTGCAGCTGACGAACATCTTGCGCGACATCGACGAAGATGCGGCGCTCGGCCGTCTCTATCTGCCGAAGGAAGCGTTGGTCGAGGGCGGCATCACCGAGACCGACATTGACGCTATTCTGGTGCACCCGGCGCTGGACCGTGTCTGTCGGGGCATAGCGCAGAAGACGCGCAATTATTACCGGCGGTCGGACGATTTGATGGCGCGCTGCCCGCGCCGTTCGGCGCGCTCGCCGCGCATGATGGCGACGGTCTATCGCGGCATTCTGGAAAAACTGATCGCGCGCGGCTGGAACGCTCCGCGCGCCGATGTCCGCCGTTCGAAGCGGTACGTCATCTGGGCGGTGCTCCGCGACGGCATCTTCTAATGCCGTCGGGTACGATGCACATCGTCGGGGCCGGTCTCGCCGGCCTTTCGGCGGCGGTCGAGCTTACGCGCAGAGGCAAGCGGGTCGTCGTGCACGAGCTGGCGCGGCATGCAGGCGGACGCTGCCGGTCGTATTTCGAACCGGCGCTGGGCCTGACGATCGATAATGGCAATCATCTCGTACTGTCGGGCAATGAGAGCGCGCTTGCCTTCCTCGACGTGATCGGCGGGCGCGATCTCCTGACGATGGCGGATCACGCCGAGTTCACCTTTCATGACGTCAAATCGGGAGAACGCTGGGTGCTGCGGCCCAACGATGGCCCTGTACCTTGGTGGATTTTCTTCAGGCACCGCCGTGTTCCAGGAACGCGAGCGGCGGATTATGCGCGCCTCGGAAACCTGTTGCGTGCGAATGCCTCGGATACCGTCACGCAGAAAATCGACGGCAGCAGCGAGGTTTATCGCAAGCTGCTTTATCCGGTTTTGCTGGCGGCGCTGAACTGCGATCCAAAGGAAGGCTCGGCGCGCCTGGCGGGTGCCGTCGTTCGCGGCACGCTGGCGAAGGGCGGACGCGCGTGCCGGCCGCTGTTCGCGCCGCAGGGCCTTGGACCGGCGCTGGTCGATCCGGCTGTCGCATTCGTTCGCAAGAACGGCGGCGAGGTTCGTTTCGACGATGCCGTGCGCGCGGTTGAGTTCGGCGAGGACCGGGTCAGGTCTATTCAGTTTGCAGAGAGCACATTGAACCTCGCTCCGGACGATCAGGTTATTCTCGCCGTTCCGGGATGGGTGGCGCGGACGCTTGTTCCAGAGCTTACTGTTCCGACGGACTATCGCGCGATCTTCAACCTGCATTTTAAAATCGCGCCTCCCTCCGGCTTGCCGAAGATTATAGGCGTCATCAACGGAACGACGGAGTGGCTGTTCGCATTCGACGATCGGCTTTCGGTTACGGTGAGCGCGGCCGACCGTTTCAACGAGGCGGATCGCGAACCGCTGGCGCGGCAGATATGGTCGGAGGTCGCGAAGATCGCCGGGCTCAACGCGCCGCTGCCGCCGTGGCAAATCGTCAAGGAGCGGCGCGCAACTTTCGCCGCAACGCCGGAGCAAGATGCGCTCAGGCCTTCGACCGAAACACGATGGCGCAATCTTTTTCTTGCGGGCGATTGGACCGCGACCGGCTTGCCGGCGACGATCGAAGGTGCGATCCGCTCCGGCGATAAGGCGGCCAAACTAGCGATTGCCAAGGGTTTCTGATACGACGCAAGGCTTCTGGGAGAGCCTCCATGACAACGAACGCGGCTGCAACATTTGCTCGCTCCAGAGAGGATGCGACGGGAGAGGTTTCGGGACAGGACCTCGAAACGGCGATCACGTCGGCGCGCAATTCGCTGCTCGCGCTTCAGCGTCCGGACGGTCATTTCGTGTTTGAGCTGGAAGCGGATGCGACGATCCCGGCCGAATACGTCCTAATGCGGCATTATCTTGCCGAGCCGGTCGACGCGGTGCTGGAAGAGAAGATTGCGCGCTATCTGCGGCGCGTCCAATCGGACGATGGCGGGTGGCCGCTGTTTCGCGACGGCGTGTCGAACATCAGCGCGGCGGTCAAGGCTTACTATGCACTGAAGATGATTGGTGACTCGCCCGATGCGCCGCATATGCAGAAGGCGCGGGCGTGGATCTTGGCGCAAGGCGGTGCGTCGCATAGCAATGTCTTCACGCGCAATCTTCTGGCGCTGTTCGGCGCCATTCCGTGGTCCGGCGTGCCGGTGATGCCGGTCGAGATCATGCTGCTGCCGCGATGGTTTCCGTTCCACATCGACAAGATTTCCTATTGGGCGCGGACGGTTCTCATTCCGCTGACGGTGCTCAATGCGCTGAAGCCGTTGGCGCGGAATCCGAAAGGCGTCGGCATTTCCGAGCTGTTCGTCACGCCGCCGGACGAGGTCCGCAACTGGCCCAAGGGTCCGCATCAGAAGTTTCCGTGGTCGCAGGTTTTCGGCGGCATCGATCGGGTGCTGCGATTGTTCGAGCCTGCGTTCCCGAAGTCGTTGCGGAAGACGTCCATCGATAAAGCGGTGGCGTTCGTGACGGAACGATTGAATGGCGAAGATGGGCTTGGCGGAATTTTTCCGGCGATGGTCAATTCGCTGCTTGTCTATGATGCGCTGGGATATCCGCACGATCATCCCGACTATGTGACGGCGCGGGGATCGATCGAAAAGCTGCTCGTCATCAAGGACGACGAAGCCTATTGCCAGCCGTGTCTGTCGCCCGTTTGGGATACGGCACTCGCCGCGCATGCGTTGATGGAGTCCGGGAGCGCGCAGGGTGATCAAAATGTCGATCGCGCGCTTGCGTGGCTGAAGCCGCTGCAGGTTCTCGATACGGTCGGAGACTGGGCGGCGACGCGCCCGGGTGTGCGGCCGGGCGGCTGGGCGTTTCAGTATGCCAATCCCTATTATCCGGATGTCGATGATACGGCCGTCGTCGTGATGGCGATGGATCGGGCGGCGGGCGGCGACGCCGCGAAACGCGAGCCTTATCGCGAGTCGATGGCGCGCGGGCGCGAATGGGTTGCCGGTGTGCAGAGCAAGAATGGCGGCTGGGGCGCGTTCGATGCCGACAACACGTATGAATACCTCAACCAGATTCCGTTTTCGGATCACGGAGCGCTGCTCGATCCGCCGACGGCTGACGTTTCGGCGCGCTGCGTTTCGATGCTGGCGCAGCTTGGCGAGCGGCGTGAAACCGGTCCCGTACTCGACAAGGCTTTGCGATATCTCGACAGCACGCAGGAGAAAGACGGAAGCTGGTACGGCCGTTGGGGCATGAACTATGTCTACGGCACGTGGTCGGTGCTCTGCGCGCTGAATGCTGCGGGCGTTGAACCTTCGGCGCCGTCGATGCGCAAGGCCGTCGATTGGCTTCTATCGATCCAGAATACAGACGGCGGGTGGGGCGAGGATGGCGAGAGCTACAGCCTCGACTACAAGGGTTATGAGCGTGCGCCGAGCACGGCATCGCAGACGGCCTGGGCGCTGATGGGATTGATGGCGGCGGGCGAAGTCGATCATCCGGCGGTCAAGCGCGGTGTCGCTTACCTCGCATCCAAGCAGGGCAGCGATGGGTTCTGGGGCGAGGAGCGCTTTACCGCGACGGGCTTCCCGCGCGTGTTCTATCTGCGCTATCATGGCTATTCGAAATTCTTTCCGCTGTGGGCGTTGGCGCGCTACCGCAACCTGAAAGCGGCGAATACCAAATCCGTTCTTGTCGGGATGTGAGCCGTGCAAGCTTGGGGTTTCGTCGTCGCTGCGACCGGCCTTCGAGCGGAGGCGCGCATCGCAGAGCGTTCGCCGGGCGTAGTCGCGGTTGCGGGCGGTGGCGATGAAACGCGGCTTACAGAATTGCTCGAGCGCGCACTTTCCGGTGGTGCGCGCGGTCTCATCAGTTTCGGGATCGCGGGCGCTTTGCGACCTGGGCTTGAGCCAGGAACGTGCGTCGTCGGGACGGCCGTCTTGAGTGATGCGCAGAAATTCGCTGCGGATGACACATGGTCTAATCGTCTGTCCATCGCGATTCCCGAGGCACGGCATGGAGTGGTTTTCGGTTCGTCGAAAGCTGTCGGCGAGGTCGGTGCGAAGGCGGCGCTCTACCAGACGACGGGTGCCGATATTGTGGACATGGAAAGCCACGTCGTGGCGCGCATCGCGGCGGAGCGCGGATTGCCGTTCGCAATTTTACGCGTGGTCGCGGATAGTTCCGTGCAACGTCTACCGCCTGCCGCAGTCAACGGTATGAAGCCTGACGGAACACCGGATATTGTGGCGGTGCTGAAGTCGCTCGGAACGCAGCCCGCGCAACTTCCGGACCTGATGAGGACCGCGTTCGCAGCCCGGCGTGCGATGGCGGGATTACTCCGCTGCCACCGGCTTCTTGGCCAGGGCCTGGGCTTCGTCGATCTCGGCTAGCTTCGTCTCGACGTGACGCGAGAAGACGAATTCGGCCGGACGCTGATTGTGCAGCGGAATGTCGGGCGCCATCGGGCCGTCGGTCTTGACGCCCATCAGGGTGACAGCGGCGATCTTCCACGGACGCTTGACGGCATCGACGACGGCTGATGCCTCGAAGCCCGAATGGACCATGCAGTCGGCGCACTTTTCGTAATTGCCGGTGCCGTACTTGTCCCAGTCGGTGCCTTCCATCAGCTCCTTGAAGGTCTTCGCGTAGCCTTCGCCGAGGAGATAGCAGGGGCGCTGCCAGCCGAAGACGGTGCGCGTCGGGTTGCCCCACGGTGTGCACTGATAGGTCTGGTTGCCGGCGAGGAAATCGAGGAACAGAGCGGACTGGAAGAAAGGCCACGCTTTGCCGCCGCGACCGCGTTTCAGGATGTCGCGGAAAATCTGCTTGGTCTTGGTGCGGTTCAGGAAGTGCTGCTGATCGGGTGCGCGCTCATAAGCGTAGCCAGGCGAAATCGTGATGCCTCCGATGCCGAGCGTCTTTACGTCATCAAGGAATTTCGCGACGCGTTCCGGCTGGGCGTCGCTGAAAAGCGTGCAGTTGATGTTGACGCGGAAGCCCTTGTCCTTGGCGACCTTGATGGCTTCGACGGCGCGGTCGTAGACGCCCTGCTTGCACACCGACTTGTCGTGCATCTCTTTATCGCCGTCGAGATGGATCGACCAGTTGAAGCGCTTGTGCGGCTTATAGAGATCGATCTTCTTTTCGAGCAGCAGCGCGTTGGTGCAGACGGTCACGAACTTGCCCTTGGCAAGCGCGCCGTCGACGATCTCGGGAAGTTCCTTGTGCAGCAGGGGCTCGCCGCCCGCCATGACGACGACGGGGGCGCCGCATTCGTCCATCGAGTGCAGCGCGTCGGCCACCGAGATCCTCTGGTTCAGGATCTTGTCGGGGTAATCGATCTTGCCGCAACCCGCGCACGCGAGGTTGCAGCGAAACAGCGGCTCGAGCATCAGCACGAGAGGATACCGCTTGCGGCCGGTCAGATGCTGCTTCAGCACGTAGGCACCGATCGACAGTGCCTGGTCTAATGGAATTCCCACCCCTCAAGGCTCCTTCTAGCGATGCTCGTAGCCCCGATGTTTCACGAGGCTTTGAGCAATTCCGGCGGCAGGCGAAAGGTTATCTTTTCCTCGACGCCTTGCAGCGCCTTGATCTCGATCGGCCCAAGTTTAGCTAACGCTTCGATTACGTCATCGACAAGGATGTCCGGCGCAGATGCCCCCGCAGTTATGCCGATGGTTTGCTTTCCGGCAAGCCATTCCGGATCGACCTGATGGCCATCTGCGACGAGATAACTCGGGAGGCCGCATTCCTCCCCGATTTCCCGAAGCCGGTTGGAGTTCGAGCTGTTGGGAGACCCGACGACGAGCAGCACTTCAACGTGCCGGCAAAGGTCGCGCACGGCCGTCTGGCGGTTTTGAGTGGCATAGCAGATGTCGCGGGTTTCGGGGCCGATGACATCGCTGAAGCGGGTTTTGACGGCCTCGATAGTCTGACGCGTGTCGTCGACGCTCAGCGTCGTCTGCGTGATGTAGGCGACCGGCGTATCGTCGGGGATGTCGAGGCTAAAGACGTCCTCTCGGGTCTCGACCAGATAGATAGGCCCGGTGATTCGGCCGAGTGTGCCCTCGACCTCAGCGTGTCCGGCGTGTCCGATCAGGAGAACTGTGCGTCCGAGGGATGAATAGCGCTGGCCCTGATTGTGGACCTTCGTCACGAGCGGGCACGTCGCGTCGATGACATTCAAATTGCGCTTGGCCGCTTCGTTCTCGATGGCACGCGAAACGCCGTGGGCACTGAAGATCGCAACCGCATCGGATGGGATGTCGGCCAGATCCTCGACGAACGTCGTGCCTTTGGCCTTCAGGCCGTCGACGACATGCCGGTTGTGAACGATCTCGTGGCGCACGTAGACCGGCGCGTCTGTCGTGGTGAGAGCCCGCTCCACGATTTCGATCGCCCGGACGACGCCAGCGCAGAAGCCTCGCGGCTGCGCCAAAATAATTTTCATGCAGAATTCCCCGTTCTGCCGATGCGCGACTGCGACCTGCTCCAGCCCCGGTCGCTCATGCCCTCCCGGACTACGATCGTGCGCTGCACTGAAGACTTCAGTTTTTCCAGGTCAACTTTACGCGCTAAATATTTGAATATGGACTCACGCCCCTGTTAAGCGGTGAAGGGGTCCGACTCTGGTGTCCAAAAAGCAACATAACCGTTGGCCAGGGTGCGAAGCCAAGGCGCATCTGATAAGCAGCGGTTTCGTCCACTAAAATCCTGATGGGTCTGACGGGATGCCCAATCATCACATTCAATACCTGAGCGATCACGGCGGGCCCGTGTTCGCATGATTGAACGTACAGTTGCGCGAATCGTCGCCGCCGCGCTGCGTTTGCCGTGGCTGACACTTCTGCTCGCGATCGCGCTTACCGCAGGGGCTGTCCAATACATCAGCACGCATTTTGCGATTACGACGGATACGAGTCAGCTCATCTCGTCGGATCTCGACTGGCGGCAGCGCGAACAGCAATTCGACGCTGCATTCCCGCAGCATAGCGATACCATCGAGGTCGTCATCGATGGCGTGACGCCGGAGCTGGCCGAGGGCTCCGCTCGCCGGCTTTTCTCGGCTCTTTCCGCCATGGTGCCAAAGCCGTTCGAAGCGGTTCGCCGGCGTGAGGGCGGAGCATTCTTCGAAAAGAACGGTTTGCTTTACCTGTCACTCGACGAGGTCAAGCAAACGACGGAAAATCTGATCAAGGCGCAGCCTGTGCTCGCCACGATGGCGGCCGATCCGACGCTCAACGGGCTGGCGAAAGCGTTATCGCTCGTACCGCAAGGCATCGAAGCGGAGCGCGCGACGTGGGCCGATTATGACACGCCGCTGACGGTGCTTGCCGGGTCAATCGATGATCTGCTCGCCGGGAAGCCGTCGGCTTTTTCGTGGGACGAGCTGCTGAGCAATGCGAAGCCTGCTGCCGCTGACCTGCGCCGTTTTCTCGAAGTGAAGCCCGTTCTCGATTTCGGTGATTTGCAGCCCGGCGCGGAAGCGTCCGACACGATTCGCGAGACGGCGCGGCAACTCGATCTCACGCCGGAGCATGGCGTGCGCGTGCGTCTGACGGGCTCGGTGCCGATGGCGGATGAAGAATTCGGCACGGTTGCCGAAGGCCTCGCCGTCAACACGATGCTGACGATCGCGGCGGTTTTCGTCATCCTTTGGCTGGCGTTGAAATCGGGGCGGATCATTTTCGCGGTGATCGTTTCGCTATTTGTCGGACTAGCGCTGACGGCCGCAGCGGGACTTGCAATGGTCGGTGCGCTGAACCTGATCTCGGTCGCGTTCGCAGTGCTGTTTGTCGGAATCGGTGTCGATTTCGGCATTCAGTTTTCAGTCCGATACCGGCACGAACGGCACAATCTCGAAGCCCTTCGCGAGGCTTTGGTTGCGGCGGGGCGGAACGCCGGGAAGCCGCTGGCGTTGGCCGCGGCCGCGACGATGGCCGGGTTCTACGCGTTTTTACCGACGGCTTATCGGGGTGTCTCGGAGCTTGGTCTCATCGCCGGGACGGGCATGGTGATCGCTTTTCTCACGAGCATTACGCTTTTGCCGGCATTGCTCGTGCTGCTTAATCCGCCCGGTGAGCCGGAGGATGTCGGCTATCGCATGCTGGCGCCGGTCGATCGTTTCATGGCGCGGCACCGGATTGCCATTCTGGTGATTACGGCGATCGCCGTCGCCTCCGGCCTGCCGTTGTTGCAGCGCCTGACCTTCGACTTCAATCCAATCAACCTGCGGAGCGGCAAGGTCGAGTCCGTCGCGACGTTCAACGATCTGATGAAAGACCCGGCGACGGCACCGAATACGATCGACATTCTGACGCCGTCGCTTGCGGACGCGAAGGTGCTCGCTGAAAAAATCGAGCATTTGCCGGAAGTTTCTCGCGTCGTGACGCTCGCGAGTTTCGTACCCGATCAGCAGCAGGAAAAGCTCGCGATCATTCAGGATGCCGTCAGCTTGCTCGGGCCGTCGCTCGATGCACCGGAGGAGCACAATCCGCCGACTGACGAGGAAACGAAGGCGACGCTCGAGGACGCAGCGTCCGGCTTTGCCGATGCGGCGAAGAAGGCGGGCGCGTCGCCGATCGCAGCGCGCATGGCCGACGTGCTCGGCAGGCTCGCGAACGCAACGACTGAGCAACGCGCTGCCGTCGACCACGCGTTGATGGACGGTTTCAAGCTGCGCCTTTCACAAATTCGCGCGGCGCTGGGGGCCGAGGCCGTTACGTTGGAGGCGCTGCCCGTCGATATTGTTTCGGACTGGACGACGAAGGACGGCCGGGCGCGCATTCAAGTCGCGCCCACGGGTGACGGGAACGACAACGCCAACTTGCGGCGTTTTGCGACTGCGGTGCTTGCCGTGGCGCCGGAAGCAACCGGCGTTCCGATCCTTATTCAGGAATCGGCGAAGACCGTTGTGACCGCGTTCATTCAGGCAGGGGCGCTGGCCCTTTTTTCGATTACGCTGATTTTGTTTATCGCCTTGCGCCGGGTGAGCGACGTTCTGATGACGCTCGTTCCGCTATTGCTGGCGGGAGTCGTGACGCTCGAGCTCTGTGTGCTGCTTGGTTTGCCGCTCAATTTCGCGAACATCATCGCACTGCCCGTGCTGCTCGGCGTCGGCGTCGCGTTCAAGATTTACTACGTGCTGGCCTGGCGAGACGGAGAGACGAGCCTGCTTGCGTCGTCGCTGACGCGCGCTGTCTTGTTCAGCGCGATGACGACGGCGGTGGCTTTCGGAAGCCTGTTCTTCTCAAGCCATCCGGGGACGTCGAGCATGGGCGAATTGCTGGCGCTGTCGCTGTGCACGACCCTCGCGGCCGCAGTGCTGTTCCAGCCCATTCTGATGGGCCCGCCGCGGGCCGAGAAATCGCCTTCCGAGACTTTGTAGCCCGTCGAGCCCGCTCCCTACGCACCGTCACGGCCGCAGAGGCGGCCGTCTACGACAGCGCGGCGGCAAAGCGCGCATAGTCGCGTGGATGGCCGCCTTCGCGGCCATGACGTTATGGGCGGCTTGGACGAGGCTCGCCTCAGCAGGCGTGACGTCAGGGTGGGCAAAAGAAAGCTACGCCTCTTCGCGATGGCGCAGGAACTGGAAGAACTCGACGCCTTCGCGGAGCCGCCGTTTCATCATCTCAGGCGAGGTGATCATCTCGCCGACAATCGAAGCAATCTTCGACGGACGGAAATAGAACTTCTTGTAGAAGTCCTCGACCGAGTCGAAGATTTCGGTGTGTCCGAGGTGCGGATAATTGAGCGGCGCGATCTGTCGGCCGTCATCGGTCAGGAGGGCTGTTTCCTCCGCGAACCAGCCATTTTCCTTGGCCTGATTGTAGAGGAATGTTCCCGGATAGGGCGCGGCGAGCGACACCTGGATCGTGTGCGGGTTCACTTCCTTGGCGAACGCCAGAGTTTCCTGGATCGTCTCGCGCGTTTCTCCAGGCAGGCCGAGAATGAACGTGCCGTGGATAACGATGCCAAGCTCGCGGCAGTCCTTCGAGAAACGCTTCGCGACGTCGACGCGCAGGCCTTTCTTGATGTTGTGCAGGATCTGCTGATTGCCGGACTCGTATCCGACGAGCAGTAGCCGCAGGCCGTTGTCCTTCAGGACTTCCAGCGTCGCGCGCGGAACGTTGGCCTTGGCGTTGCATGACCAGACGACGCTGAGCTTGCCCAATTCCTTGGCCAGTGCTTCGACGCGGGGCAGGTTGTCGGTCAGCGTATCGTCGTCGAAGAAAATCTCTTTGACCTGCGGGAACTCGCGCTTGACGTACTTCACTTCCTCGATGACGTGCTCGATGGAGCGGACGCGGTAGTTGTGTCCGCCGACCGTCTGAGGCCACAGGCAGAACGTGCAGCGCGATTTGCAGCCGCGGCCGGTATAAAACGAAATGTACGGGTGCTTGAGATAGCCGCCGAAGTATTTGTTGATGTCGAGGTCGCGTTTGTAGACCGGCGTCACGAACGGCAGCAGGTCCATGTTGTGCAGGACTTCGCGATCGTCATTGCGGACGACGACGCCTTCCTTGTTGCGATAGGTGATGCCTTTGACGTTGGCCCAATCGCGGCCGTCGGCGATTTCCTTGATCGTGAAATCGAACTCGTTGCGGGCCACGAAATCGATGGCCGAGGTTTCGGAGAACGCCTTCTCCGGCTCGACCGCGACCTTGGCGCCGATGAAGCCGATCTTCGCGTTCGGGTTGATGTCCTTGATCATCTCGGCCGTCTTGATGTCCTGGCGGAAAGACGGTGTCGAGGTGTGCAGCACGATCAGGTCTTTGCCGCGGATGTCGCCTTCGATGTCCTTGAAGGACAGGTCATGCGGCGGCGCATCGATCAGCTTCGAGCCTTCGACGAGCGCGGCGGGCTGCGCGAGCCATGTCGGATACCAGAACGAGCGCACCTCGCCCTTCATCTGGTAGCGCGCGCCGGCACCGCCGTCGTAGCCGTCGAAAGAGGGAGCCTGTAAAAAGAGCGTGCGCATGTCGGCACCTTTCAAAGGGGCGTAACGGAACCATCGGATTCGACGCTGTAGCGGCGGCCCCGCCAGCTGACGGCGCCGGGCACGAAACTCGCGACGAACACTGCGAAACTCAGAAGATCCCGCAAGGGGCTGAGCAGAAGCGCGCTTTTGCCCCCGCCCGATAATCGTTCAACTTGTATCGGAACAAAAAGGCGCGATGCAAGCGTTGCGGAAAGGATCATGAATGCTATTGCACTGAAGCCACTCAATGGCAGAGCCAAGAGCGCGAACGGCAGCGGGTGGGTCACGACAGAACCGGCGTAGCCTATTGGATCAACAAGGCGAATCGTGCGTGCCCAGCGAAGCTCGTGGGCGATCATTTCCGAAAACGATGCGTCGGCGAATGTGTGGCCAAGCGTGAATGGCGGTATCGCGACCTTGAGGCCAAGCCGACGCACGGCGTCTCCCATTTCATAATCGTCGGCGAGGGCATCCGAGAATGCTTCGAAGCCGCCGATCCGTTTCAGCGTTTCACGCCGTAGCGCAATGGTCGATCCGAAGCAGGGTTTTGCGAGGCCGAAGCGCAGCCCAACCAGGACGCTCGGCAGGAAGTGCTGGTCGACTGCGGCGGCGGCAAGGCGGGACCAAACGCCCCCGACGGCGCGTCCGCGATAGAGACATGTGACGAGGCCAACCTGGGGTTGCTGCAAGGTGGCGATAATATTGGCCACATAGTCCGGTTGGATGCTCATGTCGCTGTCGCTGAGAATCAGAACATCGTGCGATGCTTCCGGCATCATGTTGATGATATTTGCGATTTTTGGGTTACCTGAGGTCGGTTTGGAGCCGATGGCAAGGCGGATGTCACGATCGGGAAAATTCGCGCGAAGGTTTTTGACGAAGAGAATCGCCGGGTCGTGCGGGTCTTGAACGCCGCAGACCATTTGAATATCGGCAGCGTAGTCCTGGGTGCAAAATGATTCGAGATTCGAATCCAGGGCGGCTTCCGCGCCGTGCAGCGGCTTCAGAAGCGTGACGTCTTCCGGAGTCTGGAGGACAGCCTTCGTACCGGCCGCAAATCGCGCGACGAGGCTGGCCGCAAGCAGAGCATATGCGCTACCGATAATCGCAACGAGGGTGCAAACAAGCCACAGACTGGACGTCATTCCGACGTTACTTTCTGATTTATCAGGTGGATGCCTCGGTAGTACCACCAGTTATGGGTAGCTTCCGATTCGGAGCTGCGTTAAATCAAGTTGCCCGACGGGCGGGGGCCTGCAAGGGGGAAGATCGAGACGTGACGTCAAGCGCCATCCACACTTGGGTCGGCTGCATAATTGTTGGCATAGCGCTGTCGGGCTGTGCCAGCACGGGCGCGTCCGTGTCTTCACCTACCTATCTGGCGTCGGCGGAAAAAGACGACGTCGTTCCGAAGACGATCGCGGACCCGAACGAGAAGTTCAATCGCTCGGTCTTCGATAGCAATCAGGATTTCAATCACTCCGTCCTCTATCCGGCAGCGAAAGCCTATAACGAGAACGTGCCGGAAGATGTCCGTGATCGCCTGGATGCGTTCACGACGAACCTCAACGAGCCGATGGTTTTCGCCAATAACGTGCTGCAGCTGCGACCTGGGGCGGCGGTCACGACGCTCGGACGGTTTGCGCTCAATACGACACTCGGTCTTGGCGGATTGTTTGACGTTGCTGCAACTCAGGGCATGAGCAAGCAGTCGGGCGATTTCGGCCAGACGATGTACGTCTGGGGCTATCGCGAGAGCAGCTACCTCGTGCTTCCGATCATCGGGCCGACGAACGTGCGTGATGCCATCGGCACCGGTGTCGAGTTCGCGGCGCAGATTCCGGCCGCGGCGCTGTATCCGACAAAGTTTGCAACTCTGGCGAGCCGCGTCGACATGGCGGGATCGGTCGCAAGTCCACTGACGAACCTCAGCAAGGCTGAGGATATGCAGACTCTCGAAGATAGCTCGGTCGATTTCTATTCGATGCTCAGAAGCGTCACCGACCAGAAACGGCAAGCCGAGCTTCAGGAAGCTTTGGATACGAGCGCGCTGACGAGTACGCCGCCGCCGCCTGATCCGAATGCCATCGAACCTGTCATGATGCTGGTTTCGTCTCCGACGATGCTTCAGAGCCGTCAGATGACCGATGTGCCGAAGATGAGGCCGGCCAAGCCGCGCACCGTGGTGATCGTCGGAGCGCCGAGCGCGGATGGCGAGACGTCCGTCCGCTGATAGGTGTGCTGACCCGCCGTCAGCTGATCGACGATTTCATCATTCTGTAGCGATACGATTTAGCCCATTACCGCGCGCGAAAGCGCGCGCCGAGGTTCGCTGCATGTTGAGGGCGGGTGCGGATCGAGGGAGTGCGTGTTGGGAATCAGCCGTTGGAAAGAGAGACGTCATGGCTGGCGCTACCAACTGCAACCATGACGTCCAAGCGATATGACTTATGTCATCAACCGCCCGATAAAAGCCTGTCGCCCTGTTTTCGCAGCGACGCAATCAAGGCATCCGGCCCACCGGCCTTTAATATCGATGTAAATTCGGCTCGGCGGCTTGCAAGCTCGCTGATTGTCCCGTCGAGGTAGACATCCACCACCCTCCACTCAGGCCCGGATTTCCGCATCAAATAATTAAGCGGGACCGGCTTGCCGTTGCTCTGGATGATCTGGGTCTTGACCATCTTATCGGTTGCCCGATCGGTGACCTCAGTAATCTTGAAGGTTTCGCCTGAGAAACCGTCGAAACGCTTTGCGTACGTTGCAATCATCATACGTGAGAAGGCATCCGTCAACGCGGCTTTCTGCGCAGGCTGCAATGTCTCCCAATTCGGCCCAACCGCCATGCGCGTCATCGAGGCGATATCGTAGGTTTTCGAGAGAACCGGAGAAAGGGCATCGTAACGGCCCTGAACGCCCAACGCCTGAGCCTGCTTCATCGTTGCGAGCAGTTGAGCGTTCAGGCCGTTGATCGCCTCTGGAGCCTCGGCCGCCCACGTGGGCACGGCGGTAGAAAAGCATAATCCCGCGACCAGGAAACCGCGCAAAATCATGCTTTTGAAAATAGACTTTCTCGCCGGGAGCATTGCCCGCCTCCTTTGCATTGTTTTTTCCAATAGAAACGACGTCTTCAAAGCCGCGCATCGCGTAAGCGAGCAGAATGGCCTTATTTTGCCCATGTTGTTACAGGTGTTTGCCAATTGTGAGGCGCGGTTGCAACACTTCCCCGCAGAGTCCCCAATGGGCGGCATCCTCCTTTTTTGAGTCGCTCTAAGGGTCCATAATTCGTGCGGTGAAGGCCTGAAGCTTTTGGGGGTGTCGTATGGATGCAGTTGTAAGCCGGTCATCCAAAACGCCCCTTCTCGACAGGGTCAAGACTCCCGACGATCTACGGAAGCTGGCGGAAGCCGATTTGCCTCAGCTCGCGGCCGAGCTGCGCACGGAGACGATCGACGCGGTGTCGGTGACTGGAGGGCATCTCGGGGCCGGGCTTGGCGTGGTCGAGCTGACGGTCGCCTTGCATTATCTTTTCGACACGCCGCGCGACAGGCTTATCTGGGACGTCAGCCATCAGACCTACCCTCATAAAATTCTGACCGGGCGCCGCGATCGCATTCGAACATTGCGGCAGCCGAACGGCCTCTCCGGTTTCACGAAGCGGACGGAGAGCGAATACGATCCGTTCGGCGCCGCGCATTCCTCGACATCGATTTCGGCCGGTCTCGGTATGGCCGTCGCACGCGACATGAGCGGTGGCGATACGAACGTCGTCTGTGTCATCGGCGACGGTGCGATGAGTGCTGGCATGGCGTACGAAGCCCTGAATAATGCGGGCGCGCGCAATGAGCGGCTGATCGTCGTGCTCAACGACAACGACATGTCGATCGCGCCGCCGACCGGGGCGCTCTCGTCTTATCTCGCGCGCACGACGTCGAGCGCGTCCTATTTTGCAGTTCGCGATTTTGCCAAGCAGCTTGCGCAGCGTCTGCCGAAGAGCTGGGAACGGCGCGCGGCGCGCGTTGAAGAATACACGCGCAATTTGTGGCAAGGTGGCGGGGCATGGTTCGAGGAGCTCGGGTTCCACTATGTCGGGCCGATCGACGGGCATGACCTCGGGCAATTGCTGCCGGTGCTGAAGAACGTGCGCGACGCCAAGCAGGGGCCAATCCTCGTTCACGTCATGACGAAGAAGGGCAAAGGCTACGCGCCTGCCGAAGCTTCGCCCGACAAATATCACGGCGTCGCGAAGTTCAATGTTGTGACAGGCGTGCAGGCAAAACCGCAGCCTGGTGCGCCGTCCTATACGCGGGTGTTCGCGGATAGTCTCATTCAGGAAGCCAAGAAAGATCCGAAGATCGTCGCGATCACGGCGGCGATGCCGGATGGCACGGGGCTCGACGTTTTCGGCCGCGAATTTCCCGATCGAACCTTCGACGTCGGCATCGCCGAGCAGCATGCCGTGACGTTCGCCGCGGGTCTGGCGACGGAAGGCATGAAGCCTTTCGCCGCGATCTATTCGACATTCCTGCAGCGCGGTTACGATCAGGTGGTGCACGACGTCGCGATCCAGAGCCTGCCGGTTCGGTTCGCGATCGACCGCGCCGGTTTCGTCGGAGCCGACGGCGCGACGCATGCCGGGTCGTTCGATCTTGCCTATCTCGGATGCCTGCCGAACTTCGTCATCATGGCGGCGGCGGACGAAGCCGAGCTTAAGCACATGGTGGCGACCGCTGCTTCAATCGACGATCGCCCGTCGGCGTTCCGCTATCCGCGCGGCGAAGGCACCGGCGTTGCGATGCCGGAGGTCGGCGAGGTTCTGCCGATCGGCAAGGGGCGCATTCTGCGCGAGGGTACGACGGTTGCTCTGCTGTCGCTCGGTACGCGGCTGGGCGAAGCTATGAAAGCCGCCGATCAGCTTGCCGCGCTCGGCCTTTCGACGACGGTCGCCGATGCGCGCTTCATGAAGCCGCTCGATACCGATCTCATCCGGCAACTGGCGCAGAATCACGAGGTGCTCGTCACCATCGAGGAAGGTTCGATCGGCGGGTTCGGCAGCCATGTGCTGCAGTATCTGTCCGACAATGGGCTGCTCGATCACGGTCTTAAAGTGCGGGCGAAGGTGATGCCCGATTGCTTCGTCGATCAGGACAAGCCGGACGTCATGTGGCAGAAGGCCGGACTATCGGCGGCGGGCATCGTCGAGACTGTTCGCGATGCGTTGCAGCTCGACAAAGCGGCAGGTGCGCAGGAGCACCGAATCCGCGGCTAGTTTCCTTCGACGTTGCGCGGTGATCGTAGCAAGCGCCGCGCTTCAATTGCCTGCCAGACGAGAAGAACCGGCACGCCCGTCAATAGTTCGCGCGCGCGTTTGAGTAGCGACAGGCCGAGGGCAACTTCGGGTGTCAGGCCGAACAACGCGCCGACGGCGATGTAACCCCCCTCCTGCACGCCCGCGGCCCAGGGCACGATGAACGCGATCGTGCGGAGCGCGAAGACGAGGCTTTCGATCACCAGGATTTCGCCGAAGCCGAGTGGGTGTCCCATGAACGTCAGCGCCAGCCACGCTTCCGCCGCGCCGACGATCCAGGCGGCGAGATGCAGGATCGTCGAGGCGATCGGGCGGCTTGGTTGGCGGTAGATGTCTTCGATGGCGGCGTGGATATTCTGAGATTGATCGTCGGCGCTCCAGGGAGCCGTCAATCCGAGCCGGTCGGGTAGCGACTGCAGAAACCGGAACAGGCCGCTGCGCTGGGCGGCGACGAAGCCTGCTACCGCGACCGCCGTTATCGCGAGTCCGGCCAGCGCCCACCACGCGAGACGTTCACCCGGCCGCACCCAGGCCAGAATTCCGAGGCCGAGCAACGTAAAGAACAGCTGGCTGATGATTTCCATCGTGACGTCGATGACAGTCGTCGCGATTGCCGCGCCGGATTTCATGCCGGAGACGGTCAATTCGCGGGCGGCGATGGCTTCGCCTGCGCCGGGGATGATCGCGAGGATGTTGCCGACGCTGTCGCGCAGCAGACGCGCCCAATGAAATACGGCGACGGCATTTGCGGGCGGTGTCGTGGCGAGGATCTGCCAGGCAAAGGCGCAGAGCGTCACGGATGCGAGATAGAGCCCGGTCATCGCGCCAAGCCCCTTCCATCCGGCTGCGAGAAAGGCATCCCCGACCTCGACCGTTCCGAAGTAGACGACGAGGGCGATCGCGAGTGCGATGCCGGCGAGAGCGAAGAGCGCGACGCCGGTTTTCACGCGACCCGACCGAGCAACACGCGGTGGCAGAACATCATTGGGCATTGCGCGCCGCTTTCGAGATTTCGGCGCCGGATGCGGCAGCGGCGTGCGATGCATTCTCGGCGGCCATCAGTTTGCGATAGGCGCGGATGCTGAAGGTTTCCTTGCCCCATTTGATGTCGTTGCCGAACATGCCGGCGACCCAGGCAAAAAAGCAGACGCATTCGCGCAACGGCACGAGCCACGGTTCGGGCGGTGTCGAGATGCGAAAGTTCCGGCGCACGAGAAAATGGAGAACGATTCTGAGCGCGAGATGCGCGCCGATGATCGACAGCCCGACGATGCTTGGTTGCGGCAGCAGCAAGAGGAGCAGCAGTACGAGCGGCCAAGTGACGATAGCCATGAATTGATCGAGCGGACGGCAGGCGCGTTCGGAGCGGTGCCAGCGGACTTCGTGCTGGAACATGTCGGCAAAGCTCGATTCCGCGACGACCGTGTCGCACGCATACGGCGAGAGCACGACACGCCAGCCGCGGCGCGCGACGAAGCGGCCCATCGAGAAATCCTCGGCGAGGCAACCGGCGAGCATGTCAAATCCGCCGATTGCGTCGAGCGCGTCTCGGCGGACCGCGCTCATGGCTCCGAAGACGAAGTCGATACCGCGCAGGTCGACATCGACGGCGACGGAGGGCACGAACCAGTCGTTGAGATAAAGCGCGCCGAAGCGTGATGGCGCGTTGTGGGCGGGCCAGCCTTTGTAGATCGAGGCAACGGCGCCGACGGTCTTGTCGTCGAAGGGCGCGGCCATCGAGGCGACGCAGTCCTGATCGACGCGGACGTCGCTGTCGGCGAGGACGAAAATATCGTACTTCGCCGTTCGCGCGATGTTGGCGAGGTTCGCCGCCTTGCGGTTCGGTCCGGCCAGCGTTTCATCGACGACGAGGCGGAGATCGAGGCCGGGATTTTCGGCGATCAACCGATTGACGACCGCGATGGCTGGATCGTCGGGCGTGTGAGCGCCGAAGATGACCTCATATCGCGGGTAATTCTGCAGGCAGAACGAGCGCAAGCTTTCGTAGAGCTGCGGATTGTTGCCGTAGACCGGCTTCAGGACGGAGACGCCGGGGCGCGGATTGAGCCCGAAAACGGCGCGCTCGCGGAAGCGCGCAACGGCCCGCACGGCGAGGACAAGATAGGCCAGTCCCGCGAGGCCGAGGGCAACGCCCGCGCACTGCCAAATGGAAAAAACGAAGACCGGCATAACGGCTTTTAATCCGAGTTTTGCGCCGTGACGCGCCGTCCGGCGGCAAGCGGCATAGCATGGCAAGAGGGCCGTTTCGAGCGCTTCGGAGTGCCGTGGTTCAAGGGCGGCGAACGGCCTCACGAAACGGCGCCAGCTTCACGTCCAGCGCCTTGGCCTTGGCTTTGACGTTGAGGCTCGTCAGCGCGGCGAATTCGTCCATCGGGCGGTAGTGATCGGGTAAGTTGTCGACGCCCGGCCATCGCCGCGTCGCGGGATGAAAATAGAACTCGGTCGTGCCGTTGGGGAGTTTTTCGAGAAACTGCAGAACGCGCGTTTCCGTCATCGCCCCGCTGTCGTTCAGGCCGAACACGCGATCGTTGACGCCGAGCCCCGCCGCGCGTACGCGCCGCCGCAAGAGCCGCGATTGCATGTAGAAAAACATCCAGCCTGAGAAGCGGTCGCGGAAACGATCGGACGTCGCCGTGTAGGACGGAAAGAAAGGTTCGACCGGAATGCGCACGGGGGGATTTGCAAAATCCTTCGCGAGCTTGGCGATGATCTTCGAGATCGCCGGATGCATATGAAAATGCTGGTGGCCGTTGATGTGGTCCATGGTCAGGCCAGTCTTGCGAAAGGCGTCGAACTGCGCCGTGATCTCGGCTTCGGCCTGGCGGCGGAGATCTTTCGAGAAGAACAGCGCGGTTCCAAATTTGACGGGGTCCGTCGAAAAGCGGCCGTCGCGTCCGACGAGGCCGGGCACTTCGGTCGGCGGAAGAACCGGACAGCTGTCGACGAGCGTCAGGTGCAGTCCGACGCCGAGATGGGGAAGCTTGCGCGCGCGCTCGATAGCGTCGTCGCGGGCAGGGGCTCCCATCATCAGGCTCGCGGCGGTCAAAATGCCGTGCTGATGCGCCAGCTCGACCGCTTCGTTGACCGGCAGCGAGAGGCCGAAGTCGTCGGCCGTCACAATGAGTTTCTTCAAAGCCGCTCCTCGAAGCCGTTATTGGCGTGAACTCGAGAAGCGTTTTACGACTGCACCCGCGGCTCTGCCAACTCCGGCTTTCAGCGCTTGCTGCGCTGTTTCGACTTGGGTGGCGGATCGATGACGTCGCGGCAGGCGGGGCTCAGCCGGTCGCGTTTGCGGTTGAGGCACGCGACGATCCGGTCTTCGTTTGGAATTTCAAAGAAGCACAGGCTCAAGACGTCGCCGGTGCATGCGGCCTGCTCGTCGGCGGTGCCGCTGTTGGCATGGCCGAGGCTCGATGTTGCGGCGAATGCCACAGTCATGAAGAGAGCCGCGAGAACCCAACTTATCGCTTTCATCGGAGGTCCCACAATTTTTGCGAGAAGCCAAAAAGTCTCGTCGCATTTGCAAGATGCTCAATTGATCGGCGCGTGGCGGTGAAACTGTGGCGGCTTCTCCGAAAAATTCGACGCAAAGTCGCCTGTTTCATTCGGGCAGTCGACGAGTTTCTCGTTAACTACGCTTACGGTGTCGTTCCGGGCGGCGGCGGATTGGACGTGCTCTGCGGTTCGGCTGCGGCTCCCTCGCGAATTTCGCAAAGCGTCGGCGTGTCGAGCGATGTCTTGTTCATGAACGCCCAGTTGGCGAAAGCGATGTAACAGACGGCGACGGACTGCTTGTTTTGCAGCGTCACGATGATGGTATCGGTCTTCACCGACTCGGTCGCGCGCTTGGCAACCTCGAGCGGGACGAGTGTGACAGTTTTAATTTCGTAGTCTTTGGCGATGAGCCCCGTAAAGGACGACTGCAGCGGCGGTTGATCCTGCGCGCTGGCCGCGGATGAGGCCAAGCAGAAGGCTGCAACGAGCAGAGTTCCAAGACCTGCGCTGCGCATGCGATCCTCTCTTTTGTTCTCAATGAGACTTCGTAAAATGCGTACTACGGCAGCGCGGCCGCCTCAACACTGAACGCGTGTAAGCAACCGTCGGCTGGGGACAAAGCGGGAGAACCGAGGTTTCGGAGCCGGGCGTTTAGGACACTACGGGTGTCGGATAGAAAATTGCGGCGGGCATCGCGAAGGGAGGAAGAGCCAAACTGGCCGGAATCTCTTCGCCCGACTTGAGGAATTCGGGGAGCAGGTGGGTATGCGCTCCAAAGGGGGATTTTTGGCCCGGCTCGGGAATTGGCGCGTACACCTCGATTCGTACGGCTGCCGATTCGACGACCCGGTGTGGGCTTGCCGCGATGACTTGCATGCCGATGCCGTCCATGAGATCGGCCCAGTGCTTGCCGGTATGAGCGGACAGGCTTTCGGCGAGCGCTTTGTCGTCGGTGCGCACGCAGAAGCGCGCGTTCTTGCGTCCAATGCCGAAGTCGAACAGCTTGTCGTTTCGCTGGGATGCGGCAATCGCGTCGGAATCGGGGCCGAGCTCTTGAACGGTCGCGTGGGCCGTCATGCTTGCGCGCGCCTTCGGCATGGCGAGGACGATCGGTCCGTCATCGGTGAAGGCAAAGGCCCGAAGTCTTTCATTGACGCGCAAGCGAAATGCGGCATCGGCGGCACGCGCGATCATCGATCCATCGCCGGTATCGATGCCGATCCGGCGATCGGGCGTGCACGGAAACTCGGCGACGGCGCCTGGGACCCCGGTGACCCAAGTGCCGCGTCGCTCGGAAATCATCTCGCAGGTCCAGAGCGCAATTTCGGCAGGCGTCCAGGGCAGAAGACGGACGTGGATCGCAAGCTTGGAATGGCGCTCTGGCAGTTGGCGCCAAACGTCATTGCGCCGGTCCTCGTCCATCGCCATCCAGTCGGCAATTTCACCGCCGGTACGTGCACAGCCGATGCAGAAGCCGGATGCCGAATCGAGTTTACAAATGCCTACGCAAGGCGAGTGCCGTGCCAATTCGACTGCCTTAAAAGTGATGATGGTCTCAGACGTTTCGGGCCGCCTTGTGGGCGGCCCGAACGCGATCTCAATTAGTATGCCACTCGTGTTTTGCTTCGTTCGACCAAGGCGCCGAGCGCTAGCCCGATCGTTGCCCAAAGGATTCCCTGGATCGCGAACGAGGCGATGCGGAATTTCCAAAGGAGATCGGCCGGGAAGTCGTTCGGGACCTCGTTGATAGTCGGCAGCGCGTATCCGGCAATCGTCACGAGAACGATGTAGGCCAGCGCTCCGACGACAGTCGCATTCCATGAGCCAAGGCTGGTAGCAAGCGCCCGCCCGAGCGTGATGGCAACAGCAAGCGCCGCCGCGGAAAACACCATCATCGTGAAGTAGAGCTGCGTGCGATAGCCGATGGTTTCTTCGGCTCCGACGGCCGGCGGATTGGCCGGGTACTTGAGGTAAGGCACGGCGTAGAGCGCTAGAAATCCAATCGCTGCGATCACGATAGCTGTCGTGCGCGGCGGAAACTTCAGCAGCCGTCCGCTTGCAAACGCGAAGGCGAGCGCGAAAAGTCCACCCAATGCGGTTCCGAACAGCGCGATGCCTGTGAGCAGGCCAAATCCCGCCTGGACTTCACGGCTCACGAGTTCAGGCTCTTCGGCTTCTGCCGCCGCGCCGTTGGCGGCATGCGCCTGATGTTCAGCCGCAGTGTGCGATTCTTCAAATGCGATGGCGCGATCGACTTGCGGTTCGCCGATAACTCTAGCGAAGCCGAAAGCGAGAAGCGCAGCAAAAAGGCCCGCGAACATGCCGCGAAGCAATAACTGTCCCATGATTTTTATCTCCGCGAGCGATCAGTGGCAGGGGAAGCCGAGAAGGTGGCGCCCGTCGTGAACGAATTCGTGCACGTACATGCCGTTAAAGATCGCCATGGCGCCTTCCTCGACGCCGATGAAATACATCGCGAGAAGAAACAACAATCCGCCGAAGATTGCCCAAGGCAGGATCTCTCGGATCGGAATGGGTGTTGCAACTGTATCTTGGATGACGGAAGAATATGATGCCATTTTAGGGGCCTCCTTGGGATTGCGCGTCCCGTTCAAGCATTGCGGCCCATCACAAGAGGGTCTGACTTTCGGCTGGAGCTTTGGGGGCATCCTCCGATCACAGTGGCGCGACCGTTCCGGAATTTCACCGGTTTCCTACCCATGACGTGCGAAGGTCGACCATAGGTTGATCTGCGCCTTTGTCAATGTAAAGCAATGCCCATGGTCCAGCGGTTGACGCTCATCTCACACGCTCCAACGGCTGCAACGCGCGCGGCAGCCTTCCCGTTGGATGAAGGCATCGACGAGAAGGCGCGGCGCGATGCGTCCGCACTTTCCGGCGATTTGCCGCAGTTCTTAACGGCCTGGACGAGCCCGGCGCGGCGGGCGATCGAGACTGCGGCGGCGCTCAATGTAGACGCCAAGATCGAGCCGTTGCTACGCGACATGGACCTCGGGCGATGGGCGGGGCGGACCTTCGCCGACGTCGAAGCTACGGAGCCGGAAGATATGGTGCGCTGGCTTTCCGACACGGCGGCAAGCCCGCACTGCGGCGAGTCGGTCGTGGCGCTTCTGGCGCGTGTTGCGAACTGGCTGAGGACGGCGGCGGAGCGGCAAGGCCGGAGCGTGGCCGTTACGCATCCCGCCGTGATCCGCGCCGCCATTGTCGTCGCTATCGAGGCGAAGCCGGTTTCGTTCTGGCGCATCGACATCGCGCCGCTCTCGATCGTCGAGCTTGGCTCGAACGGCAAGCGCTGGACGCTGAAGTCGATCAGTGCCTGAGCGTTGTGCTGCCGCCTAGCGAAATACCCGTGCGGCGACCGCACGCGCCAGGAGGTGCGGCTTGATACTTCCATTCGTCACGGCGCGGGGTGACGAGAAAATGTAGCGCAGGACGCTCATCTTGGCTTTGTCCGTTGCTTCGAACTGCAAGCCGAAGCCGGTTTGCGTCGTTCGCCGGACGTGCGCTTCGAGAGCGATGTCGGCGAAGCTGATCTTTACCGGTGTTCCGACTGGAACCGGCAGATCGCCGATGAGATGAATGCCGCTGACCGAAATATCGGACGCGAAATAATCGCGCACTTCGCCGTTAAAGCCCAACCTCACGGGAACGCGCACGTCGAAGCGATCCCCCTTGCGGCGTTGCTGCTGTTCAGCGCAGACGTAGCAGCACAGAGTCAGAAGAACGATATTGTACCAGCTCCAGAAAAAAGCGATCGCGCTCGACTCGGCGAGCGGACGGCTCTGATCGAAAATGAACGCATTGGCGATGCCGAATGCCGTCAGCAACAGAAGCGCTCCGAATATTCGCAACAGCGGCCATTGGATGAATTGCTTGCTGCGGTCTCCGCCTTTCGCGGTCACCTTGAATTTCTGGCCGTTGGGCCGCAGCAATCCGGACCAAACGGACTTCAGAACCTCGGACGCGCAAAGCATCTGATAGAGATCGGTCATCAGCGGCAGCACGCGCCCTTCCGTCAGCCAGACATAGATGGCGGATTGGACGACGATGAACGGCGCCAGATACCAGATGGCGTCGATAACGTTGGCGTGCACGGCCTGGATATCAAAAATGAGATACAGCGCCGGGACGAGAACGCCGAGCACCCGGAACAGATGCGTTGCCGACCAATGCAGGAACGTCTCGCAGAGCATGATGCGATCGACGAACGGCAAGCCGTTGCCCAATTTCAGCGGGCCGCTCGGGCCTCTGCAAATCTGCACGAAACCGAGAGACCAGCGCGCGCGCTGGCCTGTGTATTCGGCAAGTCCCTCCGGCGCGAGGCCGAGGGAGAGGATCTCGTTCAGGTAAACGGTGCGGAAGCCTTTTTCCCTGAGCCGCAGCGAGACGAGGTAATCCTCGGTCACCGAGTCGGTCGGAAAGCCGCCGATGCTCTGCAGGGCGTCGAAGCGAATGACGGATGACGTTCCGCAGCAGAAGGCGGCGTTCCAGGCGTCCTTCGAGGCCATGACGATGTCGAAGAAGAAGCGCTGTTCGTCGGGCCAGACCTTCGTTAGCGCGAGATTGCTTTGGATCGGGTCGGGGTTGAAGAAATGCTGCGGAGTTTGCACGACGCCAACGTCGGATTCGAGCGCCAGTGAAACGGCGCGCATCAGAAAATCCGGAAGCGGGATGAAGTCGGCGTCGAGAATGGAGATGAAATCCGGTTTCTCATCGAGGGCCGCGAGCTTCTTCAGGGCCGCATTGATATTACCGGCTTTCGCATGGGCATTGTCGGGGCGGGTCATGTAGCCGACGCCGCGACGTTCACAGAGTTCCTTCAGCCAGGCGCGGCGGCCATCATCGCAAACCCAGACACGGAAGTTCGGATAGTTGAGCCCGAGCGTGCCGATGATCGTGCGATCGAGAATATCTTCGCCTTCGTTATAGGTGCAGATCAGTACGTCTATCTTCGGCACCTGTGGCTCGGCGAGGAGCACCTGGACGTTGGCATTGGCTTCGGCGGTTCTGTTACGCGTGCGCGTCAGAAAGATCTGCGAGGCTGTGGCGCCGAGCATCGCGATCGCTTCGACGGCCGTGAACGTCAGACCGGTCAGGAAATCGATCGGATTATCTGGGGAGGGAATGGTCTCGAAAATCCGCCACAGCATGTAGCGCCAGCCGAGAAACAGGCAGACGATGATCGCGATCGCGCGAACCGACGTGTTGTTGCGATTGACCCACGGGAGGATCGCGAGCGCGATCAGCAGCAGGACGATCGCCGGAGCAAACGCATCCCAATAGCCCATGCCTGCGGCATACGTCATGACGTCCGCTCCGTTCAGTCAGCCGACGCGAGCGTTGGCGCGGACGATGTGTCGAACTTGACGAGGCCCGAACGGCCGATCTGGCACTCCGCGCCTTCGGTGAGACCCGGAAAATTCAGCGTGACGTGATAGGGCTCGCGCGCCAGCATGCTCTGCTGGATGGCGCTGTTCGAGGCGACCGCCGCGAGGCCGTTCAATCCGACGATGCGGCCGTGCAATTCCTTGCCGCCGCCGCGCGGCTGGAACGTCGCGTTCTGGCCAATTCTCAGTTTCTGATATGCCGTTTCGCTGACGCTTGCGGTGACCATGGCGCTACCGCAGTCGAGCAGACGCATGAGGTCCTGCCCGGCGTTGACATGCTCGCCCGGCGCGGTGAGAATTTCCCAGACGCGGCCATTGACGGTCGAGCGAATGGCGGCTGTGGACAATTCCTCCTGCCGCCGCGTTTCCGCATCGATGCGTGTCATGAGGACGGCCAGTTCCGCCTTGCTGCCTTCGAGGCGGGCGCGAACGTCCGCCAATTCCAGCGCGACTTCCATCTTGCGCTGAGCCGATTGCGGCGTGTCGTTATAGCTGTCGCCGATAAAGATGAACTTCCTTGCCGCATCGAGTTCGACCATCGCGCCCTTGCGCCGTTCGGTGAGGCTCTGGATCGTGTTCTTCGTGACGCGCTCGTCCTGCAATGCCTTGTCGAGGAACGCTTGGCTAACGGCGTCCGTCTTTCTCAGCGCGCTAGCGCGTGTCAATGTCGTCAGCGCCATGTCGTGTTGCGCTTCGGTGGCGGCGATGTCAGCCTCTATTTCGCGGATGCGCTGCTCAAGTTGCATGATGCGGCCGACGCGAAAATTCTCCTGCTGCTCGGTCAGTTCGCTAAGGTTTTCGGTCAGAATCTGTTTCTTCGCCTCAAGCGCCGCGATGGCGGTGCCGAGCTGGTCGCGCTCGCGGCGCAAGCCATCGAGATGGGAATAGTCGGCGCGGCGGTTCTGGATCGTTAAGATTGTTTCATTGTTTCGGAACGTGCTGCCGATGTCGGTTGCGGCGGCTGCCATCGTGACGTCGCCCTCGATCGGTGCGCGCAGCGTAATCACGCGGGCATTGACGATGGCTTCGGCGCTCGTCGTGGCGAGGAGGCGAACGGTGGGAGCCCAGCCCAGCACCAGCGCGACGGCAACGGCCAACGCGGACTTGGCAACGGTGGAGAGCGGTATTCTAGAGAGCGAGGTTCGCCATGAGGACTTCGGTGCGACATCGGTTTGACTTAAACCGTCAGGGGCGTGCTCACCTTCCTCTTTGCCGTTGGCGCGCTGCGTTCTCCAGTCCTTGATTGCAGATTCGAGGAAAGAAAGCTGCATATTGGCACTGAACGCGGCGTCAGCAATTTCTTCTTCTGCGTGCTGAGTATCTGTCGATGGGTTTTGTGCCGTTTGGCGCAGCCGGGGCGATCGATTGACGGAATATTTCATTTGAATTGAACCTTGCGGGCTGGCCTGAAAGGGCGGAAACACCGAATTCGCAAGTTTCAATTTGTACGTGAGCTGAATAAATAAACGCTGAGAATTTGATTTAATTAGTCATTATCGATGGTCGATTTAGAGACGGCCTTGCTTGCCCGAAATCTTGCGATTTTATTAAGAGGGATACGACCGTCCGTTTCGCGGTGCCGTGGGGAAGCGGCTGCTGGGCCCCGGGATGGAATCACCTGATATGAGGGTGGAGAGTGGAGCGGGCCCGCCGACGATGCGAACGGCATTGCGGACTCGGCTCGCTCCGGTACCGGCGTCAGGTGCCCGAGGCATCCTTTAGGCATTTCGTCGTGAAGCTGGTCTCGGCGGCGCCATGCAGGTTTTTCGCCTTGGCGTCGGCGTCGCACTTGGATTTTGCGTCTTTCTCGCACTTCGTGATGAAGCTATTGAGCGCTGCGCCGTGAAGTTTCTTTTCATTCGCCGTTGCGTTGCAGGTCGCGTCGGCGGCCATTGCGGCTGACGACATGAGGCAGCCTACGATCAACGTCATGATCACTCTCATTGCATCCTCCTTGAAGAGCCAGATCAGCATTTATAGCCGTGGGTTTTTAAATCCCATCGCACGTTCGTACGGGTCGCAGGGTAAATGATGTTTAATCGGTGTTCGAAACGCGCCGGGAAGGGTTACGCAACTGGATGGATGATAGTTCCGCCGCGCTTAGGGATGGCGCACGAAATCTGCTAATTCATGGCCTGTGATCACCGATGCCGGCTTTGATATCGAAGTTCGGGGAAGGAACCGCATGAGCAGCGAGCAAGTGACGGCGGTGGAAGATGGCGAGCGGCCGTTGAGCTTCGGGTTGATTTTGACGATGGCGATCGCGTGTGGCGTCGCGGTTGCAAACATTTACTACAACCAGCCGATGCTCGGCGTCATCAAACGGGAATTTTCCGGCTCGTGGTGGGTGGGCCTTATTCCGACAGCGACGCAGATCGGGTATGGGCTTGGGCTCTTCATGCTCGTGCCGCTCGGTGACCTTATGGATCGCCGGCGCTTGATTGTCGGGCAATTCATCGTTCTCGGATTGGCGTCGTTCGCTGCGTCGCTCGCGCCCAACGCCGCGGCGCTGGTCGGCGCGTCGCTGGTCGTCGGGGCGTGTGCTTCGGTCGCGCAGCAGATCATTCCTTTCGCCGCGTCGCTGGCTGCCGCCGACAGGCGCGGCAGCACGATCGGAATGGTGATGGCTGGACTGCTGTGCGGCATTCTTCTCAGCCGGTTGCTGTCAGGCTTTGTCGCGACCTATGCTGGCTGGCGCGAGATGTTCCAGCTCGGGCTGCCTATGTCTATTGCTGGAGCGATCGCGATGGCGATTGCTTTGCCGCGGAACTATCCGCACTCTGGCCTCAAGTACGCGGAGGCGCTCAAATCGCTCGTCCATCTTTGGGTTTCCGAGCCGAAGCTCAGGCGCGCGAGCCTGATGCAGGCGGCTGTGTTCGCATCCTTCTCCGCCTTCTGGACCGTTCTCGCGCTGCATCTGGAAGAGCCTCATTTCAATCTCGGTGCTGACGCTGCCGGGTTGTTCGGCGTCGTCGGGGCCGCCGGAGTCATTGCCGCGCCGCTTGCAGGGCGTCTGGCGGACAAGCGCGGCAGCGGGCTCGTGCTGCGCCTTGGAGCGGGGCTGGTTGTTGTTTCGTGGCTGATCTTCGCGGCGTGGGATCAACTGGCCGGACTGGTGGCGGGCGTGATCGTTCTGGACCTCGCGGCGCAAAGTACGCTGATCTCAAACCAGCATATGATCTATGACCTCCGGCCTGAAGCACGCAGCCGGCTCAATACTGTTTTCATGACGACCATGTTCGTCGGAGGTGCGTTCGGTTCCATCGGCGGCATCGTCGCTTGGGACAGCGGCGGCTGGTTCGCTGTTTGCGGGTTCGGCGCGGTGCTCGCGCTGGCGGCTCTCTCGGTGCAGGCGTTCAGCCGGGAAGGCGCGCGTGGCGCGCTTTAGACGGCGCGGGCGCGGGCGAGCGTATCCGTCTGCTCGGCGTATTTGGCGAACTGGAGCTTGAACAGGCGGCCGTAGGCTCCGCCTTGAGCGAGCAGCTCGTCGTGGGTGCCGCTTTCGATGATCCGACCCGCGTCGATGACGTGGATGAGATCGGCGTGAAGAATCGTCGAAAGGCGATGGGCGATCACCAGCGTGGTCTTTCCCGTCGTCAGCTGCTTCAGCTCTCGCTGAATGATATCCTCCGTATGGCTGTCGAGAGCCGATGTCGGCTCGTCGAGGAGGATGATCGGGGCGTCCTTCAAAAAGGCGCGGGCGAGGGCGATGCGCTGGCGTTGCCCGCCGGAAACCTGAGTTCCCAACTCTCCAACCGGCGAGTCGTATTTCATCGGAAGCTTGACGATGAACTCATCAGCGCTCGCTGACTTTGCGGCGTCGACGCACTGCTGGTCGGACGCGGATTCAAGACCGGTGCGGATATTGTCGATGATCGTTCCATCGAACAGGAAGGCATCCTGCCCGACGGTTGAGATGTTGCGGCGGACCGAGGGCAGCGATGTCGAGGCGATGTTCTGGCCGTCGATCGTGATGTATCCGGCGTCAGGCTCACGGAAACGTTGCAGCAGCGAGAAAATTGTCGTCTTGCCGCCGCCGGAGAGCCCGACGAGCGCCGTCGTCTTGCCTGCGGGCGCCGTCAAATTCAAGCCATTGATCGTGGCTTTGCCGGGCACGTAAGAGAACGTGACGTCGTGGAACTCGATTTCGCCGCGCGTGACGGTGAGTTCGGGCTTGCCGGGGGGCTCGTCTTCTTTCGCGGGGGTGTCCAGCAGTTCATACATCATGCGAACGCCGACCATGGCGGACGCGAGCTGGAGATGAACGCGCGACACGCGCCGCGCGGGATCGGCGCACATCAGCAGCGCCGTGATGAATGCAAAAAACTGGCCGGGCGTATCCCCATAGTTGAGATTGCGCCAGCCCGCGTAAAATACGACGCCAGCGACCGCGAAGCCGCCTGCGGCTTCCATCATCGGGTTCACCGTCGCCTTGATGCGCAACATTTTGATGTTGAGCCGTTCGACGGCGCTGATCGCGTTCATGGCGCGCGTTCGCATGTGGTTTTCAAGCTGGAACGATTTGACGACCTGCGTCCCCTGGCTGAGCTCGCGGGTTGCTTGAATAATGCCGGCCGTCTTATTCACCTCGGTCTTGGCGGCTTTCTGAACACGCTTACGCAGCTTTCGCGACGTAATGGCGATGAGGGGACCGCCAACGAGCGATATCGCGGTCATGATCGGATCGAGAATGATCATCGTCGCAACCAATCCGATGATCGTGAAAACGTCTCGGCCGAAGCTCATCGAGATCATGTTCAGGACGTCACGCGTCGCGGCCGCGTTATTCGAGATGCGTGTGACGAGATCGCTCGAGGAATGGCTGTGAAAGAATGCGATGTCGACCTTCAGCAAGTGGTTGAACATGCGCCTCTGCGTTTCGGCGACAAGACGGTTGCCGATGGTGCCGACCATCACTTCCGACGCGTAGGCGGCCAAGCCCTTGACGAGGAAGATTACGATGATGCCAAGCGTAATTCCCATCAGGGCGGCGCGGTTTTGCTGCACGAAGATCGTATCGATGACGTACTTCATGAGGTACGCGCTGAGCGCCGTCGTGGCCGCGACGATGATCATCGCGGCAATCGCCAAGGCGTACTGCGGCGCATATTCGCGCCCGTAGTCGCGCGCGAGGCGTTTCAGTAAATCCAGCGTGTCCGACGGCATGACTCTCTCGCTCAACGTGCGATGACGATTAAATCACCGAGGGCCTGGCATCCCTTACAATCCGCCTGAGCAATGATTGTGGCGCTGCCCTCTCATCGCCCTGCAAAGTCTTTTACCGGCGAATCCATGCTACCACGCGCGGCATTTCGCGGCCGAGTGCTTAATCCCAGAAAAAATCTGCGGCGTACACGGGCAGGTGCGGCCAGCAACCGGAAAATGTCAATATGCGAGATCGCAACTTATGGTTCGATGCACCTGCTGTGGGCTCAATCGTATGTTCAGTGCACGTCGGTGAGCGTCTTCAGATCATGACGCGGCTGGATCTGGCGCGTCGACTTCAGAGATCACGCCTTCGACGTATTTTGCATACGTGTTGCTTCCGAGATTCGCGACCCATTTCCGCATTTCGCTGGGGGTAACGAAGCCTAAGCGAAGCGCGACCTCTTCGGGGCAGGAAATCTTCAGGCCCTGCCGCCGTTCCATCGTCGACATATACTCGCTGGCGTCCTGCAGGCTGTCGAACGTTCCCGTATCGAGCCATGCGAAGCCGCGACCCATCGTCACGACATAGAGGCTGTCCAGGTCCATGTACATTTCGTTTAGCGTGGTGATCTCGAGTTCCCCACGCGCGGACGGCTGAACCCGCGCAGCAAGATCGACGACGCGATTGTCGTAGAAATAAAGCCCGGTTACGGCCCAGTTGGATTTCGGAACGTCCGGCTTTTCCTCGATCGATCTCGCGTGGCCGGTTGCGTCGAACGTCACGACGCCGTAGCGCTTTGGATCGGCAACCTGATAGACGAATATCGTCGCGCCGGACGGCCGTGCCGCGGCGGCGCACACCATGTCGGCAAAGCCGTGGCCGTAAAATATGTTGTCTCCGAGCACGAGCGCGCACCGGTCGCCGCCAATGAAGTCGCGGCCGATGATGAACGCCTGCGCGAGCCCCGCGGGCGTCGGCTGAATCGCGTAGCTCAGGCGAACGCCGAATTGCGAGCCATCGCCGAGCAGGCGCTTGAATTGATCCTGATCCTGCGGCGTCGTGATGATCAGAATGTCGCGAATGCCCGCCAGCATCAAAGCGGTCAGCGGATAATAGATCATCGGCTTGTCGTAGACCGGAAGCAGCTGCTTCGAGATTGCGAGCGTCAACGGATAGAGGCGCGTGCCGCTGCCGCCTGCGAGAATGATGCCTTTGATCCCACTCACGCGGCGTTACCCGCGCGTTGTGCAAGGATTGGCGCCGCCGGAGTGAGAAGACCAAGACGCGATCCCGAATACACGCCGTCTCGCAGCGGGCGCCACCAGTCTTCGTTCTCGAGATACCATCGCACCGTGTCAGCGATGCCCGTCGCGAACGAGTGTTCGGTGCGCCATCCGAGTTCGGATTCGATCTTCGCCGGATCGATCGCGTATCGGCGGTCGTGTCCGGGGCGATCCTCGACGTGGACGATGAGGTCACGACGTGGACGTCGAGATGGACGCAGCGCGTCCAAGGCTGCGCAGATGTGTTCGACGACGGCGATGTTCTCCATCGGCGCGCGGCCTCCGATATTATAAGTTTGTCCGACGCGGCCGTGCTCGACGATCCGCGTCAGCGCCGTCACGTGATCGTCCACGTGAAGCCAATCGCGCACCTGGCGGCCGTCGCCGTAGACGGGCAGGGGCTTGCCTTCGAGTGCATTCAGAATGACGAGCGGGATCAGCTTCTCGGGAAACTGGTGCGGCCCGTAATTGTTCGAGCAGTTGGTCGTGATGGTCGGCAAGCCGTATGTCGCGTACCAGGCGCTAGCGAGATGATCCGAGGCGGCTTTGCTTGCGGAATAGGGTGAACGCGGATCGTAGGCCGTGCTTTCGGTGAAGAAGGCTCCGGGCGCCAGCGAGCCGAATACCTCATCCGTCGAGACATGGAGGAACCGGAAGCGGCCGCGCGCTCCATCATTGAGGTTCGAGCAATAGCGTCGCGCGGCTTCGAGAAGAACGTGGGTACCAAGGATATTCGTTTTGATGAATTCGGCCGAGCCGTTGATGGACCGGTCAACGTGGGTTTCGGCCGCGAGATGGATGACGGCGTCAGGTTCGATGTCGGCGAAGATCGCGTCCATCGCGGCAGCATCGCAAATGTCGGCGGGAAAGAAGCGGTGGTTCGGTGCGCTTGAAACAGACTTCAGGGATTCGAGATTGGCGGCATACGTCAACTTGTCGACGTTGGCGATATGCCACGCGCGATCGCGCACGAGATGGCGAACAAGCGCTGAGCCGATAAAGCCTGCGCCGCCGGTTATGATGACTTTCATGCGCGCATCCTTCCCCCGAGAAGCCGCGCGGTCTCAGAAGGCTATGGCCATATTCGCGAAGGAGGGTAGCCGCGCATCCTTGTCGGAAACTGTCACGTCGTGCGCGGCGACCGGCCAGGCTATCGCGAGGCTCGGGTCGGACCATAGAATTCCAGCTTCATATTCGGGCGCGTAGGGTGAGGAGGTTTTGTAGGCAACCTCGGTGTCGGGTTCGAGCGTGCAGAAGCCATGAGCGAAGCCGGCTGGAATATAAAGCTGCGCCCAGTTTTGTCGCGAGAGTTCGACCGCGACGTGCTTGCCGTAAGTGGGCGACGATCGTCTGAGATCCACAGCTATGTCCAGGATGCGCCCCCGGTTCACCCGGACGAGCTTGGCCTGGGCATGGGGCGTCCGCTGGAAATGCAGGCCGCGGATCGTGCCTTTGCGTGTCGACAACGAAAAATTGTCCTGCACGAACGTGGTCGGCAGCCCGGCCTCTTGAAGGGCTTTCTCGCTGTAGGTTTCAGAGAAAAATCCGCGCTCGTCCTCAAAGCGCGGAGGAATCATCAGTTTTAGGCCTGCAATTTCGAGGTCCGTCACCTGCATTGGAAATCCGCGTTTTTGATTGAAGACGACCGTCGGCTGGATTGGGCTGCTCCGCGTCCGCCGTCAACCGGAACTTCCGAACTCCGCATATCGTGCTGCCCTCGCGCTCGGCGGTGACGGAACAAGAGCGGCGTTGAGGTGTTCAGCACGAGCGCTTCTTGGAATCCGCCTCATGCCGCTCGTCTCCAATTCCCTCCGAACATTGTCCGCCGCGCTCGTGGTCGCGGCAATCCTGATCGCGACGCTCGTTCTCGGGCGGCCGATCCTGGTGCCTTTGGCGCTCGCTGTAATTGCGTGCTTCATCCTGGTTCCGGTCGTCCGCTGGCTCGAACAGCATGCGGTGCCTGAATGGCTATCGGTCGCCTCGGTGGTTGTCGCCACGACAGGGCTTTTGCTCGGTGCCTCGATCGCGCTCAGCTCGCAGCTTTTATCGCTGGCCGCCGACCTTCCTGCGTATCGCGCCAACGTCATGGACAAGGTTCACGCCGTGGTTGGCAGCTCGGCTCCGTCGGGTGTCGTCAGCCGGGCGATCGATGCGGTCGAAACCTACCAGAAAATGCTGAACCGTGAGCTGAAGCTCGGTGCCGACTCCGCGACGCAGCCGGAGGCCAAGCCCGAAACGAAAGTCGTCGTCGAGCAAGACAGCACCAGTGATACCTGGCGCGGCATTCAAATCCTTGCCGAGCCTCTTGCACAGATGGCATTGACGTTTCTTTTCACGCTTTTTCTGCTGGCGCAGTACCGGGACATCAGGGATCGCGTCGTCCGGGTCTTCGGCACGGACAACATGACCGAGACGACGTCGGCGATGTCGGATGCCGGAGAGCGGCTTTCGGCGCTGTTCACGGGGCAGGTCATTCTCAACGCTTCATTCGGCGTGGTTGTCGGCTGCGTGCTGATGATCGTCGGTGTTCCAAACGCGCCGCTCTGGGGCGTGGTGGCGTTCATCATGAGGTTCGTGCCGTTCATCGGCGTCTACGTCGCCGCTATTCCCCCCGTCCTGCTCGCTGCGGCGGTCGATCCCGGCTGGACGAAAGCGATTGCCACGCTTGCCTTGTTCGTCATCGGCGAGCCGATCATGGGGCAGGTGCTCGAGCCGTTCTTTCTCGGCAAGCGGGCCGGGTTGTCGCCGTTTGCAATGATCCTGGCGGCGAGCTTCTGGACACTGGTATGGGGGCCGATCGGACTTGTGCTTGCCGCGCCGCTGACGCTCGTTGTGGTGGTCCTCGGGCGGTACATTCCGGATCTCGAATTTGTTTCCGTGCTTCTTGGCGATGAGCCGCCGCTTTCCGAGCAGCAGGAATTTTACCATCGCTTGCTGTCCGGCGACACGTATGCGGCCAACGATCAGATTGAGGAGGCTCGGGAGACTTCGTCGCCTGAAACCATCCTGGACAATCTCGTTTTTCCGTCCTTGCAGTTTGCGGTCATCGACCGACGGCGCGGACGCTTCGATGACGACGCGATGAAGGAGCTTGACGAAACGATCCGTGACGTCGCCGCGGAAAGCCTGCCGCAGGTCGGTGAGGATGGGGCCGCAGTTTTGATCATACCGGTGCGTGGCGTCTTTGATACGTTCGCCGCGCGTTTCGCCGTCGGGGCCGTCAACGCCCGCATTCCGGGTGCTGCAAGCGCGATTTTGGGCGGTTCCGGCTTGACGGCGTTATCGAGCATCGATGCTGGCCAAGTTTCGGCTCCGAAAAAGCTTGTTTTTATTACTGTTGCCGGCGTCGCCGACAAAGCTCTGGCCTTCATGGCGAGAAAGGGCGCCGAGAAATTTCCGAACTCTCAAATTGCGGTTATCGATCTGACGCGGCCGGCCGGAAATATTTCGGTCTCTTCGCGCGGCAATGTTCAAGCGCAGGTATTCAATCGATTAACGGATTTAATGGCTTCGCTGAATTCGGATGATCTTTCTAATCCGCCGGCGTCGTCGGTAACACCGGCGAGCGTGCAGAAACGCGGAGCCGCGCTCTCGGGAAGTTACTGAGCCGAACCGGAACAAAGTCGTCGGGCGCCGCGTTTGACGTTTGATTTACACAGCTCATGAGCCGCTCAATTGACGAGGCACGCAATGGCACGACAGGAAACTCCAGAAGGACGCTCCGATGATATGGTGGAGCGCGTCACCGATGCGGGAACGCGCGCGGCGGATGCGGTAGGGCGGGCCGCCGCTCATGTCGAGCAGACCCGCGACGAACTTCTCGCGCAAGGAGCAGAGCTTAGCTCCAACGTTCAGAAGGTCGGCAAGAATTTTTCCAAGGCACTCGACAAATCCGTCTCCGACCAACCGATGACTACTCTCGGCCTCGCCGTCGCGGCGGGCTTTGTCCTTGGCGCCCTGTGGAAGGCCTAATATTAGGATCAACGAATGTTTGCGGCCCTCTTCAAACGCGCGGAACAAACCGTCGATTCGGCAATCGGCGATCTCGGAAACCGGATTGTCATCGCAATTCCGTTCCTGGTCGCGCTCGGGTTCGCGGCGACAAGCTTCACGCTTTATCTCGATCGCGTTTATGGCTCGGAACTCGGCACGCTGATCGTCGCCGGAGCGTTCTGTCTCCTCGGCTTCGTCGTGGCGCTGGTGGTCAGAATTCGCCGGAGGCAAGCCGTCAGCCGGCAGACGGCCGCGGCATCGGAAGCGACGGTTGCGGGCGAAGCCTCACCGAAGGAAGACCTAAACGGAGCGGCTGGACCGCAATCGTTGTTCGATGACGAAACGGTGATGGCGGTGGTGACGTCGGCGGCGCCGATCGTACTTCCTGCCATTCTGAGAACCGGCATGAAGAACTGGCCGATCATTTTAGCCGCGGCTGCTGGTCTCTATGTCGTGAGCCGGCCAGGTTCGGATTCTTCCGGAGTCCAACCGGATACATCTTCACAATCATCTTGAGGTCAAACCGATGCAGAGCACCACTTCATCCGATTTCGCCACGACCGACGAGCGCGGTCGGAATCTGACGGCCGACGATGACAACGGAGTTTCCAATGTCGTGCAAGAGGGCGTGGACGTTCTCAAAAATAATCCCGTGCTAACACTCGTGGCGGTCGGAGTTCTGGGATTTGCCATCGGGACGCTTGCGGGCCGATCGACCGTCCGGCGGCGGAGCACGCTCGACGCCAACCTGGATTCCATTCAACACGCGATCGAGTCTGCGCGTTCCGGTACGTCCGATACGATCGGGAGCTGGACAAAATCACTACGGAACAGCGGATACGTTCCGGACCATGTCCCGGCTCGCGTGAAGCAGCAAGTGCGTCGCTTGCTATCGTCGCTTTCGTAGCACCTATGAAGCGTGCGGTGCTTCATCCAGTCAGCGGGCAAACAGGATGGTCAGCAGCAGCGATGAATCCTTGATGCCTTTGACGGCGTGACGTCTGCCGCCCTCAAGATAAATCCATTGCCCGGCGGAAAGTTCGACGGTTTGGTCGTCGAGCTGGAGTACGACGTGGCCCTCGAGACAGTGCAACGTGATCTCGCCCGTCACGCCGTGCGCCGGAAGTTCGCTTCCCGCCTTGACGATCAGGCGGATCGCTTCGAACGAATTTGTTTTCGCGATCGCGCTCGTCTTAGCGTCGGAATGCTTTTTGTCGAGTGGCCCGAGGTCTGCAACTTCCCCCGGTTTTACATGATGCAATGCCATGTGATCTCCGCGGCCGTCGTCGCATAAACGTTCATCGCCGTTTATGCGGCGTCCTGCTCGTTTTGCCGAAGTCCCAAAATGCTCAGGGCGGCGACAGCGATGCCGGCGATGATATGCAGAAAGCGCAGACTGCCGCTTGCCGCATAGTCGAATATGAAAGGCGACGCCGCGACCCACGCGCCCAAACCCAGCTGGCAGACTTCGATCCAACGGCGAAATTTCACGAGATCGGCTTCGGCGAGGACCATCACGAGCAGGCCAGCGATCGCTGCGTTTGCGACGGCGGCCGAATTGCCGTCTTCCTCAACGATCCACGGGGCCAATGCGATCAAAATTCCAAGGAAAATGCCGAACCAGTCGTCCCATTCGCGACGAGTGCTTCTCAGGTTCCAATCGGCCATGCTCTCGATTTCCTCGGTTGGATTACGGGCGGGCGTCTCGGACTATAAACCTTATTTCCTCAAGTTCATACCTGCCGACGCGCAACTCAAGTTGCGTCGCGAGTCCATGACGACGCGCGCATGCGGACAGGTTTCGCGACGTGGCGCGCATCGAAGCGGACGATTGCGGGACGCTATTTTTCGACGAACGCTTTTTCGATGACGAAATCGCCCGGCTCGCCGGAATTGCCTTCCTTGAAACCTTGCTCGATGCAGAATGTTTTGAGTTCGCCCAGCATCGAAGGGCTGCCGCAGATCATGACGCGATCTTGCTCATGCGTGAGCACGGGGAGGTTTATCTCGGCGTAGAATTCCGGTGATTTCATCAAGTCTGTGATGCGGCCGCGATTCTTGAACGGCTCGCGCGTGACTGTCGGGAAGTAGATGAGCTTGGAGCGGATTGCGTCTCCGATGTATTCGTCCTGCGGAAGCTCGCGCATAATCCTGTCGCCGTAGGCGAGTTCCGAGATGAGGCGGCAACCGTGCACGAGAATAACTTTCTCGAAGCGCTCGTAGGCTTCCGGATCGCGAATGATGCTCATGAACGGAGCGAGGCCGGTTCCAGTGCCGAGGAGGTAGAGATTTCTACCGGCCTTAAGATTGGGGATGATGAGAGTTCCGGTCGGCTTCCGTCCGACGAGAATGCGGTCGCCTTCCTTGATGTGCTGGAGGCGGGAAGTTAGCGCGCCGTCCGGAACCTTGATGCTCAAAAATTCAAGGTAGTCGTCGTAGCTTGCACTCACCACGCTATAGGCGCGGGTCAGCGGCCGACCTTCGATCTCAAGGCCCATCATGACGAACTGCCCGCTGTCAAAGCGCAAGCTCGGGCTCCGCGTCGCCGTGAAGCTGAAAAGAGTGTCGGTCCAATGCGTGACTGAAAGCACTTCTTCTCTGGTGAATGCCGTCATGTCCCCCATCCCTCTGGATAACGGTGCGCTGCGCCAGCCATGCGACTGCAAGAGTGGGCTGATTTCTCTCGTAGATAGCGGACGAAACAGAGCTTTTCTCTGATGCAAATCATCGCGGTTTTGTAATGATTTGTAATACTGGCTGGCTGATTAGAATTTTTCGAAAAGGGCGGCCATGGTTTTCGCGCCTTGAAGCTTGGCCTCGGAGTCCATTTTCGCATTCGTGGCAGCGATGAGTTTCGCAACGGTATTGTTGGTGCCGGCAACCGGGTTGCGTTCATAGCCGCCGCGCTGGAAAAAGTTCGACGTTGGAATTCGGGCGCGCAGGCGATCCGTCATCATGACCATTTCGAAGCCGTTGCCGTCACCGGTCAAATTCATCATTTCGAGTTCGGCGGCTGATAGCGGTCCGTTGACGTCATAGCGACGGGCGAACTCAACCGACGTCAGCAGTTTTCTCACCTGCAGCAGCGGGCCGACATCGATGTCGAGATTCAAAGCATGGATGCCGATGCCTTTCGGGGTATCAGCAAGACGGGCGTGATCGTTCCAGCGATCGGGGACAGTTCGGCTGAAGGCGATCATTTTCTTCACGATGTCGATCTTGCCGAGAAGCGCAGCCTTGCGGGCGCCCGTTGCCGATCTGGCCTTGCTTCTCAGAACCGAGATGAATTCATCTCCGGCTTCGGCCAGGAGTTCGACGCTATTAGTGCTCAGCAATTGATTGTATCCGAGGCCCGTCGAGACGGCGCGTGCGGCGGGCACATCATATTCAAGTCCGGCCTGCACATCATATTTGCCGTCGCCGCCGGACTCGAAGGCATAAATCCTGACGCACTGTTCCGCCGTGAGACCCGCGGTTCGCGCAGCGACCACGTAGGCGCGCTTATATTCGTTCTCCGTCTTTGGTGCCTCGGGAACGAAACTGAACTGAGCTTTGGCTTCTCGTAAAAAATCCGCGATGACGGGAATGGGTTTTGCGGGCGACGTTGCGCCGTCTGGGGGCGCTGGCTTCAGCGGGCCTGAATAAATGGGCGGCTGTTGCAACACGTATTCGCTCGCCGTCAGGTTCTTAAAGGAACGTCGTGCGCGCCGCTTCGATCGCTTTTTCGCGATCGATTCCCAATAGGGATCAGCGAGGCTTTCGTAGGCCGCACGCGCTTGCGCATATTCGGCGAGTTTCTCGCGATCAATCGTTTGTCGTTTTGCGAGGTCGCGATCGGCGGCGTGAGCTATCGGCATGGCGAAGCACGCCACGACGAGTGCCAGAGCGTATGCGAGCGTCAGTATAATCGCTTCGCGCTTTGCACGTTTTGCAGATGCACGTTTTGCGGAAAATGCGGACAAGGGTTTTGCTCACGAATGAAGGTTCGGGCGCGCTTGCCGATGCTATCGTTATTCGATGCGAGCGTCTCGGCGGCGGGGGCCGTTCCATGGATGCTGTTGCGCGAAAGCTCTATTTCGAGATGGCGGATGTGTTGATCAGCGCGATCGCGCCGGTTGGGACGCGGGAGGGATCACGCGATCATCCTCGACCGTGGACGTACATCGCCGATGCTGATGCATTTCGAGATTGGTGGAATTCAAATATGCGTCCGTTATTATCCGTATACGGATAATCTGCCCCTGCGCCCCGTATGGTTACTCGTACTGAACGGGCGTCAATAATTCGACTAGGGAAAAAGAAGTGCTTCACAGTCACTGAAGTCCGTGTATTGAGGGGCATGATTTTTGTCAGCCCCTGACAGAGGTGCAGGCGCAAGGCCACGAGCGGCCAAATGTGCCGCAAAATAAAATTCATGTTCCTCTCGAGAAATAAATGTTCTTACTGGTTGACGCCGGCTTTAAAGTCGCATAAGTCGATGTGTAGCATTCTCAATCAAAAAGGCAGGCCGTCATGTGCGGAATTGTGGGTCTTTTTCTAAAAAATCAGGCACTTGAACCAGAACTCGGAAGCATGGTTTCGAGCATGCTGACGACGATGTGCGAGCGTGGTCCGGACTCGGCTGGTTTCGCCGTTTACGGCACTCCGAGCAAAGGCAAAAGCAAAATCACGATCCAGTCGGCTGACGCCGACGCGTTCAAGGGGCTTTCGGACCGGATCAAGAAAGAGGCCGGCGTCGCCTCGGATATCGCTTTGAAGTCCAGCCACGCTGTCCTGACTGTGCCGTCGGACAAGTCGGACGCGGTCGTGACCTGGCTCCGGGCGAATACCCCGAACATCCGGATCATGGGTGCGGGCGACGCCATCGAGATTTACAAGGAAGTCGGCTATCCGACGGATGTCGCGAAGCGCTTCGAACTCGCGAAGATGACCGGCAGCCACGCCATCGGCCACACGCGCATGGCGACTGAATCGGCTGTGACGACCCTCGGTGCGCATCCGTTCTCGACCGGACCCGACCAGTGCCTCGTGCACAACGGCTCGCTCTCCAATCACGCCAGCCTCCGCCGCGAACTGCGTCGCGACGGCATGCGTTTCGAGACTGAAAACGATACCGAAGTCGCGGCGGCCTACATCACGTGGCGCATGAAGCAGGGTCTCAATCTCGGCGATGCCCTGCGCGGTACGCTCGACGATCTCGACGGCTTCTTCAATTTCGTTGTCGGCACGAAGAATGGCTTCGGCGTCGTGCGCGATCCGATCGCGTGCAAGCCGGCTGTCATGGCTGAAACCGACGACTACGTGGCGTTCGGATCGGAATATCGGGCATTGGTTGATCTGCCGAATATCGACAAGGCGCATGTGTGGGAGCCTGAGCCCGCAACTGTCTATTTCTGGGAACGCTAAACGTCAGCTAGGGTGCCGACTTATGAGAACGATCGATCTCGCGAAGAGTTCGCTACGCGAACTCAATCAAGACCTACACCGTCAAGACTCGGGCGCGAACGAGGCGTCGTGGGAAGTTTTAAATCCGCGCGGCCAGCACGCCATCGCGGTCGGCGTCGACTCGCCGATTGCCATCTCTGTCAAAGGTAGCGTCGGCTACTATTGCGGCGGCATGAACAAGCAGGCTGCGATCACGGTTCACGGTTCGGCCGGTCCGGGCGTTGCCGAGAACATGATGTCGGGCAGGGTCGTCATCAAAGGCGACGCCAGCCAGTACGCCGGGGCCACGGGTCGTGGCGGCATGCTGGTCATCGAAGGCAACGCGTCCTCGCGTTGCGGTATCTCGATGAAGGGCATCGACATCGTCGTCAACGGCAACATCGGCCATATGTCGGCGTTCATGGCGCAATCCGGTCATCTCGTTGTGTGCGGAGACGCAGGCGACGCACTCGGTGACTCGATCTACGAAGCCAAGCTTTTCGTACGCGGAAAAGTGAAAAGCCTCGGCGCCGACTGCATCGAAAAGGAAATGCGTCCCGAACATCACGAGACGCTGACCAAGCTTCTCAAGGACGCTGGAATGTCCAACGTCAAATCGAGCGAGTTCAAGCGCTACGGTTCGGCCCGCAAGCTCTATAACTTCAACATCGACAACGCGGACGCATACTGATGACTTATCATAACCCCCAGACCACGCCGCGGAAATCCTGGACGTTCGACGACTATACGTTGTCGGAAATCCGTCGTGCGGCAGCAACCGGCATCTACGACATCCGTGGCGGCGGCACGAAGCGGCACCTGCCGCACTTCGACGATCTTCTGTTCCTCGGAGCCTCGATTTCGCGCTATCCTCTCGAAGGATATCGCGAGAAGTGCTCGACGACGGTTACGCTCGGGACGAGATTTGCGAAGAAGCCGATCGAACTCAAGATCCCGATCACGATCGCGGGCATGAGCTTCGGTGCGCTTTCGGCCAACGCCAAGGAAGCGTTGGGACGCGGCGCCAGTATCGCCGGCACGTCGACGACAACGGGCGACGGCGGCATGACGCCGGAAGAACGTGGACAGTCCAAGACGCTCGTCTATCAGTACCTGCCGTCACGCTACGGCATGAACCCGGATGATCTTCGTAAAGCTGATGCGATCGAAGTCGTTGTCGGCCAGGGCGCGAAGCCCGGCGGCGGCGGCATGCTGCTCGGCCAGAAGATTTCGGATCGCGTCGCAGAAATGCGCAACCTGCCGAAAGGTATCGACCAGCGGTCGGCCTGCCGTCACCCTGACTGGACGGGACCCGACGATCTTGAAATCAAGATCCTCGAGCTGCGCGAAATCACGGACTGGGAAAAGCCGATCTACGTGAAGGTCGGTGGCACGCGCCCCTATTATGACACGGCTCTCGCGGTCAAAGCTGGCGCCGACGTCATCGTTCTCGATGGCATGCAGGGCGGCACCGCCGCAACGCAGGAAGTGTTCATCGAGCACGTCGGTCTGCCGATCCTCGCATGTATCCGTCCGGCGGTGCAGGCACTGCAGGATCTCGGTATGCATCGCAAGGTTCAGCTCATCGTTTCGGGCGGAATCAGAAACGGTGCCGACGCAGCAAAGGCTCTTGCACTTGGCGCGGATGCAGTTTCGATCGGTACGGCCGCTATGGTAGCGCTCGGCGACAACGATCCGTCACTCAATGCCGAGTATGCGAAGATCGGCACGGAAGCCGGTTGCTATGACGACTGGCACGAGGGCAAGGATCCCGCAGGTATCACGACGCAGGATCCGGAACTCGCCAAGCATCTCGATCCGGTTCGCGCCGGTCGGCGCCTCGCCAATTTTCTCAAGGTGATGACGCTTGAGATCCAGACGGTGGCTCGTGCCGCTGGTCATAATAATATTCATAATCTCGAACCGGAAGATCTTTGCGCACTTACGATGGAAGCCGCGGCGATGGCACGTGTACCTCTCGCCGGCACCAGCTGGATTCCTGGAGTGAATGGAGCGGGCGGCTTGTAAGCCGCCCCTTCTATTTAAAAAATACAAACGACAAAAATCACGGGAGTGATAAATGCCTTTAGATTTAGCTCCAAGCGCGCAAGCTCTTGATCTTGCGACGATCGCGAAAGAGCGCGGTATCCGCTATTTCATGATTTCGTTTACCGACCTTTTCGGTTTTCAACGCGCTAAACTCGTTCCCGCGTCGGCGATTGCCGATATGCAAAAAGACGGCGCTGGTTTTGCCGGGTTTGCGACCTGGCTCGACATGACGCCGGCGCATCCCGATCTTTTCGGTCTACCCGATCCGACATCGTTGGTGCAGCTTCCGTGGAATCGCGAAGTTGGCTGGGTCGCTGCTGACCTCGTCATGGAGGATAAGCCGGTTGCGCAGGCGCCGCGCGTTATCCTGAAAAAGCTGCGCGAGCAGGCTGCCGCCAAGGGTCTCTACGTCAAGACCGGCGTCGAGTGCGAATTCTTCCTGACGAATGACGACGGCACGCAGGTGTCCGACGGCAAGGACAATGCCGCGAAGCCCTGCTACGACCAGCAGGCCCTGATGCGCCGCTACGATGTGATCGCGGAAATCTGCGATTACATGCAGGAACTCAACTGGGGCGCCTACCAGAACGACCACGAGGACGCGAACGGCCAGTTCGAAATGAACTGGAACTTCGATGACACCCTGCTGACCGCAGACCGTCACGCGTTCTTCAAGTTCATGACGCGCGCGATCGCCGAGAAGCACGGACTGCGCGCGACGTTCATGCCGAAGCCGTTCATGAACCTCACCGGCAACGGTTGCCACGCCCATATCTCGGTCTGGGATAAGACGGGCAAGGTCAACGCGTTCTATGACGGTTCGGACGAGATGGGCCTGTCGAAGCAGGGCTACAACTTCCTCGGCGGTATCATGCGCCACGCGGAAGCCCTTGCTGCTATCACGAACCCGACCGTCAACTCATACAAGCGCATCAACGCGCCGAGAACGGCGTCGGGTGCAACGTGGGCGCCGAACTCGGTCACGTGGACCGGCAACAACCGCACGCACATGGTTCGCGTTCCGGGCAAGGGCCGCTTCGAGATCCGTTTGCCGGACGGCGCCGTCAACCCGTATCTGCTGCAATCGGTCATCATTGCTGCAGGCTTGAGCGGCATCAACAAGTCGGCCGATCCGGGCAAGCGCCAGGACATCGACATGTACCAGGACGGTCATCTTGTGAAAGATGCGCCGAAACTGCCGCTCAATCTGCTCGATGCGCTGCGGAACTTCGATAAGGACGAGGAGCTGAAGGAAGCACTGGGCCTGGAATTCTCCGCGTCCTACGTCAAGATGAAGATGAAAGAGTGGAATTCCTATGTGTCTCACCTGACGCAGTGGGAGCGCGACCACACTCTCGATATCTGACCCACGACGGGGAGGGTTGCCAATGCTCTCCCCGGTCGCTCATCTTTCGAACTCGCAGGTGCTGCTTCGCATCTGCGAGTTCTTTTCGTTTAAGGGGCCGTGACGCGCTACTGCGCATTGTCTGCAGAAGGTGGGCTGAGCCAATGAAAATTCTCGTATTGCAGCACGTCGATGTCGAGCATCCCGGGATCTTTCGGGAGTTCTTCAAAGCCGATGGCTTCAGCTGGGATACCGTCGAGCTCGATGCCGGCGAAGCGTTGCCGGACGTGTCCGCGTACGATCTGATGGTCGTGATGGGCGGCCCGCAGGATGTCTGGCAAGACGACAAATATCCCTGGCTCGTCGCGGAAAAAGCCGCGATCCGCGAATTCGTCGTCGATCTCGGACGGCCCTATCTCGGCATATGCCTGGGACACCAGTTGCTCGCGGCCGCTATCGGAGGCGAGGTTGCTTTGGGAAAGACACCCGAAGTCGGCATTTTGACAGTGAAGCAGACGCAAGCGGGTTTGGACGATCGAATTTTCCGCGGTATCTCGGACCCGATCGAGGTTCTGCAGTGGCATGGCGCCGAGGTTGTCAGTCTGCCTGACGACGCGCGCGTGCTCGCATCGTCGGACGCTTGCGCGGTGCAGGCTTTCCGCTATCGCGACAAAGCCTACGGCTTTCAATTTCACGTCGAGATCATGGAGCAGACGGTCGCCGATTGGGCCGCGATCCCGGTCTATGCGAAGGCTCTCGACGTCGCGCTTGGGCAGGGGGCTACTGGCCGATTGAAATCCGAGGTCGCGGCACGGCTGCCGGCCTTCAATCGGACTGCAAAAACCATCTACGATAATTTCAAAAACGCCCTGCGGCAGGCGTAGTCGCACCCGCCGCCGCCGCTGCAAACGCAGCCGCTTGCGGCGCCTTGGCTCGTCGGGCGCGTCTGGACGAAAGCTGCATCCAGTTTTTGTGATGACCTTCGCGATTCATCCCGCATGGCTTCGCCCGGAGGAATCACCCCATTAGCATTGCTTAGGCAACTTTAATTCGGCCCGCTGATTTCGGGAAGAATTTCCCGAAATTCGAATGGGATGTTCCTATTATTTTCTGAGTTAGTGACGCTTTCGCCACGACTGAGGAGGGAAATCCCCATTGGGAAATAATCCTGTCCGAGCAAGGATTGACCCACCCTCCAAAAGTTCATTTCCCTAGATCATGGCGGCGGTTTTCGGCTCAACCGCTGGGGGATGTCCGTGACCTGAACATTTGCTGATGAAAGCAAAGGAGGTCAGGGAAACATGGGGGAATACGGAGATATGAGGCGTCAGCTTTTCGCGTCGGCGGCGGTCATCGCGCTGTTTGCAGTATTTGAGGGGACCGGTCCTGCTCTCGCGCAGGATGCGGGCGGTGCCTCGGGCACCTCGCAAAATCCGCCGGCAGCGGCGGAGCAAGCTCCTGCTGCAGGTGCGCAGAATCCAGCTACTTCCGGAGGCAACCTCCCCGAAGTCAAAGTCATCCAGCAGCAGGCCAAGCCGAAGCCGGTGAAGCAGGCTCAGAAGAAGCCGAAGCCGCAACCTGCGCCTCAGCCGGTCGCGGAAGCGCCGCCGCAAGCTCCGGTCGAAACATCGACCTCCGAAGTCCCACCGGCCAACGTCAGGATGTCGCCGTTTGGGGCGAGCTCGCTTCCGGTTGAGAAAGTTCCCGCAGCGGTTTCTCAAGTCACGGCGACCGACTTCAAGCGCGATGAGACGGTCATTCCGCAGGAAGCGCTGCAAGCACGCGTGCCCGGCGTCATCGTCGGCGACCTGCAGGGCAATCAGTTCCAGACGAACGTGCAATACCGTGGCTTCGAAGCGTCGCCCGTCAACGGCGTCGCGCAGGGGCTCGCCGTCTATCAGAATGGCACCCGCATCAACGAAGCCTTCGGCGATATCGTCAACTGGGATTTCCTGCCGTCGAACGCCATCAACAACATCACGGTGATGACCGGCAACCCGATTTTCGGTCTCAACGCGCTCGGCGGTGCGATCAGCATCGATATGAAGGACGGCTTCAATTATCAAGGTGCCGAGGTCGACACGCGCTTCGGCTCCTATGGTCGCAAGCAGGTTTCGACGCAGGCGGGCCAGCAGGTCGGCAACTTCGGGATCTATGGCGCCTTTGAAGCGATCAATGATGATGGCTTCCGCGATTTCTCCGAGGCCGAAGTGCGGCGCGGATATTTGGATCTCGGATTTAAAAATACCTGGTCGGAGTTCCACTTCAATTTCACAGGCGCCGACAACCACGTTGGCGTGACGGCTGCGGCGCCGGAGGAATTGCTTGCCGAACGCGGCTGGGACCGCACCTTCACGTCGCCGCAGACGACGGACAACACGCTGCAGCTCTATCAGCTCAACGGCACGGTCAAGGCGACCGACACACTGTCGATCTCGGGTAACGCCTACTACCGCAAGTTCAAGCAGAAGCATGTCGACGGCAATATCGCCGAGGCAGGGGAGTGCGATGACTCGCCCGGCCTTCTGTGCATTGAAGACGGTGTGGCATTTGCCAATCCGGCAACTCCGGGCGTCAACCCGGATGGCACGATCAACTTCGATCCGACCGCACACTACGGCTCAATTGATCGCACGAGCCAGGATGCCGATAGCTGGGGCATAGCTTTGCAGGCGACCGATAAGTCGCGCCTCTTTGGCTATCGCAACCAGTTCACCATCGGCACGAGCTATGATCATGGCCGCGTCGGTTACACCGCGAACAGCGAGCTTGGCATCTTCCAGCCGCGCTTTGTCGTCGGCGGGACTGGCATCAAGTTCGTCGCACCGCCGGATGATGACGATTGCCCGGTGCCGCTGCAAGACGGCGAGTGCGGTTCCGACGACGTCACGCCGCGCAACCTGACGACGACCAACGACTACTTCGGCGCCTACTTCCTCAATACGACGGACCTCACCGATCGTCTGGCTTTGACGGTCGGCGGACGGTTCAACTACGCGTCGATCAAGATCAAGAACAACACGGACAGCGAAGAGCTGGAAGCGCTGAACGGCACCAACACGTTCAACCGCTTCAACCCGATGGCGGGCCTCACCTATCAGCTCGCGCCGGGCCTTTCGCTCTATGGCGGCTATTCGGAAGCCAACCGTGCGCCGACGCCGGCCGAGATCGCGTGCTCCGATCCGGAGCTTCCGTGCATCATCGAGAGCTTCCTGACGGCCGACCCGCCGTTGAAGCAAATCGTGTCTCGGACAGTTGAACTCGGTATCCGTGGCGAGCAAGGCCTCGGGTGGACGGGCGACCGCCTCAACTGGAGCCTCGGCCTCTTCCGGACGCTCAACACCGACGATATCCTGAGTGTGGCGGATGCGACGTCGAACGGTCGCGGCTACTTCCTGAACGCAGGCGATACGCTGCGTCAGGGTGTCGAGGCGGCCGTCGAATACCGGTCGCGCCGGCTCTATGCCTACGCCAACTATACCTACCTCGACGCGACGTTCCGGGACTCGATCCAGTTGTCATCACCTGACAATCCGTTTGCCGGCGAATGCGAAGGGGCGGAAGGTCCGGATGCGGATGAAGCCCGTTGCGTCCAAGTGCGCCCGGGTGATCGCCTGCCGGGGACGCCGCATCATATCTTCAAAGTCGGCTTCGACTATTGGCTGACAGAGAAGTGGAAGTTCGGTTCGGATCTCATTGCCCAGAGCAGCCAATACTTCACTGGCGACGAGGCCAACCAGGATAGTCCGCTGCCGGGTTATGCGCGACTCAATCTCCATACGTCCTACGATGTGACGGACCACATCCAGATTTATGGCTTGTTTGAGAACGTCTTCGATCGTCGCTATGGGCTCTACGGCACTTACTACAACGCTGAGCTTGCCAATGTTGGCGGCGCGGCCGATACCCCGCCGATCGAGTTCGAGGAAGCGGACGAAGGCGGCCGTCAACGTTCGATTACGCCTGCCATACCGTTCGCTGCCTACGGTGGTGTGAAAGTGAAATTCTAAAGTCTCTCGAGCTTCTTCCCGTGCTGGGAAAACGGCGGACTCCGGTCCGCCGTTTTCTTTTTTGCGCGGTTTTTTGGAAAGCTTTGCGCCTGTCGCCAGCTACCGGCTTATTGTGAACTCGGCCCAGGTGTCATAATGCGGGCTTAGTCGTATTGTGCCGTGACCGGCGTCCGATCAGCCTGCAAGAAGATTTCAGCATGTCCAGCACCGACCTCGCGAGCGTTGGCGATCATTTTATCGTCGGATTGCGTCCGACGACGACGCTCGACCCCGCGGATCGCGCGCTGCTTCGCGACCTGCGGCCGGCGGGCGTCATTCTGTACAAAAGTAATTTCTGCCACGACGTGCCCTATGAAGCGTGGCTGTCCAGTCATGCCAAGCTGATCAGCGCGGTCCGGGAAGAGACGGGACGAGAGCGCCTGTTCATCGCCATCGATCATGAAGGCGGCCGCGTCTGCCGAACGCCTGCGCCGATCACAAGATACAATTATGCGCGCGCGTGGGGCGAGGATGCGGGGGCGGTTGGGGCTGCGATGGGTGCGGAACTCGCGTCGCTCGGCATCAACCTCAGTTTCGCGCCCGTCCTCGACATCGACAGCAATCCAAAAAACCCGGTGATCGGGGCGCGGTCATTCGACTCCACCGTCGAGGGGGTGGTCACGAAGGCGCTCGCGTTCGCGAAGGCAATGGAAGCCAAAGGCGTGCGTGCGTGCGGCAAGCATTTCCCCGGCCACGGCGATACGCAGGTCGATTCCCATCTCGAGCTACCGGTCATCAACGCCACACTCGACGAGCTCCGGCGGCGGGAGCTGCTGCCGTTCGCGGCGGCGATCAATGCGAGCTTCGGCATGATCATGACGTCGCACATTCTGTTCAAGGCAATCGATCCTGATTGGCCGGCGACGTTGTCGCGCAAGATCACGCACGGTCTGCTGCGGGAAGAATTGGGCTTCGAGGGCATCATCGTCTCGGACGACGTCAGCATGCGCGCGGTGAGCCGGTTGTTCGACAATCCCGATATGGCGGTCAATTTCATGGCGGCAGGCAACGACATGCTCATGATCTGCGCGCACTGGGGAGACACTGAGCGCGCGCGCCCCTTAGCGGAGCGCGTTATCGAGGCTCGGCGCTCCGGGGTGCTCAGCGGCGCAAATCTCGATCGTTCGAAAGCGCGCGTTGCTGCTATGCTGGAGACGACGGCGCAGAATTCCGTCGCTCGTCTTCCCGAAGATGTTTTTCGCAGTCATTCGGATGCGGGTGCGCTGTTCTCCGATGCGACCGTGGAAGTCGTCTAAGGGCTCATTGCCGATCGTCTTGCGGGTTTCAGAAAAAACGGAAGCCCACGCGAATTTTTGTTAAATTTTCTTTGACCACATTTGCAATTGTGGAACTCTGCTTCCGCGAACGGTTGCGTTGCCGCTCTCCGGCGGATTGCAGCGCACACTTGACATTTTACGGCCTTGCCGGGCACGACTTATAAGTTTCTCGCGAAACCTATGGATCGACCCGCGATATATCTCTCCTGGTTGGTTCGGAGGAAGAGGGCCTCAAGGCATGATCGGACAACTCACGAAATTCGAACGTCAGGCCGCGATGCTCATTTTGCTGGTGCTTGCCGGCATTGGCCTGACGATCGCGATCGGAGGTCGCGATGATCTGATCGGCATCCACGGCGTTTTCATCGTTCTCTACGCGATTGCCGGCTTGCTGTTCGTGATCTCGGGTTATTTCGAGCCCGAGCCTGGCGCCGACCGTTTCGACCACTACTATGACGAGCCGACGAAAGCCGGTGTCATATTGGCCATGATCTGGGCCGCTTTCGCGCTGACCATCGGCGACTGGGTTGCCTGGCAACTCGTCAATCCAAACCTCGCATTCGATGCTGGATGGTCGAGCTTCGGCCGGATACGGCCTGTACATACGACGGGCATTATCTTCGGGTTCGGCGGCAATGCGCTGATCGCCACCTCCTTTTACGTCATGCAGCGGACGACGCGCGCGCGTCTGCCGGATCAGCTCAGTCCGTTGTTCGTGCTTTATGGTTACAACCTGTTCTGCCTGCTCGCCGTGACGGGTTATTTCATCGGGATCACGCAATCGAAGGAATACGCCGAGCCCGAGTGGTATGCCGACATTTGGCTGGTCGTCGTCTGGGTCACGTATTTCGTCATCTACCTGCGGACGCTGGCGCGGCGCAAGGAGCCGCATATCTACGTCGCCAACTGGTATTTCCTGGCGTTCATCCTGGTCGTGGCGATGCTTCATATCGTCAACAACCTGGCGGTGCCGACGTCCATCTTCCGCGCGAAAAGCTATTCGCTCTTTTCCGGCGTTCAGGATGCGATGACGCAATGGTGGTACGGTCATAACGCAGTCGCGTTCTTCCTGACGGCGGGCTTTCTCGGCATGATGTACTATTTCCTGCCGAAGCGCGCCGGGCGTCCGATCTATTCCTACCGGATGTCGATCATCAGCTTCTGGGGCATTACGTTCTTCTACATGTGGGCCGGGTCCCACCACCTGCACTACACGGCGCTGCCGCAGTGGGTGCAGTCGCTGGGCATGACCTTCTCGCTCATGCTGCTCATTCCGTCATGGGCATCGGCGGGGAATGCGTTGCTGACGCTCAATGGTGCGTGGGACAAAGTTCGCGATGACGCGACGCTGCGTTTCATGATGGTCGCAGCCGTGTTCTACGGACTTTCGACCTTCGAAGGATCGTTCATGGCGATCCGTCCGGTGAATGCCCTGTCGCACTATACGGATTGGACGATCGGTCACGTGCATGCGGGTGCGCTCGGATGGGTGGCGATGATTACGTTCGGCTCAATCTATGCGCTGGTGCCGTGGCTTTGGAAGCGCGATGCCATGTATTCCTGGAAGCTGGTCGAGGCTCACTTCTGGCTCGCGCTCATCGGGACCATTATTTACATCGTGGCGATGTGGAACTCCGGCATCGTGCAGGGGCTGATGTGGCGCACCTACAATGACAGCGGGACACTGGCCTATTCGTTCGTCGACTCGCTGGTCGCGATGCGCCCCTACTACATCGCGCGGGCGGTTGGCGGGCTGTTCTTCCTCATCGGCGCACTGATCGGCTGCTACAATATCTGGATGACGATCCGGACCGCGCCGCAGGCCACTGCGGAGCCGGTGGGCGATCATCCCGACCCCGTGCTGGCCGGAATGCCGGCCTTGCAGCCCGGGGAGTAAGCGCATGTTCGGCTTTCACTATCGTATGGAGCGCAAGGCGATCGGGCTCGTCGTCGCGATCGTCGCCGTGGCAAGCATCGGCGGCCTTGTCGAGATTGCTCCGTTGTTCACCATCCATCAAACGGTGGAGGATGCCCCCGACATGCGGGTTTACACGCCGCTGGAGCTTGCGGGCCGCAACATCTACATCCGCGAAGGCTGCTACGCTTGCCATTCGCAGATGATCCGCACGCTGCGCGACGAGGTCGAGCGCTACGGTCCTTATTCGCTGGCGGTCGAGTCGAAGTATGACCACCCGATGCTGTGGGGCTCGAAGCGCACGGGACCGGACCTGGCGCGGATCGGCGGCAAGTATTCCGACGAATGGCAGGTCGCGCATCTCAACGATCCGAGGAGTGTCGTGCCGGAATCGGTGATGCCGTCCTACGATTGGCTGTCGCGCACGCCGTTGAAAACAAGCAATCTCGGCGAGGATCTGAGTGCGCTGCGCGCCGTCGGCGTTCCGTATACCGACGATATGATCGCGAACGCATCGCATGATGCTCAGGGGCAGGCGAAGCCGGATTCGAAGGAAGCCGAAGGAGTTGTGCAGCGTTACGGCAAGGCGACGACGGTTCGCGTATTCGGCGGTCATCCCGAGCAACTGACCGAAATGGATGCGATGGTGGCGTATCTTCAGATCCTCGGTCATCTCACCGATGCCGCCAAGAAGCCATTAGCCTCCGTGGGGCAATGATCATGAGCTTCGAACACGAGACGCTTGTATGGTTCTCGAAGTCGTATGGCCTTTTCTATTTGCTTGGGCTGTCGGCGATCGTCCTGATCTATACTTATTGGCCGACCAACAAGAAGCGCTTTGACGAGGCCGCCGGTTCGATCTTTTACGACGAGGACAAGCCATGTCGGTAGAAGAACGCGATGCACACACGGGCTATCTGACGACGGGGCACGAGTGGAACGGCATCAAGGAATTAAATACGCCGGTTCCGCGCGCGGTCTATTTCTTCCTTATTCTCGCGTTCCTGTTCGGTGTCGGCTACTGGATCCTGATGCCCACATGGCCGACAGGCACGAGCTATACGAAGGGCTTGCTCGGTTTCGATCAGCGAATCTTCGTGACAGAAGACGTGAAACAGGCTGCGGCCGAGCGTGCCGCATGGACGGATCGCATCGAGAAGGAGAGCTTCGCGGACATTCAGAAAGACCCTCGGTTGATGCATGACGTCCGCGAGACGGGAAAGGCGCTGTTCGGCGACAATTGCGCCGCGTGTCACGGGCGACAGGCGACCGGCGGCAAAGGATTTCCGAACCTGACGACGAATTCGTGGCTGTGGGGCGGGTCTCCCGAGCAGATCGCGGAGACGATCAAAGTCGGAATCAATTCGACGCATCCCGAGAGCCGCACGTCGCAAATGCCGGCGTTCGGACGTGACGGCATTCTGCAACGTAACGACATCGAAAAAGTCGTCGCATATCTTCGGAGTTTATCGGGCGCGAGTGGTGCTCAGGCTGGCGACGTGACGGCGGGGCAGAAGATTTTCGCCGATAATTGTGCGTCCTGCCACGGGGAAGATGCGAAGGGGAACAGTGAAACCGGCGCGCCCAATCTTACAGATCGGTTCTGGATTTACGGCGGCGATCCGCAAACGATCTATACGACGGTCTGGGGCGGGCGACAGGGGCATATGCCAACCTGGGAAGCGCGGCTTTCTCCCGTCGAACGCAAGATTCTGGCAATTTACACGGCCGACTTGAGAAAACCGGATCAGAAGTAGTGTCGTCGAGTCATGGAAAAATGGAAGCGCAACGTCATAATCTGGTTTTCGGTGGCTGCGGGCGTGGCTTTCGTAACGGCCGCGAATTGGCATCTGGTCCACGTCGCATTTTCATCGCAACCGGATTGCGTTGCACACGTGCGGGCTGGTGACTCTCATGGAACGTCAGGATCATTCAGTGCCGCACAATCATCCTGCACACCCTGAGGCGTTCAGCAGGTAGAGAGGTGATGATGATAATCATTCCGGCAGTCCGCCCGCCGCTGGCCCACGAAGAAAGATGGAAACGCGATCTCGCGCCATCGACGGCGTTTCGCTGGCTGGAGAAAGGCTGGAGCGATTTCTGGACGAAACCGGCTCCAAGCATCGCCTACGGGGTCCTGATCTTTCTGCTTTCGCTGGTTATTGTCGGTGGCATGTTCTTTTATGGACATGATTACATCCTGTTTCCGGCGCTCGCGGGCTTCATGGTCGTGGGGCCGATCCTGGCGATCGGGCTTTATGAGAAAAGCCGCCGGATTGCCGCTGGCGAACCCGTCAGTCTTCGCCGGATGATCTTTGTGCATCCGAAATCAGGCGCGCAAATTTTGTTTATTGGCGCGCTGCTGTGCCTGCTCATGCTGCTTTGGATGCGCGCGGCGGTCATCGTTTATGCGCTGTTTTTCGGCATGCGGCCGTTTCCGGGCCTCAACCATATCTCCGAGATGCTGCTCACGACGCCGACGGGCTGGGCAATGCTCATCGTCGGGTGCGTGGTGGGCGCGCTTTTCGGAGGCTTCTCGTTTGCTATCAGCGCTTTTGCAGTTCCGATGCTGCTCGACCGCCGGGTCGACGCACTGACTGCGATGGGCACGAGCCTGGCGCTGGTGTGGAACAATCTGCCGCTCATGCTGACGTGGGGTGCGATCATGCTTGGCCTCATCGCATTGAGCGTCGCGACAGGGTTTCTCGGGTTGATCGTTGCGTTTCCGGTGCTTGGGCACGGGACGTGGCATGCGTACGAGAGCATCAAACCCTAGAGCCTTTCCGATTTTGGTGGAATCGCGGAAAGGCTCTAGCTCTTTATTTTGTCGTGCTTCTTACCGGAAAACCGGTTCCCACTTTTCCGGAAGACTTTGCGTCGAAACGGCTGAATTGGAAATTGCGATGGCATCGGGCTTTGCCGGAAATTCATTCGCCGTGACAGGCAATGGCGATCGCGCGAAGGCTGATGAGCTGCGGCTCGCGAGCCGCGTTCTCAAAGATGGCTTGCGGCAAGTCGAGATTTCGGTCCCGACGATGCATTGCGGCGGCTGCATGCAGAAAATCGAAAAGAGCCTGTCGAAGCTCTCCGGCGTTTCGGAGGCGCGCGTCAATCTTTCGAGCAAGCGCGTGACGGTTCAGTGGCACGACGAGGGAGATCCGCCGCCGCTCGTCGAGACACTGCACAATCTCGGCTTCGAAGCGCATCTCACCAGTACCAAAGCGGTCACAAAGGATCGCACGCTTTCGGAACTCATACGCGCGCTTGCCGTTGCGGGGTTCGCAGCCGGCAACATCATGATGCTATCGGTTTCGGTCTGGAGCGGCGCAGATGGCGCGACGCGTGATTTATTTCACTGGGTGTCCGCCGCGATCGCGCTGCCGGCGCTGCTCTATTCCGGCCGCATCTTCTTTCGTTCGGCGTGGAGCGTGCTTCGCCGCGGCCATACCAATATGGATGTGCCGATTTCCATCGGCGTCCTGCTTGCCTACGGGTTAAGCCTTTACGAGACTATCCATCACGGAGCGCACGCCTATTTCGATGCGTCGGCGTCTCTGTTGTTCTTTTTGCTGATCGGGCGGACGCTCGATTATGTGATGCGCGAGCGCGCGCGGACGGCCGTCACCGGCTTGGCTAACCTTGCGGCGCGGGGCGCGCTCGTTCTGCGTCCTGACGGGACGCGGGTTTATACACCGGTGGACGATCTCAAGCCCGGCATGACGATTTTGGTGGTGGCGGGAGAACGCATCCCGGTCGATGCGCGCGCCATCTCGGGTCAATCAAACCTCGATTGCTCGCTCGTCACGGGCGAAAGTCTGCCGAGGCCAGCGACGGTTGGAATGTTGCTGCAGGCGGGAACGATGAATTTGACTGGGCCGCTGACGATCGAGGCGACGTCGGAAGCGGAAGACTCCTTTCTTGCCGAAATGATCCGGATGATGGAGACGGCGGAGGCCGGACGATCCGGATTCAGACGGATTTCAGATCGCGCCGCGCAACTCTATGCGCCGGCTGTTCATAGCGCCGCCTTTCTGACGTTCGTCGGATGGATGATCGCGACCGGAGATGCGCACCGGTCTATTACGATCGCGATTGCCGTGCTGATCATCACCTGCCCGTGCGCGCTGGGGCTCGCGGTTCCGATGGTGCAGGTCATGGCCGCGCGGAGGCTGTTCGAGAAGGGCATATTGCTCAAGGATGGCGGCGCGCTCGAACGGCTGGCGGAAATTAATACCGTCGTGTTCGACAAAACCGGCACGCTGACGATCGGCGCGCCGCGCCTTATCAATCGCGGAGAACTCGATCCGGCTATTGTCGCGCTTGCGGCGAGGATTGCGATGCATTCGCAGCATCCTTATGCCCGCGCACTGGCGGCTCTCGCAAACGGGGCCGATGCGTCCTGGCCGAACGACGCTGTCATCACCGAAGTTGCCGGGGCGGGGATGGAAGCGCGCATCGGCGCGCATGTGTACCGGCTCGGCCGGCCGTCGTGGGCTGTGATTGCGAGCGCCGGTCATGAAATAGAGACCGATGGTTCGAACGTCGTTTTGTCGGAGGATGGCAAACGTCTCGCGGCGTTCGAATTCAGCGATCCGCTTCGCTGTGGGGCTGCTGAAGCTCTGCAGGACTTGAAGCAGTCCGGTGTGGTGGTGGAAATTCTTTCAGGCGATCGCGCGCAATCGGTCCGGCAGGTTGCCGACTCTCTTGGCATCGCTTTTTCCTCGGACGTGCGGCCCGATGGAAAGGTCATGCGTATCGGCGATCTGCAAGACTCCGGCCGCAAGGTTCTGATGGTGGGCGACGGTCTCAACGATGCGCCAGCGCTCGTCGCGGCGCACGCTTCGATGGCGCCTGCGTCGGCGGCGGACATAGGGCGCAACGCGGCGGATCTTGTTTTCCTGCACGAAAACCTGATGGCCGTGCCGCAGGCGTTTCGCATCGCGCAGGCGGCGCGCAAGCTCGTGTATCAGAATCTCGGATTGGCGGTGATTTATAATCTCTTTGCCGTGCCCATCGCGATTGCCGGTTTCGTAACGCCGCTCATCGCGGCCGTTGCGATGTCGCTGTCGTCGTTGCTGGTTGTCGCCAATGCGCTGCGCTTGCGCGATGGCGGGCGGTTGCGATACTTTGACGGTAAGATAGCGCATTTTCTTCCGCGACTGAGGCTTCAGACCCGGAGCGCGTGATGCTCGATTTTCTATATCTGGTCCCTATCGCTCTGGTTCTCGGCGCGCTTGCTCTCGGTGCGTTCATGTGGGCGCTCGGCAGCGGCCAATACGAAGACCTCGACGGGGCGGCGGAGCGCATTTTGTTCGATGACGATGATCATCCGCTAAAGTAATTTACGGACGTCAGAACGACACTTCAGCGCCGGCGCCGTGTCCGTCTGCATTTTTTTCTGCCGATATAATCCTTGCGCCCAGCGTTCAATTTCGACATAGCGAGCTGGGGTTTCGAAGCCAGCAGTTGCTCTTGGCAGAGGAAAAAATGACAGCAGAAAAAAAAGACGTTCTTCAACCGGTCGACGATAATGCGCGCCGACTTGGCAAAACGCTGATCCGCACGGCGCGACAGGCGGCACTAGGGACAATCGATCCCCTCGATGGCTCTCCCTTCGTGTCGCGCGTCAGCCTCGCAACGGCGATGGACGGCGCGCCGGTTTTTCTCATCTCGCGGTTGTCAGGACATTTCGCCAATCTGGAAAAGGATGGCCGGTGCTCGCTGCTGGTCGGGGAACCGGGCAAGGGCGATCCGCTTGCGCACGCGCGCATCACGCTGATCGGAACGGCGGAAATCGTTCCGGCCGGACGCGAGCGAGACAACCTCAGGCGGCGTTATCTCAGCCGCCATCCGAAGGCGTCGCTCTACGCAGATTTTCCGGATTTCGCGTTCTGGAAATTCAAGACCGTGCGCTCGTCACTGAACGGGGGCTTCGGAAAAGCCTTCGCGCCGAAGATCAGCGATCTCGCAACGTCGCTCGAAGGGGTCGAGGGACTCGTCGACATGGAGGAAGGCGCGGTCTCGCATATGAACTCGGATCATGCGGACGCTGTCGAAAAGTACGCCAAACAAGTAGGGGTCAAGACATCGGGTTGGAAGCTCGCGGCGCTCGATCCCGAGGGGCTGGATCTCACGTCGGGCGACGAGGTCGCGCGCTTGTGGTTCGATGCCCCGTTGCAGTCGGCGCAAGATCTGCGGCCGGTTCTGGTTGCGCTGGCGAAGAAGGATTGAGACGCGTTGCGCGTGGCGTCGGCGAATTATTGCCGATGCCAGCGATGCTCGCAACGCTGGGCACGGGAGCGCCATCGCGGTTGCGCGCAACCTTGTAGTAGGCCCACCATAGGTGCGTCGCGACGCCTCTGAGCGGCCGCCACTCTTCCGCTAGCGGATTCATTTCCTTTGCTGTCGGGCGCGATGCCATATCAAGCCCGATGCGCATGGCTTCCTGCACAGCGAGATCGCCCGACGGCCAGGCATCGCCATGGCCAAGACAGAATAAGAGATAGATATCGGCTGTCCACGGCCCCACGCCATGCAGCGACGTCAGGATGCGGTGCGCTTCGTTGGCGTCGGCATCCGCGAGCGCGTCGAGGTCCAGGCGCTTTTCCGCAATTTCCCGGGCGATGTGCTTGAGCGTCTTGATCTTGGCCGCCGACAATCCAAGGCGGGCCAACCTGTCGGTGCGGGAGCGGAGCAGCGCGTCGTGATGAAATGGGTCAAATGCGAGTTCCAGCCGCGACCAGATTGCTGACGCACTTGCGATCGAGAGCTGTTGCCCGACGACGATCGCCGCCAATCCGGAAAATCCCGCAGGCCGTCGCCTGAGCTGGGGCATCCCGGCCTGCGCGAGGATGGGCTTAAGCCGAGGGTCACGCCGCGCGAGCTTTTTCACTGCGCGGTCCAGATCGGCTTGTGTGTCGAGGCGATAAATCGCGCGATTTCGCAAGAGGCGGGCCTCTTCTGCGTCGAGATTACAGAATTGTATTCGCCGATGACTCCGGGTTAGCGGACATCCTGCACCTGATCAAGGTAAGCGGCGTAGCCTTGCGCTTCCATGTCGTTGCGATGGACGAAACGCAGCGACGCTGAATTTATGCAGTAGCGCAGTCCGCCTTTATCGCGAGGGCCGTCGGGAAAGACGTGACCGAGATGGCTGTCGCCGTGCATCGAGCGAACCTCGATGCGCATCATGCCGTGGGTCGTGTCGCGCTTTTCGTTGATGTGTGCGGGCACGATGGGCTTGGTGAAGCTCGGCCAGCCGCAGCCGGATTCGTATTTGTCGGACGATGCAAAAAGCGGTTCGCCCGATACGACATCGACGTAGATGCCCGGCTCCTTGTTGTTAAGATATTCGCCGGTGCCGGGACGTTCAGTGCCGCTCTCCTGCGTTACGCGGTATTGCTCCGGCGTCAGGCGGGCGATGGCATCCTGATCTTTCGTGAATTTCATTCTGCGTTCCTCCATGTGCGCCGTCGGCTTTCGGGGGATTTTTCGATCTGACGGGCGTCTTTGTTACATGTCGCGCTGATGGTGCAATGACGCATTGCGAGCCAGGCCAAGTGCGATTTCAGGCCAGCTTAGCCGCTCGTTCAATTATTTGAAAATGGAGGTCAGCGAGAACGAGGATGCGACGACGATTGGCGGATTTTCCGCGACCTGCGGATAGGGCTCGTCGACGTAGACGCTGAGGCCGGTGGCGCGCGCGTTCCTGATCAGCGCTGCGACATAGGCCCATCCGTTGGGCTCTAAACCGAGGCAGGCTTCCGACATCTCGCCCTTCAAGCGCTCGTGAATCGCGATATTGCCGCGCGCAAGAATGGCGGACGTCTGCTGCGGAGAATACAGCTCCTTGCCCCACAACTTCTTCATGTAGACGCCGACGACATAGCGCTTGATCGTCGGACCCCATGTGACGCGCTGATCCTTATTCGCGGAGAACGTGTATTCGCCGGGCGGGAGCGGTCCGACGGCGCGCGTCGCGAGGCAGTCGGGGTCCGGATTATTTCGGCAGACTTCGCGGCCGGAGATGGCCCAAGCGATCGTCTGGCCGCGCGCTCCACCCTCGGCGATGACGAACAGGCGTCCGGTTTTGATCGTGTAGCCCAGGCGGAAGTTTCCGACCGCAGTTGGGACTTCATGCACGACGTCCTGGAACGGATTGCAGATTTCGCCGCCGGTCAGCTTTCTAGGATAGCCCTTGTGCTGGATCGTGACATAGTCGACGCCTTCGGCGCAGTCCCATTGCGGCAGAACTTTTTTGCTCGCTAAGCTGATGGCGCGCGCCGGCGGAGCAGGGGGCGCGGGCGGAGTTTTCGGTTTGGGCGTGGCCGCAACTTTCGGCTCCCATGCGCCCGGTGGAATGGCGGCCTCGGCGGGCGGCGGCGCAACTCGCGGCAAATCGCGGATCTGCTCGCACTCGGCGGATAATTTCGGAGGCTGAATTTGTTTCGCGGCGAGCTTTCTCGCGGCGGCGCCGTTCGCGCCGTGCTCGATGTAGGCTGCGACGAGCGCGTGCTGCACTTCGATCTGCTCGTCCGATAGCTCGAATATGCAGTTCTCGTAGATTTGGTCGCCGACCTTACCGAAGAAATCGGCGATCTGGCCTGCCGCTTCAGCCGGATTTGGCTGCTGCTGCTGCGTGTGGCCCGGATGTGCCGACAGCAGAACGCTTGCGGCGGCGAGCAGCAACAGTTTCGACAGCGATGATTTCGGTTTGTCGATCACCTGGTCCCGCCGCCACCCTTCGACGAAGCACGCTTCTTTCGGCGAGGGGCAAGGAGTCCCCGACCGATTCATTCGTTATTCATAACGCACGAGTCGGGGCAAGAGCGAGGCGTGGCCATTTCAAAATCAGGCTTGAAACTCAATCTTTTAGGTCGGGCTGTTATCTCGGGGGCCGAGAAAAAGGGCATGGTGCGGGGCAGCTTTCAGCCGGACTCGTCCTTTTCGGCTTTGCTATTTCCCAGATAGCGGTCGAGCTGTTTGAACAGAACGGAGAACTGCGTGCTGGCGCCCTTGCAGAACGGGCATTCCGCGATGTGGCCTTCGAGGTTATCCAGCTCCGCCTTCGAAAGCGGGCGCTCGCGCGATTCACTGACGAGCCAGGTCGAGTCCTTGCAGGATATCGGATTTGCCATTTCTCAGTCTCGCTCCCAATGCACGTCGAGGCAAAGCCGCAACTGCATCCGGGCCCTGTAAAGTAGAATGCGCAGGTTGCCCTGAGAGATCCCGAGTTCCCGACAAATTTCGGGCGGATCCAGCTCGAGCCACTCGCGCATCAGGAATGCGCGCGAGGTTCGTGCCGGGAGGCGCGTCATGCACACTTCCAGAACCTTGAAGAACGCGTCGCGCTCCGCGACGGTGTGAGGGTTCGTCCAGACGTCCTTGGTGTCAACCCAGCAGCCGCTGTCATTGAACAGGGCGTCGAAGGTGCCGCCGCCGTCGTCGTCGGCGGTGGGCTCGATCGGCAGCTCGCGGTCGCGCCGTCGCGCCTTGGACTGGTCGCGCATGATGTCCAGGATCTTGAATCGCAGGATCGAAAACAGCCACGTGCGCAGCGTCGAGCGCCGCTCGAAACTTTCGGCCTTCTCGATGGCTGCGAGCAGGGTTTCCTGGGTCGCATCCTCGGCTGCCGCCGCGTTCTTCAACTGTGTCAAAGCCATCCGAAAAAGCAGCGGCCGGTATTCGGCGGCTTCCTCGGCGATCGTTTTCCGAAGGCGAGTGTCCATTTTGTGGAATTCGTCCGAACTGCGCGTAACGTCCGGCTGTTCTCGCCCGACTAATCAGCAAACCAAACGCACATCTACGTGAGAACGGGCTGTCATTGTGCCGTCGCGACCGCCGGGTGTGTGTGCGTTTTTCTGCTTGAAAGCGTCCCACATAGGAGATCGGTTATGAAGGAAGCTGCTATCCCCGTACTGATTGCCGCCGCGATCTCTTTGCTCGCGATCACGACCAATGCCGACGAGGCTCCCGCCCCGGACGCGGTGGTCGATGCCATCAATGGCGTTTTTGGCGTGCACCAGGGGGCGCGCCCCGTTCACGCCAAGGGAACAGTTTTGAGCGGGACATTTATCGCTTCGCCCGAAGCTGCGAGCCTCACGACGGCGCCGCATTTGCAAGCCGGATCGAGCGTGCCGGTCACGGTGCGCTTTTCGAATTTCGCCGGCATTCCGACGATCGCCGACAACGAAGGCTTGGCCAGCCCGCGCGGAATGGCGGTGAAGTTCAAACTGGCGGACGGTTCGGACACCAACATTGTCGCGCATTCGTTCAACGGCTTTCCGGCCGCCACGACCAGCGAGTTCCGTCAGCTTCTCGTGGCGCTGGGAACGAGCAAGCCCGATACCCCGAAGCCGACGCCGCTCGACACGTTTCTCGGCGATCATCCCATCGCCAAGGCCTTCCTGACCGCTGCCAAACCCAATCCTGTGAGCTTTGCCAGCCTGCCCTATTACGCCGTCAACGCCTTCAAGTTCACGAACAAGGACGGCACCGCGGCATTCGTTCGATACCAAATCTTGCCGGCTGGAGGAGAGCATTATCTCAACGAAGCTGACGCGAAAGCGGCGGCTGCGTCTTACCTCAGCGACGAAATCAAAAAGCGCGTCGGGGACGGTCCGGTGACTTTCACGCTCGTCGCGCAGATCGCGGACGCGGGCGACAAGGTCGATAATCCATCGATTGCCTGGCCCGCAGATCGCAAAACGGTTTCACTTGGGACGATTTCGCTCACGAAAAGCGCTGGCGACGATGCGGCAAACAAAGAGCTCATCTTCATGCCTAACGCAGTTCCGGCTGGGATAGAGGCTGCTGATCCGATGATTGCGGATCGTGGAGCCGTGTATGCCGCATCGTTTGCGCGCAGAAATCCCTGAGCTGACGAGAAGGCGGGAGGCTATTGCGCCGAAGGTAGCGCCCGCACCGTGGGGAGAGGCAGCGGCGACGTTGCCTCTCTCCATTTTTTTTTGGCACTTGTACGAAGCTGGGCGACGAAAGCGCTCTCCTGGCTCAGCCGATGGTTTTCCTGACTGGAAGTGAGGCGGCTCGCAAAAGCCGCCGCGGGCGCCGGCTGACGACGCTAACGGGCTTACGTGCCTGGTTCCGCTTGCGGAGGTTCGCGCAGGCTGAAATATTCCGGCAGCCGAATCGTATTTCGCCAAGCATCATCGGGTGAGCCTTTGACCGGATCAGAGAACGTCTCGACGCGCCGCGTCCTGTTCGCGAGCCTTGCGGGAACGACGATCGAGTTCTTTGATTTTTACATCTACGCGACGGCGGCGGTTCTCGTTTTTCCGCAATTGTTCTTTCCGAGCGCCGACGCGACGACCGCGACGCTGCAATCGTTCGCGACATTTTCAATCGCGTTTTTCGCGCGGCCCATCGGCGCCGTCCTGTTCGGGCATTTCGGCGATCGGGTCGGGCGCAAGGCGACGCTGGTGGCGGCGCTGCTGACCATGGGTTTGGCGACGATCGCAATCGGGCTGCTGCCGACGTATGCAACGGCGGGTGTCTGGGCGCCGCTGTTGCTTGCGCTGTGCCGCTTCTTTCAGGGGCTGGGGCTTGGTGGCGAGTGGGGCGGAGCGGTGCTGCTCGCGACGGAGAACGCGCCGAAGGACAAGAAGGCGTGGTTCGGCATGTTTCCGCAGCTCGGCGCACCCATCGGCTTTCTCTGCTCGACGGGCGTCTTTCTCGCGATCACCGAACTGCTGACCGATCAGCAATTCCTCTCGTTCGGCTGGCGGATTCCGTTCATTGCCAGCGCTGTTCTGGTTTTTGTCGGTCTCTATGTGCGTCTGCGCATTTCAGAAACGCCGGCGTTCCAGAAAGCTATCGAGAAGAATGAGCGGGTGCGCGTTCCTCTGGCGGCCGTGCTCTCGCGTCATCTCTGGCTGCTGGTCCTTGGCACCTTCGGCGCGCTGGCGACGTTCGTTCTCTTTTATCTGATGACGGTTTTCGCATTGAGCTGGGGCATCAGCGACCTCGGCTTCACGCGCCAGCAATTTCTGCCGATTCAAATGATCGGCGTTCTTTTCTTCGGGCTGACCATCCCGTTGTCGGCATGGCTCGCCGATCGGGTCGGGCGGCAGACTGTTCTGCTCTGGGCGACGGCGCTCATCGGCGTTTTCGGACTTTTATTCGAACCGCTGTTCGGCTCCGGCAGCGTTGTCGGTGTGGTCGCGTTCATGGTTCTCGGTCTGGCACTGATGGGTTTCACCTACGGACCGCTCGGCACGGCGCTTTCGGAGCCGTTTCCCGTCGGCGTGCGCTATACGGGCGCTTCGCTGGCTTTCAATCTTGCCGGGATATTTGGAGCGTCGCTGGCTCCCTATGTCGCCACGACGCTTGCGACCAAGTTCGGAGTTCAAGCGGTCGGACTTTATCTCACGGCAGCTTCGATCATTACGTTCCTGGCGCTTTGGGGGATAAGCCGGCATGCGCGTGGCGCCCCGGCAGTGTCATTGACATCGCAAGAGCAAACCGGCTGATCGTCAGCAAACGTTGTTTCTTGCTTGCGCGGCGTTCGGATAAAATTTGCCCGACGCCATGTTTGCTGAATGCGCTTCAAAAATTCCGATTGCTGACCATAATCGACCAATTTCGTGAGGATGCGCGGTATTCGGTTATATCGCGACATTTCCATAACGGTGGGCTTATGGCGCACTGCGAAGGCCGTTCGCACCCGCAAAGTTATTTCTCATCCGGAAAGTTTTTTTACTTGCGCTCGTGTGAGCGACCATAATACTGCGACAGGTCGTCAGCACTGATCGTATTTGGTCGTAATGTTGAGCACGTCGAAAACAGGTCGCCTTTGCTGCGCTTTTTCCAGTGCTCGGAGTCCTGTGCGCGATCTGACGGCATCGGAATTCATCGCGGCATGTGCCGAGGTCCCGTTGAGCCTGACCTCGGCGCTTTCACGTGGCGAATGGTCAGGGCGAGCGTGTTCCTCCTCGGTTGTCCTGGCCGGAATACACGTCAAGGGGGGTCGTTGTGTTCCACTAGTCCTCGCGGCGCACACACAGCCTTTTTCCCACTGTGCGTCTAACTCGGCTGGGAGCGACCGCTCTCAGCCGTCTTTTTTTGACTTCGCATTCGCCGGCGATGCTCAGGAAATGAAGCACGCTCGTGACGCTCGTAGATCGGTTTTCCAGCAGAGGCTGGGGCGCCATTGAACAGACGCTCATGTCTTTCTGGCTGGCTCAGAGCAGTGCAACACTATCGCGGCTATGTTTCTGAAGCCGATTTCGCTTCCGTGCTTCGCGACGAAAGCGATCATGTTCCTGACGATGACATTAGCGACGCGGATGAAAATCGCGCGCGTGTCTGCGTCGGTCTGCCGTGCGCGCTGGCGGGAGCAGAAGAGTTTTGCCGGTCCTTGGTGGAGTCGGGGCTCATTCGCAGCGAGTTGATCTCGCGCGAGACATGCCTGGCCCAATGCTGGCGCGCTCCGGCCATTATGCAGAACGGGCGTGTCCACTCGGGAGCGCGGGAAAAATTGGATTTCGGATCGGCGGAGGCGTTCGAGCCCTATTGTGCTTCCGGCGGCTACGGCGTGTTGAAAAGCTGTGTCGCCAAGCGGCGCAGTCCCGAAAGCGTCATCTGCGCGTTGTCCTCGGCGGCGGTGCGTCTCTTCGAGAAGGCGGAAGCGCCTTTTGGCGTCCGGATCAGAGAGCTTCGGGCGCTGTGCTCAATGGTCAAGGTCGTCATGCTCATTGATGAAGACCGGCCGGGCGAGATGGCGCAATCCTACTTCCTGACCCAGTTTCCGCATCGGGTTCTCGAAGGATTGCTGATTGTCGCGCATGCGCTTGGCGCGGCGGAGATCGTCCTCTGTTACACGCGAAGGCACGAGAGTGCCTGCCGTAAGTTCTACAAGGAATTCCTGTTTTTGCGGGATCGTGGATTGGGATCGAATGTCCAGTTCACTTTGATCGATGCGGACAGTCAGCCGGAACAGCAGAGCTTGCGGCAGATCTGTCTTTCGTCAAACAGCGAGGAACCGAGGGCGTCGGCGCTGATAGCCGATCCGGAATTCGTCTCGTGGGTGCCCGAGATCGTGGCAACGGGCGATACGCTCGGCAGCGATATGCCGAACGGTCCGCAGACTCTTTATGCGTTGCTCGGCTGTGTTTCACGGCCTGGGATCTACAAGGCTCCCGTATTCAGCACCGTTCACGATCTCATCGCATTAGCCGGCGGCATCAGGGCGGGCGAGAGTTTGCATAGCTTCGTTCCGGGCGATTGGGATCGCGTCGCGCTGCCCGCGCATCATAGCAATCTTCGCGTTGATGCAGAAATTCTCGGGCACACGGAACGAATGACTTTTCCTATCGTCTTTATTTCAAAAAGCGATAGTCTGCAGCGTCAGACGGCGTTTCCAGGTTTCTCGCAGTAGCCGTCGCGAGCCGCGACAGAACTCAAACATGGAAGGATTGTTCGATATGAGCGATGCCGACGACAAATCCTCCCCGGCGGAGACGACAGAGACCCGGTTGCAGAGCGGGACGAGCGGCCAAGTTGCCGTGACCGAAGCAGAAAACGTCGAAGAGCCGATGAAGCCGATTATTGTTTTGCCCGTTGCGCACCAATATTCGGCTTAAGCGGGCCTAAACGTTCAGGGCGCACATTTGCTCGCCCAATGCGACGCGCGTGACGTCTGCAACGTCCCGTGGGATCTGCCCCAGCTCTCGAAAGCGGGCGACGACGGACAGTTTTCTCGACACGATCGGGCCTGGTAACGGACATGTTATCAGGCCTTCATTGCCGACCTGGGATTCGGAGACGCAGAGCGCTGTCGAGATCGCGAAGCCTTGTCCGGCGGAGACCATGGCCGCTACCGAATAGGGGCTGTCATATTCGAACGATTGCGCCGCGACGATGCCAAGACGGCGCAAGTGACGTTCGATTTCTACGCCCGTCTGGGAACGCGCGCTAAAGCGGATAAACGGTTTGGTGTCGGCTAGGCGCTTCAGATCATCGATGCTTTGAACCATGCGCGTGCCCGCTGGCAGGAGCAGGACGTAGGGCTCCCGTCCGATTTCCCATCGTTCGAGACCTGCCGTCTCTTCGAGATCGTCAACACCCAGAAACAGATCGAGCTTGCGTGTCAGGAGTTCGCTCGCATGGGCGGCCGTCAATCCGGTGAGGATGGCGACCTTGCCGGCGCGCGATTGCAGATATTCCGAGAGCTTGATGGTCAGGGCGCGATTGAGGGAGTCGACCAAACCAACGCGGATAAATGAGACTTTTCCCTGCTTGGCGTCCTGCAGCAGGGGTGAGATCTGATGTGCGTCGGAGAGCAACGCCGTTGCGCGCTGGCGCATCAACGAGCCGCTGAGAGTCAGGGCGAGGGGGCGGCACTTCCTATCAAACAGAGCGGTGCCGGTGCGTTTCTCAAGCTCCGAAATCGTTTGTGACACCGCGGGCTGCGTCAGCCCGAGTTCGCCTGCGGCGGCGGCCATGCCTCCGGTCTCGCAGACGGCGAGGAATATCTCGAGCGAGCGAAGATCGAACGGCAATGTTCGGTGTTTGAGCTTCATGATTTTCACAAAATTTGATAATCCGTTTCTGATTGAAAACGCTTACTTGTAATGTACCGTACACGGATGATTTGATGTGTGCTGGAATATGCACGCCTGCGAATGCAATTTTTTTGGTATGCTGACGTGTTCGTCATCGGAGTTCCGCCGCTGCTGCTGATTGAGGAGCTTGCGTGACATCATCTCGGCGCTTCGTCGGCCTCGACCTCAACTCATCTGCGATGACGCGCCCGAATTTCATGTGTCAGCCGGAAATAAAATCATTCGGACGCACATTTCAGTGACTATAGAGAAAAAAAGTTTCTTTGCAATTGACTCGTCTGTCGGTTGAAGATATTTTTTGTTCGTCGGGTACTCCCTTCTTCATTCCCGTATCCGATGTCCACGAACGGGTCGGCGCCCTTGCGGGCGTCGGCCTTGTTGTTTTTGACGGATCGCAATTCTGATCGCGTTTTCCGGCTGCGCACCGGCAGCTGCACGTTCAGCTCCTGGCCGCATTTTTCTCAAACGATACATAATTTGAATCTGTCGCTCGCTGAACGATGGTCACGTTCGCGCGCGCGAACTTTTTAGAGCTATGGAGCTTTCTCTCTCGTCCGTCATGCAGATGCGAGGGGCAGATGCGATGGATGGACTCGACGCGGCTTTGCGCGTCTAACTAACGAGCCTGAGGGAGTTTCTGCATCGGGGGGTAACCGGAAGGACGGTTCCCATGTCGGCAAATCTGATCTCCAGCATTACGCAAATTCTAAGCCCCACTATTATTGCGCGCATCGCTTCGGGCCTCGGGCTCGATAAAACTCAAACAGAAAAAGCTTTGCAGGCTGGCGTTCCCGGCCTTCTCGCCGCGCTAGTTTCTTTGATTACAAGGCCCGGAGGCGCATCGGCGTTGAACGGCGCCGTAGCGCAGCAGCAGCCAGGGCTGCTGTCGAACCTCGGCAATGTCATTGGCAGTCCGACACAGAAGAGCGTGATCGACAGCGGCACGGGCATGCTGGATTCACTTCTCGGCGGTTCCACGACGTCCGCGCTCGCCAACGCCGTCAGTCAATATGGCGGCATCGGCGGTGGCATCTCGAAAAGTCTCATGGGTCTGCTCGCGCCGGTCGTCATGGGCGCGCTGGGGCAAGAGCAACGCGCGAAGAGCCTCGATGCTGACGGCCTTGCCGATTTGCTCGAGTCGCAGAAGGACACCATTGCGCGCGCGCTTCCTGCGGGTTTTTCGAAGTATCTCCGGGGCACGGGGGTTCTCGATAGCGTCACGAGCGATGAGCGTGTCGCCACGTCGGCGACGGCCTCGTCGAGAGCAGGTTACACGACGGCTTCGCCGCCGGGATACAGCGACGCGGCGCGTGAGCCGTCGTCGCCGTGGCGCTGGGCCCTTCCGGCGCTTGCTGTGCTGGCGTTGCTCGGCATTGCCTGGAATCTGCGTTCCGGTCCCGGTCCGGATGTGACGGCAGTCACGACGCCGCCAGCGACGGAAACACCAGTGCATTCGAACGCCAATTCCACCGCGCCGTCGAGCACGGGCACCAGCACGGGTGCTGCCGGCACCGACGTCATCCCGGCGCCGTTCCAAGCCCTCGATAATATACGAGGCATCAGAATCGGAGATACGGACGTCGGCGCGCAACTCGCCAATGCCGTGGATGGAATGCGTTCGTCGCTTATGAGCATAAAAGACGAGGCTTCCGCGCAAGCGGTTGCTCAGCCTCTGGCAAAATCCGCCGATGAGTTTTCGCGGCTCAAGAAGCTTCTCGATCAGCTTTCGCCGGATGTCCGCAAGACGGTCGTCAATGCGATCGCCGCGACGCGGCCCGCGCTGGACCAGCTCTTCGACAAGGCGCTCGCCATTCCGGGCGTCAGCGCGCTCATCAAGCCGACCGTCGATAGCGTGCGAGCCGAGTTGAACACGTTGTCTGCGGCGTGAGGAATTGGATTGGTTCGGCCGGGCGACGCCTTGTGCGGCATCGCCCGGCCGATCATTCCATGCCTTAGATAACGCCGAGAGATTCCATCGCTTCGGCGACGCGGACGAAGCTCGCGATGTTCGCGCCCAGGACGTAGTCGCCGGGAGCGCCGTATTCCTTGGCGGTTTCGGCGCAGCTGTCGTGGATGTCGCGCATGATGATGGCGAGACGTGCTTCCGTCTGCTCGAAGGTCCAGCTGTCGCGTGATGCATTCTGCTGCATTTCGAGCGCGGAGGTCGCAACGCCGCCGGCGTTGGCCGCCTTGCCGGGTGCGAACTGGACGCCGGCCTGCTGGAAGATGTGGACTGCTTCCGGCGTGCACGGCATGTTGGCGCCTTCGCCGACCGCGATAACACCGTTGTTCACGAGAACCTGCGCGTCCTTTCCGGTCAGTTCGTTCTGTGTGGCCGAGGGCATCGCGATATCGCACGGCACATCCCAGATCGATCCGCCTTCGATATAGCGGACGCTTGGTCCCTTGGCCTTGGCATAGTCGGAAATGCGGCCGCGCTTGACTTCCTTGATCTCCTTGACGAGAGCGAGGTCGATGCCGTTTTCGTCGACGACGTAACCGTTCGAGTCGGAGCACGCCACGATCTTGCCGCCGAACTCGGCGACCTTTTCGATGGCGTAGACCGCGACATTGCCCGATCCCGACACCACGACGCGGCGTCCTTCGAAGGCCTGTTTTTTCGTGGCCAGCATGCTCTGAACGAAATACGTGGTGCCGTAGCCGGTGGCTTCGGTGCGCGCGCGAGAACCGCCGTAAGTCAGGCCTTTGCCTGTCAGGACTCCGGCTTCGTAGCGGTTGGTCAGGCGCTTATACTGGCCGAACATGAAGCCGATCTCGCGGCCGCCGACGCCGATATCGCCGGCGGGAACGTCGGTGTATTCGCCCAGGTGGCGATGAAGCTCGGTCATGAAGGACTGACAGAAGCGCATGATCTCGCCGTCGGAGCGGCCGCGCGGATTGAAGTCGGACCCGCCTTTGCCGCCGCCGATGGGCATCCCGGTGAGCGCGTTCTTGAACGTCTGCTCAAAACCGAGAAATTTAATGATGCCGACGTTGACCGATGGGTGAAAGCGCAGGCCGCCCTTGTAGGGGCCGAGAGCCGAGTTGAACTGAACCCGGAAACCGCGGTTGATCCGAACGTGCCCGGCGTCGTCGACCCACGGCACGCGAAAGATGATCTGCCGCTCCGGCTCGCACAGACGCTCGATCAGAGCATGGTTGTTGGTGTATCGGGGATGTTTGGCGACGACGCGGCCAAGACTTCCAAGGACTTCCCTGACGGCTTGATGGAATTCTTCTTCGCCGGCATTCCTGCGGAGAACCTCTGCAAGGATTGGCGCCAGCTTTTCATCAATGTTGACCACTGTTTATGCATTCCGATTTGAGGTTGAGGCGTAGCGGGGTCCTAGCCTAATTACTGGGCAATGTGAACAATTTGTTACCAGTCCAATCGACGCAAATTGGCGCTTTTGGCTATCTTGAGAAGCCTTAAAAACTGCGAGTTTGAAATCTGGGGAATTGGGCGCCGGCTAAATCGGCTCATCGTGATGAAGCATCATGATCGCTGAGGGGTGCGTGTAAATCCGCTGCTGCAATGCGATAGAACAGTCTCGATTTCAAATAATCCGATGTTCAAGACGGTTTGGTCGCCTGGGTTCTATTGGCGACTTGCGTGCGACGCATATTCTGGCTCGCGCTTCTGACCTTTTTTGTATACAAAAAATGTATAGTACGCGCCGTGCCGATGCCTGCGGATGACCCTCGCACTTCGCTTTTGCGCGCAATGTCATCTCGCGCAACTTTGAAAGCTGGTGTTTCGTGGTCTTCGGCGCGAGAGACTTATTATCTGAGGTTGGCGCCGGGTCGAGGCATTCGAACGTTAACTCGACGACCGTCTCAAATTCTCATTGTGGCCATCGATCCTGCCGAGTTTAAAAGTCGACGATGCGATCCCAGATAGGGCGCTGGGATGAAAGAAGGCTAGAAATGCGGTCTCCAACCACGGTCACCTCGGCGCTGTCGCTCACCTTGCCTCGAACGGTCATCGACGCCGACAAGGTACTCAAAGTCGGAATGCTTGCGCCGTTGTCCGGCAAAATGAAATCCTGGGCCGAGCCGGGGTTCATGGGCTGTCTCATCTGGAAAGACTGGGTGAACGGAAAGGGCGGAATCCGCATCGGGGATCGCCGCTACCAGGTCGACGTCATTCCCTACGATACGCAGTTCAGGCCGGAAAAAGCTTTGGCCGGCGCGCGAAAGCTGCTCATCGATCATGGCGTGCAACTGGTGATGATGCTCGGCGGCAATGACTTCTCGCGGCCGCTCAGGGATTTCGTGAACCAACGCAAGGCGCTCGTTACGACGTTGCTGCCGAGCGATCTGTCGCCCAACGCGCGCACGTTGATCGCGCCCTGTGAAGTCCACCCTATCTACAACGTAACCGGCGTCGATTGGCTGGTGCGGGACGATCCAAGTCTCAAGACGGTCGCGATGTGTACCCAGAACGATGAGCACGGCTTGCCGTCGATTGCGACGTATCGTGCGGCGTTTGAAGCGGCCGGTCTGACGCTCGTCGACGAGCATCTCTTTCCCAATCAGACGAGCGATTTTTCGGGGATTATCGGGCGGTTGCTGGAAAAGAAGCCCGACGTGCTGTGCTGGGATACGGCGTACGAGCCGTTCGTCCACGCCATGACGATCGAAGCCTACAAGCGCGGCTTCAAAGGCCGGATTATCTCTTGCACGTGCGACAACTATCTCGATCTGATCAAGAAAACGAGCCCGGAATTCATGGAGAACTTCGTCTTCCAGTTTCCGGATTTCGACGATCCGATGCTCACCGGACCGCAAATCAATTTTGGCGATCCGGCAGGTTTCTTTAGTGAATTCTGCCGCCGTTATCCGGGCGAATGGAGCGCGGTGTCGTGGGAATATTCCGCGATCCTTCAGATGTGGAAGGTCGCGGTCGAGCGCGCCCGCACGATCGAGCCGCTGACCGTTCTCGCGATGATGAAAGTCGGCGGAAAGGGCAAGCACGTGTTCGGCGAGGCGACGTGGTGGGGTCGCGAGCTGTTCGGCATTGATAACGCGCTTGTCGGGGATTGGCCTGTCGTCGCCATTCGCAACGGCCGCGCCCGTATCGTCGAGTTCGGCTCGCCTCTCGCGTGGTGGAGCCAATACGGTTATTTGCTGATCAAGCACATGCGGTCGCTCAATCTGATGTGGGATCAGCGAGAAGAAAAACTGGCGCTGAGCCGCTAGAGCCTTTCCGATTTTGGTGGAAACGCCGAAAGGCTCTAGCTCTTTAGCTCTTTCCTTTGCCGTGCTTCTTAGCGGAAAGCCGGTTCCCGCTTTTCCGGAAGCACTCTCAGGCGATCAGCGCGCGTTCAGCAGGTCGTCCTGGGCACCTGCGATGACGAGTTTCATGAACTCGACGGCGCTTTCGATGTCGTGGTTTTCCAGCGCCGTGTAGAGCGACTTCAAGCGGTTCTGGGTATCGCTGATCCGCTCAGGCGTCAGAGATTTGACTCTCGTCGCGCACCAGTGCGGCTGGCGGCGCACTTCGGTGACGATGCGATAGACGGTAATGAGCAGCCGATTGTGCGTTCCCTCGGCTATGGTCATCAGGAATTTCTTCTCGAGGTGCGCGAAGAGTTCGGCGTCGGTGACGATTTTTTCGATTTCATCGAAGACGCTGCGCAAATTCGCGAGGTCGCGGACCGACATGTAAAGGGCCGCGATCCTGACCATCTCAGGCTCGATGATCGAGCAAAGAATGTTCATCTCGAGCGGCGACGCGGTTTCGGCTATCGCGCCGATGTCCATCAGATGGCCTTCTCCCGCTTTTGTACCTCCGACGGAGAAGCCGTTCTTAGGCGGGACGTAATTCACGAAGGTGCCGCTGTTCGGCTGCCGCTTTACGACGGCATAGATTTCGAGAAAGTCGATGACCTGTCGGATCGCCGCGCGGCTGAGGCTGAATTCTTTCGCCAGATCGCGTTCGGAGGCGAGGCGCGTCCCATATGAATACTGGCCCGATGCGATCTGATGGAAAAGCGTGTCCGCCGCAGCTTTCACGCGTTCCTTGATGAGCGGATGATTGTCTCTGCTCAGTTCCCAGGGCGGAAGTGCTTCGCTGATTCTATGGTCCATGTTTTGAATCTTGCCGCTTCAGTTTAGCCGTCTCGGCGATTGTCAGTTCCGCGGGTCAATAACAGGGCTTGCCGGATGACCCATTGTCCAACTCCCGTGCTCGAATCCGACTGATCTCTCGATACCCCAGAAACCAAATCTTCCTCGTGCAAAATACGCTGCATGCGGATGTTTTCACTTTAGAATGGTTTTTAATGGTCGACCACGGGATGTTGCAATGCAAGAACTTAAAAAATTCTAACATACAATTGGGCTATTGTAAACCAAATTAAACCACATGGATTCGATGTTGTTTTTTCAATATTTAATGGTGCGACACTGTAGAATTAAGGGCGGATTTATTGGTTATTTTGCACTGCGGGATGGTTTTTACATGGGCTGTTTTGTCTCTCCAACCACTTTTTTCTGGTTGCCTTAGGCCAAATTTTGGACCTATACATGGTGACATTATAGACCAAAATGGATAAAAACGGTCTTAAATGGTTTCCCTGAGGAGGGAGGAGAAAACGCCCATGGCAAGAAACCCCAAGCACGACATTCTGTTCGAGCCGATCAAGATCGGCCCAAAGACGATGAAGAACCGATTCTATCAGGTGCCGCATTGCATCGGCGCCGGATCGGAGAAACCCGGAACCCAGGCCGGCCATCGCGGCATGAAGGCCGAAGGCGGATGGGGTGCCTGCTGCACTGAATACTGCTCGATCTCACCGGAAGCCGATGACTGCCATCGCGTTTCCGCACGTATCTGGGACGAGGGCGACGTTATCAACCTGCGTTACATGAACGATAGCCTGCATAAGCATGGCGCGCTCGGTGGCGTCGAACTTTGGTACGGCGGCTCGCATGCGCCGTGCATGGAATCGCGCGCCATCTCCTACGGCCCGACTTCGCAGGCTTCTGAATTCGAATACCTGACCTACTGCCACGAAGCCGATCTGGACGATATCAAGCATCTCCAGAACCTTTATGTCGAAGCCGCGAAGCGTTCGGTTCAGGCTGGTTTCGATATCGTCTACGTCTATGGCGCGCACAGCTATCTGCCGCTCCAGTTCCTGTCCAAGTACTACAATCACCGGACAGACGGTTACGGCGGATCGTTCGAAAATCGTGCCCGCTTCTGGGTCGAGACGCTTGAGAAGGTGAAGGCGGCTGTCGGCCATGAGGCCGCGATCGCCACGCGCTTTGCCGTCGACACGCTCTATGGCTCCGACGGCATCGAGGCACTGGACGAAGGCATCAAATTCGTCGAACTCGTCGACAGCAAGGGTCTGCTCGATCTTTGGGACCTCAACGTCGGCGACATCGCGGAGTGGGGCGAGGACGCGGGTCCGTCGCGCTTCTACAAGGCTGGTCACCAGCGTAGCTGGACGGACGATTGCAAAAAAGCGGCGAAAGTTCCGGTTCTGGGCGTCAGCCGCGAGACGAGCCCTGACGATATGGCCGCACGCATTCGCGAAGGCCGTCTCGATATTCTCGGTTTTGCCCGTCCCTCGATTGCCGATCCGTTCATCCCGAAGAAGATCGAAGAAGGTCGCTACGAGGATATCCGCGAGTGCATCGGCTGCAACGTCTGCATCTCGCGCTGGGAAATCGGCGGCCCGCCGATGATCTGCACGCAGAACGCCACGGCCAACGAAGAATATCGTCGTGGATGGCATCCTGAGAAGTTCGCCAAGACCAAAGACTCGTGCTCGGTCCTGGTCGTCGGCGCCGGTCCGGCCGGCATGGAATGCGCCCGCGTTCTCGGTGAGCGCGGATACGACGTCCACCTTCGCGAAGCGGATGCCGAAATCGGCGGCCGTATCCGCAAGGTCGTCAAGTATCCGGGCCTTGCCGAGTGGGGTCGCGTCGCGATCTATCGGCAACTTCAGTTGCAGAAGCTGAAGAACGTCGAAGTCCACACCGGCATCGGCAAGATGACGGCGGAAGACGTCCTCAACTACGGCGCCGACAAAGTCGTGCTCGCCACCGGCTCGCATTGGGCGACCGACGGCTTGAACTTCGTCACGCATGCACCTGTCGAGGGTATCGACGCTTCGCTGCCGCACATCTGCACGCCTGAGCAGATCCTGATGCAGAACAAGCCTGTCGGCGACAATGTTCTGGTTGTCGACTGCGACGGGTATTTCACGGGCGTTTCGATCGCCGAATATCTCGCCGATCGCGGCAAGCACGTGAAGATCCTGTCGCCGCTCAAGGGTGTTGCGCCTTATACGCACTTCACCCTCGAGGCGCCGAACCTTCACCGCATGATGTACGAGAAGAAGATCCACGAGCTGACCAGCCATTGGCTGACCAAGGTCGAGCCCGGGAAGGCCACCGCGTACTATCTCTTCCGCGACGGCTATAAGCGTAATCTCGCACCGAAGACGGGCGAGCTTCCGCGTCGTGCCGGCACGGATGTCGTGGAGGTTCCTTTCGATACGCTCGTCGTCTGCACGGCGCGCGTTCCGAACGACAGCCTCTATCGCGAACTCGCCAAGCGTAAAGACGAATGGGAGAAGCGCGACATCCAGGCAATCTACCAAGCAGGAGATTGCTTCGCTCCGGGCCTCATTGCACAGGCCGTGTTCGAAGGGCATCGCATCGCTCGGGAATTCGAGTCCTCCAACCCGCAGCGTGCGCAACCCTGGATCCGCGAGCGTCAGGTTTGGGGTCACGAGACTTATCCCAAGATCTCCGATCGCGAAACGGTGGGTTAAGCGCCTATCCTTGCCGAGCCGGCTTCCAGAGCCGGCTCGGCATTATTCACGCGACCGCATGAGCGTCGCCACGCATTCATTCGAATTTATGGATTCGCCACGGCTCGATGTCGTGGATCGATAGGGACATATCGGTGGAATCGCGCGAGCTATTTTGGGGCATCAATACGCAGCAGCTGATCATGTTTTACATGCTCGGTACGCTGTCGATGTTGGTCTTCCTGTACGGAGCGTATGCGCACATC
>Ga0172380_10000313_pt1 | contig 98560 bp, 73 predicted proteins | sample Leawe162metaG_FD_119747 | JGI IMG/M metagenome (GOLD analysis project Ga0172380, IMG submission 119747) | Leachate microbial communities from a municipal landfill in Southern Ontario, Canada - Leachate well 162 metaG | ecosystem: Engineered > Solid waste > Landfill > Unclassified | place...
ATTTAGAAATTTTGATTGCGCAGGCTTTCGCTAACGGGATTCGAGCCTCTCCGATCACCGCGCCTATTTAGCAAACCACGCCGATCGATTGCCGCCTACCACGTGACAGAACGGACGGACACGTTGCAACAAACGCAATTAATCGAGCGCCTTGAAAGTGGGCAGGTTTGACACCAAAAAGAATCCAGTTCAAAGAGTATGGCAAAAACAAGTAAGATGGCAATAGTGCGTTCCGTGGAGCTGGTCACTACCCTCAAGACTAAATTGGAATTGGATGGAAAAATGTCTAACACGTCGTTGATAGAATCTATGTTCGCAGGTCGATATCTAGATCAAGTATTAATTGGATCTACGGTTTTCAACCTTTCTTTATGTTCAATCGAGGCCAATGCTGGCACTCCGCCAGTTTATGAGCTAAGAATATACTCGTCTGTGCTTTTGGCAAATTCAAAAGATTGGCTACAATCGCCTCCGCAAGAACTGACAGCAGAGACTATTCAACGAGCCATTTCAGCAGCTTCTATAACGCTCGTCGTTGGGTACAAGATCCAGACTGCAACTCTTATGGATGACGGTGTTCTAGTGCTCGCTTTTGAAGGCGGAACATGTTTGTCAGTGTCAAATAAGACAGATTTTTTCGAAGACTCTTGGGTCTTACAAGAGCCCGATTTTTCTGATAATCCTGTACAGACAGCGTTTCACTGTTCCAATGCAGGTATTGTGGACGAGTACACTGTAGGTGCCCTCGGTTAAGCTCGGGTGAATTGCTGGTCAAGATAGAAGGCTTTGCAGTTTCTTTTAGAGCAGATAAAGAGTTAGGAGCGCCATGAGTATAGCGAATAGACAGATTTCGCGTTGTTCAGAGGCAGCGAAGCTGCCGGTTAAGTGAGATTATTCATCAGTCGGAACCTCCGAGAGGTTGCGACATTACCACCTCGGAAAATTGCTGGCGGAGTGGCGAAGAGGTTGGGGAAGTGGTGATGGCAGGATAAAGGACTTTTACCGTTTCCCTAGACCGCACTCAGGTGCGCCTTGAAAGTGATACCAATTGAATTATTGAGTTTACCAATTGCGGAGATGCCCACCTTTTGCTAGCGGAAAGTGATACCGCAACTGAACCACACAATATGTGGTGCCACCCCGTTCGCACCAGCAAAGCTGTGCGCTCACTGGGTGGTTAAGCTTCAAGCCCGTTTCGATCTGTCGCCCCTTTGTCATCGGCGTGTTAGCCTCAAGAGAGTTTGCAAACTATCGACAGTCACTACTTGATAGGTGTCCGAGGGTTTCTCATAGATTGCCTACGCCACCCTTGAAAATGCGATATCTTAACGATAATCTGGTTGCCCCGTGCACGAGACAGGAAATCTTGAAAAGACGACGTTACAAGGTCTGGCTGATGTTTATTCCCACAGAAGGGCCGCATCTTTGGGATTGGATCCCATTTATGCGGTTTTTTGACATAGTTGAGCCGCTTCTAGCAGCTACCCGAGGAAACAAGGTTTTTGATGTTACCCAGACACGAAAGACTGGGATTAAGATCAACCCTAGGCCAATGGCTTGGACTAGGAAAAATATGGAGAAGTGGGCGCATCACTCTCCCTTGACTGAGGAGTTTAGCGATGAGTTGGACTTCAGGAACTTTGACTTGTGGTGTCCAGGTGAGCAGGTTTGTCTCAATGAATCACAACCACCAGATGTTTTTGTTTCGCTAAGTCGTGCTGTTGACTTGAAAGGCGAACCAGAAGGCAATGCAAATCAAAGGCTTACCTTTGCTGTTGCTCAAGACTTGCTTACTAGTGAAGGTGAATTGGTTGAGTCGATCCTTGGAGAAATTTGCCAGCTCGGTAGACCACTGGCTTGCTTCGAGCTCAATTCTAACTGGGTTATAAGGAAAAATGATGGGTGCACAAGTTCGATACGAATTCTGCGCGAGTTTTTCACGAAGGAATGGGATAGGGCTTCGATTCCTTCTATAGACATGTTCAATCCCAAGGACGGCCGATTTGAACTTATCGCTTGCTGTAAAGTGATTGACGGTGCCGTCGAACGACGATTGAATTTTGAGCCTGTCTAATACGGTGGATAGAGATCTTAGGCACCTTTAAGCGAGTTCGTTCGTGATTCAAGCTAGAAACAGTCGCGCCAGGTCACCTTACCCCAATTTCTGCGCCAGCTATTAAGAGACAGCTGCCAGTTAAAAGAGATAGCAATTCCATCGAACCCTCAAAGAGGTTGCGACATTACCACCAAGGAGAAGGCGGGGGGAAGGGCAGGCAAATTTAAAAGTGGTGGTGGCAGGATAAAGGGATTCAGAAAAAGCCTGGGATGCCAGTGCTAGTAAGCGTTGAACGGTATACCGAAACACTTTTGTGGTATGAAAATCCAAGTTTTCCCGAATATACGGCCGTTGAAAGTAATACCGTTAGAATTGAAGTGAAGTGGCAGAGATCCACAAAGGAAAGACTGGCACACCGTTCTTTGAAAATAGAGACTAGAAGCCACTTAGAAGGCAGCAGATGCATGTGAGAAAAGATAGTGAGATTTTATTTTGAGGTGCTTGAGTGCGAACCCAGTGAATTTATTTTGAAAATGAGCACTTGGTCATTGTTTCAGGATGTCGAATTGGTCGCCATTAATTTTGGACTGTGCATGGTACATTCAGAAGTTCCGCTAACGGCTGTACAGCTGCGAGCAATCGAGTTTGAGGCGAGTTTGTACGAAGAGTCCAAGCCGATCTCGTTGTCTGCCTTGGCAACCTTGGCTAATTCAGTGGATCTGTGGTTCCAAGATATGGAGCTGTTAGTTTTCCGTAAGACTCGTCAGATTGAACTCAGCGCCGAATATTCTGAGGTTCTTCAGGCCGCAGATATGTCGATTAGGGTTGAAGACGGTAGTTGCTGGATGTTTAACTCAATCGATCAAGGGCTTTTGGAAGATGTAAGAACTCTAGTGCTGGAAACATTTCCAGGAAAGAAGATTTGGATGGATGATGGACTAAATCAAAACTAAGGCAACTTTGAGGTTCAGCAGCTCGAAGTAGCTCTCGTGTTTGTAGCGTGATACCGCAGGTGAAGCATACAGCTTCGCTGGTTCCACCCCGTTCGCACCAGCAAAGCTGTGCGCTCACGGCGCGGTTTTTTTTGAACGTGTTATTGAAACTGCTAACTTGAGGCCCGCACTACCGGTGGTGTTACTAATGTTTCTTCAACTTTGACCAGTATTTCCCAGCAAAGGGATACAGGAGGGATACAGAAAGAAAAATGCCACCCCCATAATAGGGGTGGCAAATTACTTGTAAGCCATATGGCTCTAAGATCGCGGCTGGAGAGATTCGAACTCCCGACCTCATGGTTCGTAGCCATGCGCTCTATCCAGCTGGGCTACAGCCGCAACAAGAAGAATATTACCACAGGCTTTGCGGCTGACCTTGCACTTTATTTGATTCGGTAAATAGTTCTGTAACGTCAGGCTATGCCACGGGGTTTATTTTTGACGTACTTATTGGCTTCTGCGCCGTCTCGACCAGTTAAGCATGCTACCTTTGACATTGCCTTGTCTGGTCGTAACCGTGCCGGCTTCGCCGCCTGCCATCTCTCCGGGGGCAATGGCTGAGGGGTTGTAGCCTTTGTAGCTGTTGTAAGCATGAATGCCTTCTGGCTGAGCCGGGGCCTTCGGTGCAGCGGCTGGCTTAGCCGAAGATTTCTTACCCTTGCCAAGGCCACCGGCTTTAGCGCTTAGCGATTTGGGTGGGGCTGGAGGCGGTGTTTGTACCGGCACTCCATTATTAACTTTGGGTAGAGTCGCGCCTGTCGACGAGGGCAGAGAGCTTGAATATGAAGTGAATCCAGCTCTTTGCAGTGGCTGCTGGCCGCCTTGCTGGCTGGCGAAGCCCGTGGCGCTACCTGCTTGAACTTGGCCATTGCTATTTCTAATGATGGGAGAATCATCGACAAATTGAAGCTGGCGCCGTGACATGTAAAAGCTGGAACCGTCGCCCAGGCCTTTGCGTGCAGCCTGACTGGTACTAGAAAAGCCGCCTTGAGCTGAAGCCTGTGTGCCGCTGCTTAACATTGCCAAAGCCACGATTGCTACTGCGCTTAGCTTCATTGCCGAGCTTTTAACATGCTGTGCTCTTTGATTCTTGGTAGACATTGCGCTCATTGTCTCAATCCCTGTTCTCTGTGTGGCGGCCATTCCTCGGCTATTCTCTGGCGGCCAAACCATTTTATATGATTCATTCAGTTAAATGCTTTTAAATAACAATGTCAAGATATTGGCATAAGCGAACTAACTTCTGTGTAACTTCGCCTTAATTTCGTTCTGTTGCTTGCCGAGCCGCCGTGGTGGCTGCTGGCTGCCAAGAACATGTTAAACTATGCGGAGCTTCTTCGCTTGAAGTATCAACAGTTGGGCTGCAAGGTGGCCTCTTAAAGGCGGTAGGCATGGGTTTTTCTACCCTTACTCAGGAAAGTAGTGTGAGTGTGGCGACTGTATTAGGTCTTGTATCTGGCGAGGGCAAATTGCCTGGCCTTTTGGCTCAATCGGCTAAAGAACGTGGATATCGAGTGGTGGCGCTGGCTCTTTCGGAGAGCGCTGAAAGTCAGGTGTCGCCTCATGCTGACAAAACATTTTTGGTGGCACCGGGCCAAATTGGCCGCAACATTGGCTTACTTAAAAAAGAAGGCTGCGCCAACATCGTTTTCATTGGCAAGGTTCCGAAAATTAACTTGCTGCGACAGCTTCATAAGCTCGACTGGGTGGCTGTTAAGGAGCTAAGCAAACTGCCTAATTTCAATGATGACACCATTCAGTTTGCTGTTGGTGACATTATGGAAGCCCATGGCCTCAAGGTTTTAACTCAATCAGAGTTTCTCCGCCATCTCTTTCCTGAAATTGGTGTGCTTACATCCTCTGTTCCTACAGCCGCTCAGTATGCTGATGTTGAGTATGGTATGGGTGTTGCTCGTGAGATTGCCCGCTTAGACATCGGTCAAACAGTAATTGTCAAAGACCGCATGATTCTTGCGCTTGAGGCAATCGAAGGCACCGATGAAGCGATTAAGCGGGCAGTTAAGTTAGCCCAAGGGCCGGTTGTTGTCTGCAAAGTTTCTAAGCCTAATCAAGATCAACGCTTTGATATTCCTACTGTAGGGATGACCACACTTAACTCGATGGTGCGTGATAATCCAAACCCAGGTGGTGTTTTGGCTGTTGAAGCGAAAGAAACGCTGGTGGTTGAGCAAGATGAAATGATTAAATTCGCCGAGGCCAATGGCATTTCAATTGTCGCAGCCCCGCTGCCGACGGCTTAGAGCTTTCAATCTGGGGAAAACACTGAGCTTGATGTAGCCTTTCGGTTGTTGAATTGGGTAGGGGTTACAATGGCATAATGAGGCTAGTGAGCATTGCTCGCGGCCAAGAGGTAGACTAGATTGTTGATGTCAGAAAGAAAGACTGCTATGAAAACCACTTTTAGAAATACTTTTGTCGCATCATTTGCTAGTTCAAGGGCAGTGAGTGCGGCGGTGAGTCTTAGTCTTGCGGCAGCTAGCCTTACGCTTGCGGGTGCTGCCTCCGCTGCTGAGCCTGAAGCCTCCCCATTAAAAGCTGTTTTTGATACCAGTGTTCCAGTTTCTTCTGATTCGAAGTCTGATACTAAGTCTGGTACTAAGTTTACTTCCGTAAAAAAAGCAGTTGACTATGTCACCTCGAAGACTGGTGACAAGGGTGAAGTGAAGTCAGAAGCTAGTGTTGCCTTGCCTCCGGCGCAAACAGAAGAACAAGCTATTGCCGCTGCTGCTTACGCTGCTCGCGAGGCTAAACGTCAGGCTGCTACTATGCAGGCTGAGGCTCTGCACAATGAAGCTATCGATCACTACGAGCTAGCCAGAGTCTATCTCGGGCAGTGGAATGCTGAGATGGCCGAAGTTGAATTGCAAGCTGCCATTATGTGTGAACCTGGCATTAAAGCGGTGCACCGCGACTATGTGTTCGTTGCCTTGATGCGGGCAAATGTTATGAAAGCTATTGCCGAAGCAATGATGGTTGTTGGTCTGGGCGAGCCAATTCCTTTAGATGACGCACAGAAAGAGAAACTAAAGGAATCAGCCTGCAAAGCCCATTACGTTAAGGGCATTGCTGCAGCTCGTGAGACTAAATGGAAAGATGCCATCACTGAATTTCAGTGGGCATTGAGTTACCAGCCTAACAATGCTCGAGTTAGCAGATCAATGGCTTTTGCTTATGCCAGCATGGGTGATTTCAATAAAGCCGAAAAAGAGTATGCTGCCAGCTTTGCTATGGACCCATCGGATGCCTTTGCCCATGCTGATTTGGCTTTCCTCATGGAGAAAGCCGGCAATACAACCAAGGCTATGGAACAGCTTGAAGAAGCGGTTAAATTGCAGCCTAATGTTGCTGCCCTGCATGTCGATTTAGCCTGGTTGGCTGAGTCAAAAGGTGATTTGAACCGCGCTAGCGCTGAGTTTGAAGAGGCTGTTAAGCTTTCGCCCAAGCATGCAGCATTGTGGACTCACTTGGGTAAATTGTTTGCTCGTCAGGGTTTATCCGACCGGGCTATTGATGCATACAAGGCCGCTCTTGATTTAGACCCTGAGCAACAAGATGCTGAGCAAGGGCTAAATTTGTTAGAACCGCCGGCTAAGGTAAACGCCAATAAGGCTTGAGTAGCTCTCTTCTTAGATTAAGCGACGACGTTAAACGGCTAATTTGCTCAGCGAATGGCTGCGTTTAGTCTAATCAGATTAAATCTTGTCGTAGTCTCCCCAATGACAGGGGCTGGCTCAATCTTTAATATCAAGATCGCCCGTAGCTATAAGCTGAATAAGCGGATTATCGATGCCACTAGATCGCCCCGAGCATTCCCAACCTGACAGCAGCTCTTCTCTTGAGAATGTAGCCAAGGTTACTGCGCGCACTCTTTCACAGACTCCATCGGCTTTCTACGACGAAATTAGTCGCGATATCAAGGAACATCCGGCCGATGCGCTCACCCGAGTAGCTGGGGGCGCAGCCATCGGCGCTGTTGGTACAGTTCTTCTCAAAAATCAGAAAGTGGCCTTGGTGGCTGCAGTTGCTGGCATCGGCTGGCAAGGTTATGAAGCCGCTAGTTCACTGACTGGTTTTGTGAAAAAGGCTGCCAATGCCGACAATGACTCTGCCCGCCAGCGTTTGGCTGATACTAGCGCCCATAATCTCGGCCGCAGCCTCACTAATTTCACTGAAGCCGCTCCAGGTATGGTCCTTGGTGGATATGCAGTCAGCCGAGCTTTCGGTGCGCCGCCAATTTACAACCGCATCGGCAATGCTGTTGAAGAGAAGCTGGTATTTCCCGTCAAAGACCGCCTTGCCTTTGTTGGCCCGGGTTCAGAGCGGGTGCCGCTTTCGCTAGTCACCAAAGACTTGCAGGGTAAGGCCACGGTTGATGTACTTGAATTGAGCAGGATCTTGGGTGAAAAGCATCCATGGCGAGGAATTGAAACCGGTCGTACTCTGGATCTTAACACTTTGAAATTGAGCCGCTCGGTCTCTGGAGGCGAACAGACGATGCCATGGCTGCCGGCCAGCACCAAAGCGGGCAAGATTCCATTTCACATTCATGGACCTGAAGCCGGTGTCGGCGCCCGGCCTTCGTTGAGCGATTTACTTGCTACTAAGGGCTTGGGCATAGTAAAACAGGGTGACCAGGTAGCTTTCTATGTTGGTCAGTCTGATCAGTTTAGCCTGATGACTAAGGCTGGCAAGCTTGAGTTCTTTCAGCCTAGTATGCGCACTGTAATTGTTGATCACGCTAGTCAAACGGCTCGTCGCTTGAGCGGTAGCCATCACACTACCCAAGGTTGGCAGATGAATGAAGCTTCCCCGCTTGATTACCAGGGTACGCTCAAGGCGCTCAAGGCACTTGATTTGTCTAATCCGCTAAAGGCACTGGAAGGCATTTAACCTTATTTAGCCGTTTAGCCTTATGTAGCCATTTAATCTAGCCCGGCATTTAATACAGATATATGCGCTGGTTATGACTTGATAGTTTCTTGATTCTCAAAAGTTACGGAACTGCGCTTGGGTACTCGTAACCGTGGCCAAGTGGGCTAGAATATGGCAAATTGTGCCCATTTCTTAGGAAAATACATATGAAGGTACAAGAAGGCCTCAAGGCCCATACCAAATATTTGTGGTTTGACACGAAGCAAAAGCGTGAATACATCCGCATTACTGATGATGTTCAGCAATTTCTAGAAGAGACTGGTCTGAGAGAAGGTTTCATTCTTGTTTCGGCTATGCACATCACGGCTGGAGTATATGTCAATGATTGGGAAAACGGCCTGATCAAAGACATTGATCAATGGTTGGAAAAACTAGCGCCGGTTAACCCCGACTACCACCACCATAATACTGGCGAAGACAACGGAGACGCTCATCTCAAGCGCATTTTGATCAATCATCAGGTGATGGTGCCTGTCACTGATGGCAAATTAGACTTGGGCCCATGGGAGCAAATTTTTTATGCAGAGTTCGATGGCCAGCGCAAGAAGAGAGTAATTCTCAAGGCGCTTGGTCTCTAGCTAGTTACTAGATCTCGAGCTTCCTAATAGAACCAATTTCAACGAGGTAAGGAAATGACAGTAAAAGAGAGAGGGTATGCAATGACGGGCCGTACATCCTCGTCACCCCACGCTGATGCGCGCGGTGCCGCTAAGAGAACAGTGCAAGGGCGTGAGCCAGTGCAGATGGCTGTTGATTTCAGCAAGACCACGGTGTCTGAAGTATTCGGACAGAATGTCTTCAATCGTGCAGTTATGCGCAAGCTTCTACCTAAGCATGTTTACAAGGCTCTGGTACGTTGTTTAGACTTCGGTGAAGCGCTTCACCCTTCTATGGCTGATATCGTCGCTAATGCCATGAAAGACTGGGCTCTTTCTAAGGGCGCCACCCACTTCACCCACTGGTTCCACCCTTTGACCGGTTTGACTGCTGAGAAGCATGATTCGTTCTTGGTATCGAGTGCTGAAGACGGCGGGGCCATTCTTGAATTTTCAGGCAAGCTTCTAATTCAGGGTGAACCTGATGCTTCGAGCTTCCCATCTGGTGGTATCAGATCGACATTTGAAGCTCGCGGTTATACCGGTTGGGACCCAACCAGCCCTGCTTTCTTGATGGAAAGTACTAACGGCAAGACTCTCTGTATTCCTACAGTATTTTGCTCTTATTCTGGTCATGCTCTCGACAAAAAGACACCACTCCTTCGTTCGTTAGAAGCTCTCAACAAGCAGAGTGTTCACTTGCTCAAGCTTCTCGGCAATAAAGAAGTTAAGCGTGTCAATTGCACAGTGGGCGCCGAGCAAGAATATTTCTTGATTGATGAAGCCTATTACATGTCGCGTCCTGACTTGATTAACAGCGGTCGCGCTTTGTTTGGCGCTAAGCCACCACGTGGCCAAGAAATGGAAGATCACTATTGGGGTTCTATTAAAGAACGCGTATTGGCTTTCATGATGGACACTGAAGCTGAGTGCTATAAGCTTGGTGTACCAGTTAAGACTCGCCACAACGAAGTTGCACCAGCCCAGTTTGAAGTTGCACCTGTCTTCGAATATAGCAACGTCGCTGTTGACCACAACATGCTCTTGATGGAAGTCTTCCGCAAAACGGCCCAGAAGCATGGTTTGCGTTGCCTCTTCCACGAGAAACCATTTAGTGGTGTCAATGGCAGCGGTAAGCACAACAACTGGTCGATGGCTGATGATCAAGGCAATAACTTGCTTGAGCCTGGCACTACACCACAAGATAACTTGCAATTCATCGTTGTATTGACAGCTGTTATTCGCGCTATCAATAAATATGGTCACTTGCTGAGAGCCAGTATTGCCTCTGCTGGTAACGACCATAGACTTGGTGCCAACGAAGCACCACCGGCGATTATGAGCATCTACTTGGGCGATAAGCTCTCAGCGGTTGTGCAAACTTTGATTGCTGGAAAGAAAGAGATTCTTGGCGAAATCGGCAAGGTTCTTCAATTCGGAGTATCTACTCTGCCTGATCTTCCACGTGATGATTCTGACAGAAACAGAACTTCGCCTTTTGCCTTTACTGGTAACAAGTTCGAGTTTCGTGCTGTTGGCTCTAGTCAGTCAATTGCTTGGCCCAACACTGTTCTCAATACAATCGTAGCTGAGTCGATGGACTTTGTTTCTACCGCAATTGCTGCTGAAATTAAGGGCGGTCTTGATGTTAATGCTGCCGCTGAAAAAGTGGTGCGCAAGACATTGGTCGAGAATGAACGTATTTTGTTCAATGGCGATAACTATTCAAAAGCCTGGCATGATGAAGCTGCTCGTCGCGGTTTGCCGAACTTGAAGAATACCGTTGCTGCTCTTCCAGTTTTAAATGAAAAAGAAGTGAAAGAGCTCTTCAAGAAATACGAAGTGCTGCAAGAAGACGAACTCTTCAGCCGCTACAACGTACAACTTGAGTCGTATTGCAAGACTGTCAATATTGAATCATTGCTCACTGCCAATATTGCTCGCACTATTATTCTTCCTGCGGCTCTTGAATATCAATTGAAGTTGGCCCAAACAATAGCTACAACTAAGGCCGCTGTGAGTGGGTTAAATCTAGGCGAACAAGAGAATCTTCTCAAGCATGTTTGCGATAAGGTTTCATTCTTACAAGTTGAGATCGACAAGCTCGAAGCTCTGATTTTAGAAGGCAAGAAAGACGATAATGGCGATCATGGCGAAGTGGATCTTCTCCGCAAAGCTAAGTTCTACCAAGAGCGAATCATTCCTGCCATGGATTCAGTTCGCGAAGGTGCCGATAACCTCGAGACCATTGTTGATGATGCCCTCTGGCCGCTGCCTAAGTTCCGCGAGATGCTCTACATCTATTAATTAATAGATGTAGGCAAGGGTCTGATAATTGAAAGCTCGGAGCTCTATTGAGAACTCCGAGCTTTTGCTTTGGTATGGTAGATTCTCGGTTCAATTGCGGCAGGTTCGCGAATCTACTGTGGTATCGTTTCTGGTGCGCTCCTATAATTTTTTGTTGTCGCCATTGCTCTTCGTCACCCATCTTGTTGTCACCCTTTCTTAGTGCCCATGAATAAAGATCAATCTGATACTACCCCTACACCTACCCCTAGTCATAGTTCGGGTCCGGCTCCATCAACTTACTCATATTTTGTTCCTACGGAGCTTACTCCCGATCACCCCATTCCTCTGGCAGCTGGTGCAGCTAGGGCGCGACTGTCCTATAATCAGAAGGTGCTTGATGAGGAAACTAAGCTAGTGGACGAGGGTAGCGACAATCAACCATCCCCTCATTTCTCGGCTTCGTCTGGGGAAGGCGATAGCGATGATTTGGGCGCCTCTGCCGCTCTGAGCCAGCCATATATGTCGTTCGGCGACGACTACGCTAGTCCCAAGTCCGATGCCATTGCTAATCTGCAATCGAAGGCTGTGGCAGCTCACGATGCTGATAAACGTGACGAACTTTTAGACACTATCTATGTTGGAAAATATGAGTTGCTTTCAGTGATCGGCGCTGGAGGCATGGGTGTCATTTATTTGGCTCGTCAGATTTTCTTGGATCGCCTGGTGGCTATCAAGATGCTCAAGAGCAATCTTGCTTCGGCCAAGGCGCGTATGCGTTTCCACCAGGAAGGTAAAGCTGCCAGTGCTTTGCACCATCCTGTTATTGTTGCCATCAATGACTTTGGTATCGACGAGCTGGATCGCCCTTACATGGTGATGGAGCACGTTCAAGGTGTGACACTTTCTGAAGTGATTAAGGAAAGAGTGACACTTAATGTTGCCGAAGCAATGCCAATTTTTCTGGAACTGCTAGATGGTTTAGCGCTTGCCCACTCTAAAGGCATTGTGCACCGCGATATAAAGCCAGGTAACATCATGCTCACCATGGGTGACGATGGTGTTGTCCACGTCAAGCTCCTCGATTTTGGTATTGCTAAGTTGCTCGATGATGACGACAACACCATGCAGAGCTTGACTAAGACTGGTGAGGCTCTAGGCACGCCGTTGTATATGAGCCCTGAGCAAATTCAAAGTCATAAAATTGACTATCGTTCAGACCTCTATTCGCTTGGTTGTGTCATGTATGCTTGTCTTACTGGTGCGCCACCCTTTGTCGGTGAGCAGAAGTTTCAAACCATGGATTTGCACCTGACTGAAAAGCCAGCTTCATTGAAGGAGGCTTCGCTAGGGCTAGATTTTCCTGCGGAGCTTGAGCATGTTGTTATGCATCTACTAGAGAAAGCTCCGGCTGATCGCTATCAATCGGCTGATGCTGTGCGCAAGATATTGCTTGGTATTTCTCGTCAATTGGGTCTGTTGCAACCGAGTGCTCTTCCTGGCAGTGCTCTTGAGCGTGGGCTAGGTTCGGCTCAAGTGAGTATTCCTAGTTCGCTGGCGGCAATGGTGCCAACACCTACTCAGGGGTCAACTTCGTCTGCTCTAGGGGGGGGCTCTGCAAGAACAGATGTTGATAAAACAGATCTAGATAGAACAGACATTGATAGAACAGACATTGACAAAACAGATGTAGGCAGGGCCGTAAAGCCTACATCTGGGGCAGCAACTTTTTTACCTAAAGGTAAATTGCAAGATGTTACTCGGGCTTATACCACTGGTGGTGGCGCTGTAACTGAGCGCGACTTGTCTGCACCCACTTCCTCAGAGATTGGCAGAAATCATTCAAGCAACTCATTTGCGGCAGATCTGCCAATTCCTAGAGATCAAGAAGACGAAGCCGCGAAGACCGAGGCAAGGGTTTCCTCGAAGCAAATGCTATTAGTTACTTTGCTAGCGTTCGTATCTTTGTCTTTAGTAATCTTCGGTTATTCGTTATTTTCGTCGAAGAGCGCTGACAAGACGCCAATCAAATCAGTAATTATAGCTCCTGTTGAATTGCCAGCTAAATCGCCAGCTAAGCCTGCATCGGTCAGTAGCTTGCCAGTTCTAGCTCCGGATGAAAGTGATGATAGCGCAGTGCAGTCTCGTCTTGCGCGCAGTAAAAATCTCTATGAATTTACTACCAAAGGCTTTGAGAATATTTCTGACAAGGCAATGTCTGCTTTTTCGCAGCAAAAGAAACTGACAAAAATTGGCCTTGTGAAAACAAGAATTACTAGTGAAGGCCTCAAATATCTTGTTCATTTGCCTGTGCGAGAGTTGTGGCTCAACAACACTACTGTAGACGCCAAGGGCGTCAGCTATTTGTCTAAAATACCGACGTTGAAGATTTTGTATTTAACCAACACTAAGGTAAACGATGAAGCGGCAAAGATTATTGCAAGAAATATGACTTTGGAAAATTTAGCCATTGGTGGAACGTCAATCACTATGGGTGGTGTCAAAACTCTCGCGGCATCGGCTAATCTCGAACGCTCTCTGCAAAATTTGGATTTATCAGATCTGGACTTAGGAAACGAGGTTTTTGCTGCATTAAAGCCATTTCGACAATTGAAGAGCCTTGATGTTAGTAAAAATCCACGTATCAACGGCGTCGGCTTGGCTTCTTTAGCTCAACTGACTCAGGTAAATCAACTCAGCCTTGCGTCCACCAATATTAGCGATAGAGATTTGCCAAGCCTGCTAAAAATGCAGCAGCTGGTGGTTCTTGACCTGTCCAACACCAAAGTCACTATCTCTGGCCTTGGTCAATTGAAAAAACTCAAGAATCTCAACCAGCTCGTTCTTGGCAAGCTGGTCCCTAGTGCTTATGAACAGCAAGTGCTGGCCGACTTTAAGAAGAGTAATCCTAGTTGCGTCGTTAACCTTGAAGAGCGAAAAGCCTACCCGTTTTAGATTGTTTAGTCGGCCCAAACTTTTACTGCTCTTAGTGTCTTTGCCCGCGAGGGTCTGATAACTTCCTTCTTTCGTCTATAGTCATTCTGCATATATAAGTTTAGGTCAGCTCTATTTTGTGTACTAGGAAAGAAGAATAGAAGTAGAAGGTTTTCGAGCATTGCCTCTTAGCCATATTAGAGATAGCATCTACCAGCGATGAACCGCTCACAGCAGAACAAGAGCATAGCTTTCCTCCTGACCAGCCTTTGTCTGATGGCCGCTGGCTGTCTATCGGCTTTGACTGGCTTTGGCCAAAGTCGGGGTGATAGGTGGCTTGATACCCGGCTTCGGGCCATTGATCAGCTGCAGGAGATGCGCGAATCATTTAAAGACACACTGCTTGCCAATCAGCGCTATTTAATCACTGGAGATCGGCTCCAGTTTCAGTCTTTTGCCGAGTCGGCTGATAATCTCAAACAGCATTTGTTTACTTTGAAGGCTTTGGACAATGGCAACTATGGCAATAGTGAGCAGGTTCGAGAAGTCGCCAACCAGCTTGGTCTAATTCTTGATGAATTGAGTTTAGACGCTCAGCTCAGGCAAGAGAAAGGAGCTGCTTCTGCTCGTCAATTGCTGCTTACTACTCGTGAGTTGCGGGATGCCGCTCATTTGTCGAGAGTTTTGTTAGCCCTAGAGCAAGATGAGGCACAGGCCGTGCGGGGCTATTACAGCGGAGATGTTAAGGCGCGCGGCAATTCATTGCCTTTGATATTTTTGTTGCTGGCGACTTTTGCTGGCGTCTATGGAGTCTTCTTGCTACGTGGCAGTCTCGACTCTAGCTTAGAGTCTGGTGCTGAGCCTGACCAAGAGCTGGGTGAGGGTCTAAGTGAGGGCGGTGCCAGTGAGCAGAATTCTAGTAGTGCTCTAGATAGTCTTAAGGCAGAGTTGAAGCTGGCCCACGAACAACTAGATCGCCTGGCAAATGTCGACTTTCTTACTGAAGTTTCAAATGTACGCGGCCTTGAGCAGGTGTTAAAGGCTGAGGATAACCGTGTTGGTCGCAGTGGCGGGCATTTAATTGCTATGCTCATTAATTGCGACGATTTTCACAAAATCAATGATGCTTTTGGCCATAGCACTGGTGATATTGTTCTAAAAGAAGTAGCTAAGCGTATCAAAGGCACTCTGCGCCCATCAGATCATGTTGCTCGTGTGGGTGGAGATGAGTTTCTTGTCTTGCTGCCAGACACGCAACTTGCCTACGGCATGCGCGTAGCCGAGCGCATTCGTGTCGCTATTGCCGATACGCCATTGCGTGGTGCTCAAGATGTGGTGCATGTTAGTGCTAGTCTTGGCTTAGCTAATCTGCCTTTGCGCATTGCTTCTGTCAATGAGGTGGTAACACTTTCGCGAACTGCGTTGAAGCGCAGCAAAGCCGGTGGCAAGAACAAAGTTTCACTGGCTCGTGATCATGGCTTAGAAAAAGCAGAAGATGATCAGCCAACACCAAAGAGTATTGTCGCTCAGCTCTTAGATAGCACACAGTTTCGCACTGTCTATCAGCCCATAATGGATCTCAACAACGAGAAAATCGCTGGCTATGAGGTTCTAACCCGCGGCCCGGATGGTTCGTTTGAGAGCCCTGCTGATTTCTTTCGTATTTGCATAGAGAACAATATCCTCACCACAGTAGATTTGCAGTGTTTGCAGCTGTGCCTTGAAGATGCACCAAATGTGGGGCGCAACATGCGCTTGCATGTCAATCTTTTCCCTTCGACATTGCTTGAGACTCCGGTTGAGAACTTGATTAAGCTCTTTCCCCAGGAGCGCAATGGCACTACTTATTGTTTAGAGATAAGCGAGCAGCAGTTTATAACTGAGCCAGGCTATCTGCGCGAAGCAATCAATGCTTTGAAACAAGCTGGAATATTGGTAGCGATTGATGACGTTGGTTTCGGTAGGAGTTCGCTTGAGACTCTGATCTTGCTTGAACCTGATTTGGTTAAGGTTGATAGAAAATATGTGTCAGGAATTTCTGTTGAGCCTTCTAAAGCTAGACTCTTGCGCCGGCTAGCCAATGTTGCTAAGTCTCTAGGCGCTGAGATTGTGGCAGAAGGAATTGAAGATCGTAATGATCTTCCTTTGCTCAAGGAAATGGGAATAAATTATGGTCAGGGATTCCTCTGGGGAGACCTGCTAGCAGTTTTGCCCGTTGCTACTGATAGCGATAAATCTTAAAGGAGCAGCTCTGCTAGCTGAGAGTGTTAGTGCAAGGACCAATTCACGGACCCATACAAGGTAATGTCGTATTTAAGCCAGAAAAGATCTCTATCGAGAGTGCTTTTTCGGTTGGTTGGGCCCATACGAAGCGGCAGTTTGTCCCCCTGCTTTTGGTTTCAGTAGTATCGTGGGTGATACCGACAGCTTTTTTCTTGATCTCTTCGTTAATGGGTCTGTTCATTCCCAAAGATCAGGCAGTGATAAAGCTTCTCTACACCGTTGTCTCTAGTGTTCTGTCCCTTGCCGTCAATGCAATTTTAGAGCTGGGCATGATCAATGTTTATCTGCGCGTATTAGATGGCGAAGAGGCTAAGGTTGCCGATCTTTTTTCTGCCACCAAGCAGATGTTTACATACGTTATGGGCAATTTCTGCTTCAACTTCATGCTCTTCTGGGGCTATATTTGCTTTATTGTTCCCGGTGTAATAGTTAGTATTGCTGTGCAGTTCTACTCATACTTTATTGTCGATAAAGAAATTGGACCGATCGAATCAATTAGAGCAAGTTGGATCGCTAGTCGCGGAGACAGGCTTAACATATTCTTGATGGTACTTCTCTTTCATCTTTTGAGAGGATTTGGCACCATGATGTTCGTTATTGGTGTGATACCGGTCAACATGATTATTTCGTTGGCCACAGCTGATCTCTATCGACAACTTTTACGCAACACGGCACCAGATGATTTCGCTGGCATTGAAGGTCTGCGCTTTGCCCTGCCAACCCAAGAGGAGTTTGAAGAAAGTCATAGATTGGTTAAACCTATTCACTACACTCAGCCGTCTAATAGCTCGCCTAGGCAGTCGAACTCAGCCGCATCGAGCGCACCAGCAGCACCAATAGCACCAACAGCACCAACAGCACCAACCGCTCAGGCTCCAGATTCTGTTGCAGAGTCTGATTCTGATTCTGAACCTGATTTAGCCGCCGACCAAGAGCCTGGAGAAAAGCAATGAAGTGTTTTCGTCTACAGCGTGTTTCTTTCTTGGGTCTAATACTGTGTTCTGCTGTGAATAGTGTCTGGGCTGATACCAGTACTCCTGAGATAAAGGCGACAGAGCCTGCAGCAATTAGACCTGATTTGCCTGTTGTGCCTGGTGCGCCTCTAAGCGGTGGCGTTGTTTCTTCTGCTCTAAGCACTGAGGCTAGCTTAAAAGAGCTTGGCAAAGTTTGGCACCATTTAAAGAGTGCTGCATGGGAGACTTTTTGCGAAACGCAGCAGCCTGTTACCTACTATGTTGGCGGCCCCAATTTAGTTGGTGGTATGGTAATACCGGCCATCAATGCCACTGGTGAGATAAGCACTGGAGAATTCCTGCCGCCAAGAGAGAAGTGGCTTAAATACTATGCCTCTGAACTAAATTACTTGCTGCCGCTGATCAAATCTGAATCAGAGGCCTTGCAATTGCCTCCAGATCTCGACGCCGATGTAGTCTCTGCACTGGCTCAACTAAAAGTAATTGCAGCCTCTCTGCCGGCTGATGTCGACAAGCTTGTGGCTCTTTGCCAAAATCCACCATATAAGAACATGGTGGTTGCCACTGCTGCACAGCAGCTGATCAATGATCTGGATGCCTACGAGAAACTAAGAAAGCAAATTGACAAAGCAATAAAGGATGACGTGCAAAAGCTTAAGCGCAGTCAAAGTAAAGAGAGTAAAACGCAAAAAGAGTAAAATCCGAAAAAAGTAAATTAGATTACGAAGTCTCTACATTTCAAGAGCTGCTTGCAAAGTCTAAATATAAAACTTCTCGCTGCAACTAATTTCTCAAATGCTAGTAGATGCCCACCGGGCGGCAATTGCTGAGATTTGAGAGAGGGCTGTTGTCAACTGCCGCTGCTGCGCTTCATGCAATATGGAACAAAGGCAATAGAATATACATCTTGTGTTTAAGCAGTTGGAAAGTCAGCTTCTGACAACTTCCAGGCTATTGCTAGGCCTTTTCTGGGTTATTGCACAATTATTTCTGATCGTTTGTTTGATGGAGATTTGTATGAAGCGTTCTTCTTCATTTTTGAGTATTTCAGCATTGAGTTTTACGGCAGCATTGCTTGCTGGCACCATTGGGCTTGGTGGTGTTGCTCCAGCCTTAGCGGCTGACACTACTCGACTCATTGCTGTAGCTGGTTCAATTAGTGAGGTGGATTCTCGCCTAGCCTTAATTGAAAATCGCTTGAATGATGCTTACAACGCCGGCCGTTTGACACAGTTGCAGCGCCAACGCTTTAAACAAGATTTGCAGAGGGTTGCTGACCAAGAAGCTGTCTTTAGTGCTTCAAACGGTGGTCTCAGCCTCTGGGAAACCTTACGCTTGCAGTTTGACCTAGACTTAGTCGTCAAAGATATGGAAGCCAGTTTGGGTGATCGTAAGTCTGGTTTCTTAGATGCTTCTGTTCGTCGCGATGAGATTCAACGCCGACTAGCTACGGCCTTTTCTCAAGGTCGGTTGAGTCGGCAAGAATTTGAAGAAATGCGTGCTGAAATTGAAAGAGAAAGTAGCGCTATCGCCGCAGCTAAAGATAGCAGCGGCCAAATCAGCATCACCGATAATATACGCTTGGTGCTTGAGCTAGATCGCTTGAGCCAGAGGTTGACCCGCACGGTTCACGATCGTCAGTTTAGTCTGACAGCTATTGATGTGCGCGAAGGGGAAGTGGCTAGACGTATTGAAGATGGCATTAAGTCAGGCAAGTTGACCGATTCTGAGGCCGCTGATCTTAAGGCTGAGTTTAAGAGAATAAACGACAGGCAAGATCAGCTGCGCCAATTGGCTCGACCATTGACAGCCGAAGAGCAGTTGACCATTGCCCTTGATATCGAAAAGTTGAGTGGCCAAGTTGATACTCAGCTATACGACAGTGAAGTAGCTAGCCAGACGTCTAATTCGAGCAGGGTGCCTAAGCGTGAGAGTGAAGTTGACAGTGATATTGCCGCTGCTTTATCGAGCGGTTTGATTACTTTGACAGAGGCTCAAGTCTACAAGCAGCAACTAGATCAGATTATTGCAAAAGAAAAGAATTTCAAAACTCTAGCGGGCGGCGAGCTTGATGCCCTGCAGACGCAAAATCTCTTGGTTGAGATTGAGCAGTTGAGCGGTAGTCTTGCTCGCTCTACTTTTGAAAAGAAACCAGTTTGGTCTGGTGTTCATGGCACCATTGCTGATATTAAGACGAGCATTGACGAGGCGAAAAAAGCTAGTCGCCTTGACCCTTCTGACGAAGATTCTTTGTCTAAAGAGATTGCAGCCATCGATGCCAAGCGCTTAAATGGCGGAGCAACAGCTCAATCAACCATGGAGATTGTTGTTGCTCTCAATCAACTTTCTTCTAAGCTCACCCGCACTGTCAAAGACCGCAATATTGCGTACATTCCAGATTTAGATAAACGCAAGGCTGAAATCAATAAGCGCATAGCTGAAGGTATTATTAGTGGCAAATTGACTCTTGATGAAGGTAATACGGCAGTTGCTGAATTCAATAGAATTGCCGCGCTGCAAAACACATACAAGGCGGTCGATGGTGTCATTGATGAAAGAGAAAAATTGACTCTTGCTCTAGAGCTTGAACGTTTGTCTACTAGAGTTGAGAAGGATATTCGTGACAACCAGTTTGCCGCTAAACCAGTTCAAGTTTTGAAAGGAGATGCTGACCGCACCATTGCTAGCGGTACTCTTTCTGGCAAACTTTCGGCTCAAGAAGTGCAAGCTCTAAGAGCAGAGCTTATTCGCATCAATACTTTTGAAAGTAGCAAAATTGCCAGCCAAGGAAAACTAGAAGCCCAAGATGCAATTTTGATTGTTTTAGATTTGAACAAGCTCATTAAAGATACAGATAATTCTAGTAAGAATGCAGAAGTCGCGCTGCCAGACATTTCTAAGCGCCAAGCCGAACTCTATCAGCGCATTACTGAAGGTGTGATGCAGGGTCGTTTGACGGTAAAAGACTCTGACTCACTGAAGAAAGATTTCTATCGTATTCTCGATCAAGAGTCTAGGTACAGAACTTCTGGTGGTCTTAGTTTTGGTGAGCACGCCGCTCTCTCTCTAGAGTTAGAGCGTCTTGCTAATAGCATTGAATCTAATATGGGTGATACCCAAGCTGCAGTGCCTGATGTTGATGCTAGGCAAGCTGAGCTCGATAAGAAGATTGCTACGGCAGTTGCTTCTGGTCAGTTGACCATGGCTCAAACTCAAGAATTCACCAAAGAGCTTGATCGTATCAATCGCGATGAGATCACTTATCGCTTCTCTGGTACTGGTTTGAGCTACGCTGAGTCAATTTCACTAGTTGCCGATCTAGAAAAATTGAACGGCCGCATTGATACTCAAATTGCTGGTCAAACGGCTAAGTGGAGCGGTATTGACGGGCGAGTGCAAAGTATCGCGAAGCAAATTGGTCAAGCTCTCTTGTCTCAGAAAATCAACGGGGCAACTGCTTCTCAACTTAAGCGGGAAGTCGATCGAGTTGCCCAGGCCAAAATTGCCTTTGAGACTTCTGGTGGCGGCTTGAATTTGGCTGAGACTGAATCACTAGTACGCGACCTTGATAGACTGACTCGCAGTCTTGATATTCGCCAAGGTGTCGGCCAAGTGGTTGCTTGGACAGACATTGACGGTCGCCAAGCCAGAGCTGAAGCTCGCATTGCTCAAGATACTGCTCAGGGTAAATTGAGTGCTAGCAAAGCCAGCAAAGCCAAGAAGCAATTGCAAATTTTCAAATTGGTGAAAGCCTCTATGAAGGGTTCTGCTGGTGGTAATTTCACATATTCTCAAATTGTCGTCATGGCTCAGACTCTCGATAAAATTGATTCGCTTGTAGGCATTGCCCCAGTGGCAGCACCTTCTCGTAATCAATAGCTCGTAATCAGTAGCTCGTAATCAATAGCTAGATCCTAAACCAAAGAAAAAGACGCAGTGATTATTGTCACTGCGTCTTTTCTTTATGTATCGGTCGAGGTTATCTACGAGTGATTTGACGTTTGCGCATGCGCACTGACAGCGGTGTCACTTCAACAAGTTCATCATCATGGATGTATTCGAGACATTTCTCCAGGCCCATTTCGACTGGTGCTTGCAAGGTGTAAAGAACTTCTGCCGATGCTGAGCGCATGTTTGTAAGCTGTTTGACTTTGCAAACGTTGATGTCGAGATCTTGTGTGCGGTTGTGCTCGCCCACAATCATGCCTGAATAAACGTGAGTTTGTGGGGTGATGAAGAAGAAGCCACGATCTTCGGCTTTGCCTATGGCATAGGCTGTAGTTGTTCCTTCTTCCCAGGCGACAAGGGCGCCATTTCTTTGGCGGGCAATGTCTCCACACCATGGACGATATTCAAGGAAGGCATGGTTCATGATGCCGTTGCCCTTAGTCAAGCGCAAGAATTCACTTCTAAAGCCAATCATGCCTCGGGTTGGCACGATGAATTCGAGCAAGGCCATGCTGCCTTCTACATTCATGTTTTGTAGTTCAGCTTTGCGTGGGCCCATTTCATTCATTACTGCACCAGTGTAATCATCTGGCACGTCTATGAACAAACGTTCGAATGGTTCGTTAGTGACGCCGTCGATTTCTTTGCAGATAACTTCTGGTCTTGAAACTTGGAACTCATATCCTTCACGACGCATGGTTTCGATCAAGATGCCGAGGTGAAGTTCGCCACGGCCGCTGACGATAAATGTATCTGTGTTTTCTGTTTCGTTCACGCGCAAGCTGACGTTTGTTTCTAGTTCGTGGAAGAGACGTGAGCGCAATTGACGGGAAGTAACGAACTTACCTTCTCGGCCGGCAAATGGGCTGTCGTTTACCAAGAACGCCATTTTCATGGTTGGTTCGTCGATTTTGACGCGGTGTAGAGCCACGGGAGCATCAAGTGATGCAATGGTGTCGCCTACGTTAGCGGTAGTGAATCCAGCGATTGCTACGATTTCACCAGCTTCAGCTGATTCAGCTTCAACTTTCTTGAGGCCGTGGAAGGTGAACAGTTTGGCGATTTTTCCTTTAACAACTGAGCCGTCTTCTTTGATCATCGAAACTTGTTCGCCAGCTTTAACGCGACCGTTATAGATACGGCCGACGCCGATACGACCTAGATAGTCGCTGTATTCTAAAATGCTGATTTGCATTTGCAGTGGCTCAGATGGGCTACCGGTTGGTGGTGGGCAATGCTCAAGAATAAGGTCGAGCAGTGGTTTTAGATCGGTGCCTTCTTCTTTTGGCTCCTTCATGGCGATGCCTTTGACACCAGAAGCGAAGATATAAGGGAAGTCTAGTTGGGCTGCAGTAGCGCCAAGTTCAACAAATAGATCGAATACTTTATCGACAGCCAGGTGTGGGTCGATGTTTGGACGGTCAACTTTATTGATCACTACGATAGGGCGCAAACCGCGCTCTAAGGCTTTGCGCAAGACAAAGCGAGTTTGTGGCATTGGGCCTTCGCCGCAATCTACAACTAGTAGGCAACCGTCAACCATGCCGAGAATACGTTCAACTTCGCCGCCGAAGTCTGCGTGTCCTGGTGTATCAACGATATTGACTAAATGATCTTTATAGGTAACAGCAGTATTTTTAGCGAGAATGGTGATGCCGCGTTCACGCTCTAGGGCGTTGCTATCCATGACGCATTCGACCAGCTCTTGGTTTTCGCGGAAGATTCCGGTTTGACGCAAGAAGCCATCAACAAGAGTGGTCTTGCCGTGGTCAACGTGGGCGATGATGGCAATGTTGCGAATGTGAGTAAGCTCACAAGTCGATTGTTTAGTGCCGGTGATAGCGGAGGTCATATCTTCTCCACTGGTTTCAGTATTGCTGATTTGTGTCATGGTTGCCGTGCTCATGTGCGATTCTCTGTGCCTATTGAGTAGAGTTTTGTATTGTTGCCGTTCTTTCCTTATTTAGCTATCCTTAGTTTATGTAGATAGCTGCGGCCATTTTTGCTTGGTGTGTTTCTCGGAGTTTGAGAGAGTTTTGTCGATTGTTGGAACCGTTCTTAGAAGTCATGCTGGAGGTTACCTCGTGCATGTCACCAGTTTGGGCACTGATCAAAATGATCAGACGGAGACGGGAACTACAACCGACATTTTGCTCACCTGCCAGGCCAGAGGGCGCCTAAAGAAAGAACGGGTGGCAATCGTCACAGGTGACAGAGTTGAACTCGACGAACTCGATTTGACCGAAAAGAGCGCCATCATTACGACGATACTCAAGCGGCGTAGCCTTATCGCAAGACCATCTCTAGCCAATGTAGACCAGGTAGTCATTGTACAGGCTGTCAAACAGCCCCAATGGAACCCCCTCTGGACAGATCGCTATATTGTCCACTTCCAGCTCACACTGCCGGTTTCGCGCCCTATTTTGTGCTTCAATAAGGCCGATTTAGGGGCTAAAAACGACTTAGATCATTTAAGATCTATTTATGAACCTCTTGGATACTTCGTTATATTTGTTTCTGCTAAGACTTCTTCTGGCCTCTCCGAGCTCGCCTCTTTACTAGCTGGCAAAATCTCTGTATTCGCGGGCCCGTCAGGGGTTGGCAAATCGACCATGCTCAATAAACTCTGCCCGGGGCTGAATTTGAAGACTGGTTTGATGGAAAATGACTTTGGAGTTGGTCGTCACACAACTACGTATTCGGAACTATATAGACTCAATTTAAATCTCTCCGATGCCCCTGAGGGATCAAACGATCTAAAAATTGTCGCTTCTTCTGAGCCGACTGAGCAAACTGATCAGATTTCTTGGATTGCCGATACTCCAGGTTTCAACCTAATTGAGTTTTTGCACCCAGAACCGCGGGATGTTGCGGCACAGTTTCCCGAGATTGACGAACTAGGCTTGCAGTGTCGTTTTGCTGATTGCCTGCACTTAGTTGAGGCTGGTTGCGCTGTTTTAGACTCGCTTTCTGATTTGCTTGGCGACGATGAAGAAGAGGACGAAGCTGACGACGAAGACGAGGATGAAGCTGAAGACGAGGATGAAGCTGAAGCAGATGAAGCTGAAGACCAAGCTGAAGCAGATGAAGATCAAGAGCCTGAGTCTGAGTCTGAGTCCGAAGCAGAAGCCGAAGCAGAAGATGTAGCCGACAGGGAAGAGTGCGAGCTGGCCGAGATAGATCGACCTGTTTCGCTCACTCGTTATGAGAGCTACCTCATAATGGTGACTGAATCGCAAGCCGAGCAGGCACTGCAAAAGACAACCTCTAAGAAGATAGAAAGTTCAGTCAAAGCTGCCGGCGGGGCAAATGCTAAAACCAAGTTTATCCCGCGTTTAGCCAACAAGTATCGGCAAGCTTCTCGCAATACAGTCAAGCAAAAGGCTATAGACACCGCCTCCTTTGATGATGATTTGGACAAAAGCAAAACTACAGAAGAATAACTTCAAGGCTAATCGCGATTTTTTAGCCAGCGCTCAAATAAATCACCATTCAAGGCGTTAGTTGGCAACTTCCCTTTTAAGGCAAGCTCTACGCTTTTAACTGCAAGCTCGGCCATGGCATAGCGAGTTTGCTCTGAGGCTGACCCTATATGTGGGGCCAGTACAACATTGGGTGCTTTGAGTAAAAGGTCGCTCACTTTCGGTTCGTTGTAGAAGACATCAAGGCCAGCGCCTCTGATTTGGCCGCTTTCAATTGCTTGTGATAGTGCCTCTTCATCAACTATTTTGCCTCTTGCTGTGTTGATAAAAATGGCGCTCTTTTTCATCAGGGCAAATTGTTCTTTGCCAATAAGCTTTTCTGTCTGTTTATTATGAGGACAGTGCAACGAAATATAGTCTGACTGCCTAAGCACTGTATTGAGTGAAACTCTATTGGCTCCCAGTTGGGCCTGCCAGTTTAGATCTTTTTGGTCGAGCGTGATACTGCTGTCGTCAGCCTTGCTGCTGGTCTCACTGGCGCGGCAGTAAAGAATATTCATGCCAAAACCATGGGCACGTCTGGCTACAGCTGAGCCGATGCGACCCATGCCAATTATGCCGATAGTGCGACCGCACATCTCAGTGCCTAGCAACAAATCATTTTCAAAACCTTGCCATTGCCCAGAGCGTACATAGTTGTCGGCTTCTACAATGCGCCGACCAGCTGCCAGCAGTAGGGCGAAAGCTAAATCTGCTGTGGCGTTATCGAGCACGCCTGGAGTATTGGTGACAAGTATTGGCCTGCTCTCACAGTCTTTGAGATTGATATTGTCGTAGCCAACTGCTCGTTGAGCGATCATGACCAATTTGGGGCAAGCTTTGATTATGCTAGCTGTTATCTGATCTGGTGGCTCAGTGAGAATAATTTGGGCTTGGCTGGCGGCGGCAATAATTTCTGCTTCGCTTAGGGCCATGGTGCGCTCTAAGTAACTGACTGTGCCCACTGCGCTCAGGCGGGCCGCTAGGTCCGTTGGCACTTTGCCGATCACGACAATTTTGGTAGATGTGGCAATATTAGCTTTGGTCGAGGAAGGCAATTTGAACTCTTAAAAGTTAGACAGATACTAGTTGTGATGCGGGTGCCAGCTGAGCTAACAAACTTTTTTCGAACTGATCCAGTTCAACTGCTGCTCTTTGAGAATCCCAGTAGGATAGATTTTGAATTAGTCTTGCTACTTTTGGTGCAGATTCTAGGCACTGGCCTTGGTGCACAAAACCTAGGCGTATTCGACGTGACAAAATGTCTTCAAGCGAAATCGCCATTTCATTGTTAAGGCAATAAGGTACTTCGGCCATTATCGGAGGGAAATCAGGACAAATGCGCTCGCTTAGAGCTGGATTTTGTTCGACCAGCTCGATAACCTTGAGAGCATCTTTGCCGTAGGTAGCAATTAAGTGATCGATAGTGGCTGGGTCGAGAGAGAGTTTTCTTGACTGAGCCGATATTTGCGCTGTGCTAGTGAGGAAGTCTGTTTTGTCGCTCCAACCGCCGAGCATGATCTTGTCGGTCTTGCTGTGTTTGAAGCCGTGATACTTGCTGTCTTGATTGACCAGCTGCTTAAGTGCCATATCAACTACATGGATGGCCAACATTCTGTAGTTGGTTAGTTTGCCGCCGATTAGACCAATTACGCCGTAGGGGCCTTCGAAGAGTAAATGTTCGCGAGATATGGTGGCAGTTTTTTCACTGTCTTTCTCTTTATCTTTGCCTTTTTCGCCGACTTGATTTTTGCTGCCGCCATCGTGCTCACCGCCTACTAAGGGCCTAAGGCCAGCCCATGTGGCGATCACGTCAGCTCTGGTCAGTTGGGCGTCTGGATTGGTTTTATTGCCACTCTTGCGATACGAGTTAAGTATGCCCAGTAGATAATCTACTTCTTCGCCAGTGGCCACTGGGTTATCTAGAGGGCCTTGATAGCCAATATCTGTGGTGCCGACCATTAGTGCTTTTTGCCATGGTACGACAAAGACATAGCGGCCGTCGTTTGTAGGAAGAAATAGAGCGGTGCTGGTTTCAAAACAAGATAATGGCAGCATTATATGAGTGCCTTTGGCTGGCTGTACTTTGCTGCTCCAGGTCGGATCTAACTGCCTCAGTAGTATGTCTGACCAAACTCCGGTGGCATTAATGCAAGAGCGGCTGCGCACAACCAATTCTTGGCCATTGAAGCGGTCGCGGCAAACTATTGCTTCCGTTCTTCCATCTTTTATCTTGAAATCTACTGCTTCGAGGTAGTTAACGGCAACTGCCCCATATTCGCAGGCAGACTTGATTACTTCCATTACTACTCGGCTGTCGTCAGTGATGCAGTCGTGAAAGCGCAAACCACCTGATACTAAGGATGCATTAAGAGAGGGAGCTGCGCCCATGGTTTCTTTGCGATTGAGTCGTTGGTGGGTGCGCACACCTCTGGCATTGATTGAAAGCAGGTCGTAGAGAGTTAAGCCAACATCAGCCTTGAGGCCGAAAAATTTCTTGCCTTTGGTGATCGGTAGCATGAAGGAAAAGTCTCTCACCATATGTGGTGCAAGGGTTTCTAGGAGCCCACGCTCTTGGCAGAGTTCACGGGTCAGGCGAAACTGAAGCTGTTCTAGATACCTCAAGCCACCATGGATGAGTTTAGTGGTGCGGCTTGAAGTACCCGAGGCAAAGTCGTCTTTTTCTAGTAGTAATACTGATAAACCACGAGAGGCGGCGTCTTGAGCAACTCCTGCTCCAACGATGCCGCCTCCAATGATTACCAGGTCAAATTCTCTTTCCGCTGCGATTTCGAGTACTTGACTTCTGCTCTTCATAGTTCCTTTTTAGATACTATTTGTCTATTTGAGTTTGTCTCTGAAAAGACCCACTCCTAGACCTAGTGCTGCTCCAAGGGCTGCGCCTTTCATTGTAGTTTTGGCGCCACCGCGGCCTCTTGTAGCTGCCATTGTAATACCTGTGGCTGCTGCTGTACCTGTTGCCATATCTCTCATGATCGGATGTTTAGCCAGCGTCTTGTTGCCATTGATGACACCGACGGCAGCGCCGGTACCAGCTCCGATGGCAGCGCCCCTGACCATGCCTTTGCCTGCGACTAAGCCAGTGACGGCACCGGCTGCTGTGCCCACGCCTGCACCGATGGTGGCTTTGCGCACAGTGTCATGCTTTTGGAAAAACTGTTTCGTTTTGCTTGGTTGTGCCTTTGTCACTGATGCCGAGTAAGTCTGAGCTTGGGCTGGCAAAGTACCAAACACAAGTGCTTGGCTGGTGATTAGGCCTAGAATGGCCAATGTAGCGTTACGAATCTGCAGTTTCATCGTTTGCTCCTAACTTCTAGTGATAGAGAATTTCTTCCGTTCAAATGTTTCTAATAAAATTTCTAATAGAATTTCCGATAAAAGGAATACTTGCTTCAGTGGTGCTGCGAGCTTAATGCTCGGTAACAAGAAGACTACCATTAAATTTATTTTTTTCGATAGGCGTTCCTCAATGAGCATCAGATGTTTGAAAAATTCTTCGTAGGTTGAGTATGCGTTGTATATCCCTGCTATGTCTGCTGTTTATCTATTTTGAAATGCATAACTGTTTCGCAGAAGTGATCATAGGTAGTAGGTGGAACTGACGGAGACGACGGCAAATCTGCTGTTGTTCCCAATTAGCTCAATTTCACTATCACTCGGCAACCTTATTTTTTGCCCATCTGAGGTCGAAAACTGCTTATTTCGCAGGCAAAAATTGTCTAAATTGACTATCCTACAAGTCGATGTCCGCAGATGACTTTGAGCTGATGCTCGTTTAGGGTCTGCTTGAGACTTCAGTAAGTCTGGTTGTACGTAGGAAATTTGAGAAAAATTTGCCAATGAAAAAAGTTATTGCAGTTGCATGTACCGTGCTCTTAGCCGGCATCGAGTGTGGTGCCCCTCTGTCAGTGTTTGCGCAGGAGCGCGGCACGGGCGCTGGTACTACTACCCAAGTGAGGCAGAACTCTAGCAGTCCGGCTGTGGTTAACCCTAATCCAAATTCGCAATTGGGAAACTTCTTTCCTGATAAATCGAAGGGTGGTGAGACCATCATTAAAGAGTTAGAGAAAATCTCAGAGATGGCTCAAACTCCGCAGTCGATGGAGAAAATCCAAGAGTTAGAGAAGCGTGGCGAGAAATTCTTTGAGCAGCACTTGATTAACCAAGCTTTGATCTCTTGGCAAGAGATGTATGGCATGAGCTTAGAAATGAAGTATGCCGAGGGCCAAGGCAAGGCGCTAACCAACATGTGTCGCTGCTATGTTGAGCAAGGTCAGTGGATTAAGGCCAAATATTTGGGTGAGAATGCCATTGAAGTTCTAGCCGGTGTGCAAGATCAGCAATCGCTAGCAAGAGCTAGAGTTGCTCTTGCTCAAGCCTATTTTGGATTGGACAACCCAGTTTGGGCGACGCAACAACTAGATGCCGCGCTAAAGGTCTTGACTACGTCGGGGCTGAATAATCCTGCTGAAGCGGCGCGAGTGATGTATCTGTGTGCCAACCTTTGTCTGCAATTCGGTAAAACAAAAGAGGGTATGAGGTTCTTCCAAGAAGGTGCTACCTACAGCGCCCAAGCTGGGGATTTATCTAAATCAGTAGAGGTTAGAATCGCCACAGTTACCAGCATGATTGAACTGGGCTGGTTTACTGCCGCTCAAGAAGAAGCGAATAAGCTCTTGTCCCTGGCTCGCTCCAATCCTAAATATGGTGTTGTTTACTTGCTGCCTGCTTTGCAGACACTGGCCAATGCTCAGTATGCTGCTGATGAATTTTCGAGCGCACGCAAGACCTATGAACAAGCTTACGCTCTCTATCCTAAGTTAGATTCAAGATCGATTTCAGACATCTCCCGGGCCAATATGGACCAAGGCTATGCTTATTGCTTAGCGTCTACAGGCGATCTTGATCAGGCTCGGCAGTATTTACTTAAGGCTTTGCCAGTGTTCAAAGCTAAGTCTGATGCTTACAACCAAGCTCAAGCGACCAATGCTCTTGGTGTGTTTGAAGTGCTTGATGGCCAACCAGCAAAAGGCATCGCCTATTTCATGCAGGCTGTCGATTTTCAGCCTGTGATTCAGCCAAAAGCGCCTAAATTGCATGCCATTATTTTGCAGAATATGGCCGGTGCTGAATATCGAACTGGAGCCTATCGTGACGCCAAAAGTCACCTAGAAGCCGCTTTGAACATATTAGCTAACACTAAAGAGCAACAGCTGAAAGGGCGACTCTTTCAGTGTTTGGCTGAAACAGCCTTTAAGGCCGCCGATTTGACCTCGGCCGAAAGTTATGCCAACAAGGCTGTTGGTATTTCTGAGCGCATCAATGATGATGGTTGTTTGTGGCGGTCTTACCTGCTCAGAGCTAGATTGCAGCTGTCAAGACAAGAAATAGACTTGGCAAAAGAATCGCTCAAGAGTGCGGTGTCCTATTTCCGTTCACCCCAGGCCGGTGATTTCACCACTGCTGATAGCCTTGCGTTCCCTACTAGTCGTGAAGATATGGCGGCCTCTCTAGTTCAGCTTATGGCCAATCAAGGCTTGACTGAGCAGGCATTGCTGGCTGCTGAGCAGATTAAAGAAGAAAACTTCATCAGTGAATGGCTGAGGCGCGGTGGTCAGGTTAAGCCTGAGGATCGCGACGTCTATTTAGAACTTACGACTCAACGTGCTCGAATTCACGCTGCCGAAGTCTCTGCTACTCCAGATAAGTTGGTGAAAGAGTGGCAGAGTTGGATGGAGCGTTTTCGTTCGATCGTGACTGCCAATCGCTCACTGGCTCGCTTGATCGCTCCAGTGCCAAATTCTCCTGCCGACATCATTGCCGCGGTGCAGAAGACTAAAGCGACAGTGGTTGAATATCTAGTTGGCCCAGAGTCGACCATGGTATTTACCATTGATCCACTGGGTCGTATTTCGTCTACCAACTTGCCTGTAAACAGAGCCAAGCTGAAAACCCAAGTGACAACACTGCTTGAAACTGGTGCTAAGGGTGGTGCTGAAGAACCAGGCAGTCAAGGTGAGAAGTTAACTCTGAGAGCTCTCTACAATCAGTTGCTACCTGCTTCGGTTAGACAATTCTTGCCTACCACAGCAGATCAGATGGTGGTCTTTATACCAGACGGGCCACTTTACAATTTGCCGTTTGCTGCTTTGATTGATGAAAAAGGCAAGTTCTTTGTGGAAAGTCATTTGCTTTCGATGGCGTCTTCTATGTCGGTGATAATGGATTGCCCACCTGAATACACTGCTGATTTGAGCATGTTGGTAGCTTCCACCAACTCTTCAAGTGGTGGCTCAGAGCAGACGGAAACTGCACAAATTACCTCAGCGGTTGGCGCCGAGCGGGTGACAACATTGACTGGTAAAGACGCTAGTTTGACAAACTTAGAAGAGCAGTCGAAAGGTAAGTCAGTGGTGCATTTCTCTGCCAAATTGCCGTTGATTGAGAATAATCCTCTTAGATCGGTTTTGCCAATCTTTGGTGATAAAGATGATCAAGGCAGGAAAGTAACGGCTGATCGCCTTTGTGGTACGCCCATGGCTGTCGATCTAATTGTTTGGAGTGCAAGCTCTGTTAACTCTAAAGATGTACGCGGCAATGCTGTCAAGATTTTCAGCCGTGGTTTGAATTATGCTGGCGCGCGAAACGTACTGATGAGCTTGTGGTGGCAACCAGATTCTCAGCGTATTGATGAGCTTGTTAGTGTCTTCAATAGCAAGCAAGCTGGGCTTAATCCGGCCCAAGGTCTGAGAAAGGCTCAACTAGCAGCAATTTCGCGAGATCCGTCGCTGAAGAGCTGGGCTGGCTTCCAGTTACTTGGCCCGGGCTATTAGTTTGCTTAGTCCAGCAAAGGCTCAATTAGAGCCTTTGTTGGGATTTGACTATGTAGCTTGAAAGCCACATAAGCCATATGTGGCAGATTAAGAATTGAAGTCAAGCATGTATATATTCGCCTATTAATTGTATAAATTTCTAACTTGGCATCATCTGCCGTTCTATTTGTCGTTTGAAACTGAAGCAGGCTCGTAAATGATTTCTCAAAGCAAAAGCAATTGGTATCCCGAAAACCTAAACTTGACTACTGCAACGCGCCGAATAATTCCTCGTGCACTTTCACTGCTGTTGAGCATGGAGTTAGTCTGCTCCGGTTTGGTTTTCTCGGCTGTCGGCCTAGGGCTGCCAGTCAGGGCTGCTGAACCAGCAGTAAGCGAGAAAAGTGGGCCAGGCGAAAGTGTTGCCCCTTCGTGGAATGACAGCAAGTCTGATTCTATGTTTATCATCGAATCGGATGCCGTTAAGAAAGTAGAGCCTAAGCTCGAGGCTAAGCCCGAAATCAAAGTAGAGGCCAAGCCCGAGATCAAGTCTGAACCTAAGCTTGAAGTCAAAGTTGAAGAGAAGCTCGAACTTAAGCCTGAACTTAAGCCCGAACTTAAGGCCGAACTTGAGTCAACCGCTAAGCCTGAGGCCAACTCTACTGGTAGTAAATCGGATGCTAATGGCAAAGCTATTGCCGAGGTCACTCCTAGTATTCCAGCTACAGCTGTCACTACTGATAGTGCTGTGATTACAACGGCTGCTAAAGATTCTTCTTCTTCTTCTTCTTCTTCTTCTTCTTCTTCGAGCGCAGCACCGGCAGCTAGTGAAGACGCCCTGGTTATCGACTCTGATACTAAGCCTGAAGCAACCGCAGCATCTGCCGTCAGCGCTCCGGTTAATTCTGGGTCAACAACTTCAACAACTTCAACAACTTCTGCAACTTCTGCAACTTCTGCTACTTCTGCTGCAACTAGCTCTAGCCCAGCGGTTCAAGCCATCTCTGGTGGAGAATCTGCACATGGCCTGGAAGCTGGCAGTGTACTTTCACCTGATGGCAAAAATTTGTTAGGTGATACCGCAGCAGAGACACCGAAAGTTGGTGGTGGTAGTGGTGCTCTTTCGACTGTTGATTCGCTTTCTGCCGATATGCTTGTGGAACTTGGCGCCAGTGTTGTAGAAACTGGTGTTAATGCTCCTGAGCAGGTTATTGCCAATGGCGATGGCCCAATAGTAATTGACAGTGATGAAGTATCTGAAACTGAGGAGACCATTCAGTACGAGAACCTGCCAACTGATGAAGGTAAGACAAGAATTAAAACTGGTGCCAAATTCCCAGTAGTTGTCACTTCTCAAATTTCTTCTAAGAACGCCCACAAAGGCGATGGTTTGGAAGCTCGTTTGAAGTTCGATCTCAAAATTGGCGATCGTCTGATTGCAAAAAAAGGCTCTGCTGTTCAAGGTCATATCAACTACGCCCTACCTGCCCGTAGTGTTATGCACTCTCTGGTTAGCGCTAACCGTTGGTATCGTAACTCTGGTTGTTTAGGTGTTGAGTTCGACGAAATTGTCACAGAGAAGGGTGAGCACCTGCCTTTAGTTGCTACTCCTGCTAAAGCTGCACTCTTCATCAAAAACAAAGCCGAAGGTCGCGTTCTTGGTGTAAACCACCTGGGTCAAGTCGCTGGTCCGTGGGAACAGCAGCTCAAGTACAAAGCAGTTCGTATTGGTTTGAATGCTGCCATGGCTCCGGTTGGTGTCTTCAGCTTTGGCGCTATGCCTGTAGCGTTGGGTCTGATGGGTGCTGCCAATCCATCGTTTGCTTTCATGAAACCAGTGGGCACAAATGTGCGGCACCGTCGCATAAAAGGATTTGCCTGGGGCTTCCTCTCTGGCGTACCTGGTAGCTGGCTGATTGAAGATACTGTGGTTAAGGGCAATGAAGCGATAATCAAACCGGGCGATGAGTTCTTAGTTGAGTTCAAGCAGGAGTTCACTGGCGAGCCCGCCAGCGAAGCGCAAATGTTGCCAAATGCCAATGCTAAGGTGCACGGTGACGTTAAAACTTCGAAGAAGAAAACCAAGCAAGCTGACGCCAAATAAGCTGACACCAAATAGGCTAACAAGGTAAGCGAAGGCTAAAGAGATACAAAAAAAGAGAAGGAGATTTGCCTCCTTCTCTTTTTTGTATCTCTTATCTCTTTGGACTGGCCGACTTACTTTCTGTTAGTAGGGGGCTTGTTGAGAACCGGCTCCAGCGACTGTAACAGGAGCATCAAGCTGCAATTGCATAGCAGTGCCGGCTGGAATCAAAACGTCTTTGCCTTTTCTTAGAAGGACGCTTTGGGCAACTCCGACTGTGCCACCTATAGCAGTACCAGACCAAGCGCCTTTGCCGACACCACGTCCGCCGCCAGCAATGGCACCTACTGCTGTACCGAGGGCTGCACCGGTGCCAGCTCCGATACCACCGCGAATGGCTGCTTGACCAAGTTTGGTCTTCCAGGTTTCGCCTTTGAGAGTGGTTTCGTCTGTGCCGGTGCCGGTATATTTACCGATACCACCAATTAAGTGAGCAGAAATTGGAGTTTCCGTGCCATCAGGAGTTCTTAGGCGATTGAATTTGATATCGAGGCTACCAGCGCGACCTAAGTAGGTTCCACCTTTAGCATCGGTGATGGTGCCAATGATGGTCGAACCAGCAGGAATAGTTGAATCGCCCAACATAACTGTTTGGCTAACTGAAGCTTGAATCAAGTCACCGGCTCTAGCTACTTGGGTGGCAATACCACTGCTCAACGAAATTGGAATAACCAAGCCAGCCGGTGCGTAGGTAATTCGTCCTTGTCTGTACCCGCCTTGAGGCTGGCCGTAAGGCGCTTGCTGTTGGTAGGGAGCTTGGGGCTGCTGATATGGCGTTTGGGCTTGATATGTATTTTGCGCTTGGCCATAACCTTGTTGCGGCTGTTGATTAGGATTGTAAGCTTGCTGTTGAACAGGGGCGTTGATGGTCGATGGTGCTGAGGCGAAATAGTCACCTGATAATTGGCCTACATAACTTTGAATGCTGGCTTGATCTCTTAGTGATTCGCGTAGAGAATCGGCCCATTTCTTGGCCAACAGAGCTGGGCTGCTGCCAGCTGTCTTGGCACTGGCACTATCTACGGTGACAACTTGGTAGCCGCCTAAAGTGATTACAGGAACGCCTTTGACATAAGTGATGTTAACTGCCGATGGTCCTCTGTCTTTAGCCGCAACCAGGGCGTTATCTAAATTTTGTTGCACAGCAGCTGCTCTTTTTTCGGCAGTCAAGCCGCCAGCTGCAGGTACTGAGAAAATAGCTTGACCAGCAACGTGGACATCATTGTCCGCTGCCATTGCTACAAGTGGAGTCAGTGCAATCGATTGACTGAGCAGAAGTGCACCCGCCAAAATCGACCGTTTGATGGAATAAGATTTGGATGTCATCTTTTTGTACCTTAGATTTGTACAGCCTCTGCCGGACTGAATTAGTATAATAATGAGATTTAGATCAATCTCTGTGATGGTCGGTTTTCTTCACCAATTTCTTTTGCAAATTTCTTTAGCAAGAGTGCTTCACGTCTCAGACCATGTTGTTTAAGACTACTGAATTTTAGCAATGTTCCCCGCCTAGTTTCTGAAACGTACTTTAGGCCCCCTTTGCAAGGTCGAAAAAAGCCGCAGGCTTGGTAAATACAGCAAAATCAGCGTGTCATTCGAATTGGTTCCATAATATAAAGAATGTACTTTCAATATCTATTCAGAGTTCCTCACAATGAATCCGGCCACTAGTTTTGCCAGCCATGCTCTGGCCTCAAAGAAAGCTCTGATAACCGGCGCTGGTCGCGGTATTGGCCGGGCTGTCGCCATTGCTTTGACTCAGGCTGGTTGCTCTGTCGCCCTGCTTGGTCGGCAAGAAGCGCGACTTATAGCTGTTAGCAACGAAATTAAAGATCTAGTCGGGGTCCAAGCTCCGTATTTTATGGCTGACGTCGGTCAGGCAGAGGAGCTTGAAAGGGCCCTAGAGCTAGTGAAGGCGAACTTTGGTAACGTCGATATTCTCGTCAATAACGCTGGTATATATCGCACAGAAGCTGTTGCTCACCACGATATTGCTTCTTGGCGCGAAGTGCTTGAAACCAATTTGACTAGTGCAGTTGTCAGCTCAAAAGCTTGTCTGCCAGCCATGATTGCCCAGAACTGGGGACGCATTGTCAACGTCTCATCGATATCGGGAAAGCATGCTGAAGCCTACGGTGCTGCTTATTCTGCCTCAAAATTTGCCTTGATTGGTTTAACTCAAGCTACTGCCCTAGAGCAGGCCCGCCATGGGGTTACTGTCAACGCTGTTTGTCCCGGCTGGGTTGCGACAGACATGGCTTTTGCTCAAATAAACGATCCACTTTGGTGCGAGTTAAATCAGATTGAGAGCGAGCAGTCGTTGGAAATTACTAGGCTATCGGTGCCACAAATGCGCTTGGTTGAACCTTCGGAAGTAGCTGGCTTAGTGGTTTACCTCTGCACACCTGAGGCTGCTGCCATCACCGGCCAAGCAATCAATATATGTGGAGGTTTGTCAATTCAGTAATGCATACTATTCATTTAGAGCACGCGCTTCGAACTAATCAATGGAATATCAATAACCATCAAGGTCTTACTCTTATTCAGTCGCCTTTGCTGGCTCAATATAAAGAGCGATTGACTCATGCTTTCACTACTAGAGTCGGCCCCGGCGGTGCTCCCGGGCCATACGATCACTTCAATTTGGGGCGCAACGTACCTGATGAAGCCGTCAAGCGCAATGCTTTAGCTAATCGCGAGCGCTTGTGTGCAGTGCTTGGTGCTAATCATGACTATCTCAAGGTGCCAGGGCAAGTTCATTCAGGCACGGTAGTACCGATAATGGAGGCTACAGCCAAGCCTGATATGTCGAATGTTGATGGCGTTTCCACCAATCTTGCCGCAGTGCCTTTGCTGCTGCATTTTGCCGATTGTGTACCGGTAATTATTTACGAGAAGAAGAAAGAGTTGCTGTCAATTGTTCACGCTGGCTGGCGGGGCACTGCTCAGGCTATTGCCGCTAATGCTGTCAGGCTTATGATTGAAGAGTGGGGGGCCGATGTCTCGCAGATGGTTGCAGCTGTTGGCCCTGCCATTGGCACCTGCTGCTATCCCACCGGCGAAGATGTGGTGGAGCAGTTGTTGCAGACATTGTCGTTGCCTCTTGATGGCAGCTTGGTGAAAGCTCAGATGGTTGATGGTTTGGTTAAGCGCGAATGTCTACAAGGTGTTCTTGAGCAATCACAGCCTCGCCCTGACCTGAAGGCATTCAATGCCATGCAGCTTTTGTTGGCAGGAGTGCCAGAAGTTGATGTATGTTCTTTCTGTACTTCTTGTCGCCCGGACCTTTTTTATTCGCATCGCCAGTCTGGGGGTAAGACTGGTCGTCAGGGGGCTATAGCGATGCTGCATTCGTCGGCTAGTTGACTAGTGGGTAACTAATTGATTAGAGCGATGATTTGTGATTTTGAGGCAGTTATGCGCACAATATCTTTATTAGAACTGAGGGGATAATTGGATGCGGGCTAGAGCGAGTATCGCTTTAAGCATGACCGTTTTGCTCTCGACGGCCTCGCTTGTAAGCACTGCAACTATTGCAAATGCAGCAGCGTTGGCAAGCGAGGCTACTGTGGCACGCGAGGCAAATGGAGCATTGACTGTCGCCCAGAAGCTTGCTTCCTCCGATGCCAATTTGTCGCCACCGCCGCCGTCGCCTGTACCAAAAGCCGCTCCACCGCCCTCTCCTGTACCTAAAGCGGCCCCTACACTGCCTTCGCTAGCTCCAAATGCGGCTAGCTTGTCGCCGTCGCCACCCCCGAAAGCACCGCCTAGTGCCACTCGTGTTGCTAGGCCCAGTCTAACGCCAGTGACACCTAGTTCATCTTCGCCACCCTTAGTACCCACTTCTCTCACGCGAGTAGCTCGACCGGGAACACCAGCGCCGGGTCAATTTCCAACACTTCCAACACAAGCTTCAACACTTCAAGCACCAACTTCTGGCTCGGCTCCCACTTTAATTTCGCCTCAAGTCCCTGCACTAGGTCCTAGACTAACTCCTGCACTAGTTCCGGGAGGGGCGCCACCACCCCAAGCCTATGGCCAACCCCCTGGCTACAACGCCCTCGGCAATGCTCCAATAAAAGACTCTTATCCAGCCATAGGACATCTTGAGCAGGTCACTTTAGGTTCGTCTAGCCCGACCGAAAATATCGACCATCGCCTTGCTTCTCTCGAGAATGCAATCTTCAAGAAAACATTTGAATATGACTCGCTTTTTGATCGTACTGAGCGGTTGAAGAGAACAGTGTTAGGCACGCAGGAAGTAGATCCCAATTCTGCTGCTGGCAGAGAAGAAGCCGCTGCTGGAAGATCGGGCGGTCGGTTGCCCGGCGCTACTGGTGGTGCAGCCGGATCTACAGCCGGATCTACAGAATGGATAGACAATCCACATCCGGCCCTTGAATCTTTGACTGAAGTGCACTACTTAGACGAACAGGCGGCTTTGCCTGAGAACATGACTGCGGCTAGCGCGCCAGAATTGGGTCAGTATGCCGTTTCTCTTCTCAATCGAGAGCGGCAGGCCTATGGCGTTGCCGCAGTTACTCCTGATAATGTTGCCGAACAAATGGCTGGTGAGCTAGCTAGCGATTTGGCGAAGCGCAACGTTCTATCGCATTTCAATTCCGCTGGTGATGGCCCCGATCGCAGGCTCACCCTACTTGAAAGTGCCGATGCTTTGAACGAGGGAATTGCCTCAGTCAAAACTGCCGAAGTTGGCTCGAAGCGGATGTGTAAGGCCGCTGTGGCAAGAATATTAAAGACCATGCTTGGTCGGCAGGACGATCGTGATGCCTTGCTCAATCCAGACGCAACACATGTTGGTTTTGCTCTGGCTCTGACAGCCGATCGAGAGCGAGTGGTGGCAGCCGTTGAAGTATTGACTCGTCATGCCATCATGATACCGGTGGCTAGTGACGTTAAGGTCGGCGATAAAATAGAAGTGCGCGGAGTGCTGCAAAGCCCCTATCTGTTCGATAAAGTTACGGTGGCTTGGGAGTCTTACAACCCTGAGGCCGCCGCTTCTGCACCTGATGAATCAGAAGAGGCACTGCCTTACTTTCCGCCACTAGATTACATTGCGTACTCCAGTCGCTCTGAAGGCAATCATGATAAAGCAATGCTGCTGCTCAAAACGGGGTTAATAGTTGGTGCTGTCGGAGCTGGATTGTTCTTCCCTCCAGCTGCCATGGCGGTGCCGCTCATTGCTCTCTCTGGAGGACCGTCTGAAATCAAACCGGTGTCAGATATACCTGTGAAAGGTGGCATAAAGGTAGATGGTGGTTCATTTGCCGGTCACATACCACTATCTAATAATAGTAAGCCGGGCTTGTATTACGTTACAGTATGGGCTGTTCAGGCCAAAGGACAGAAGTCTGTTCCAATCAGCCGGCGGGTGCTTTTAGCCAAGGCTCCTACCCCTGAAGAGCAGGATGCTTCAGAACAGGCAGAAGAGAAGCTGAAAGAAGAACGCAAAGTTGCTGAGCGTAAAGAAAAGGAAGAGCGCAAGCAAAAACAGGCTAGTGAAAAACAAAAGCAAGTTGATGAAAAGCAAAGGCACGCTGTCGAGAAGCAAGAAAAGCGCCGTGACAAAGACAACAAATCGCGCGACCTAACTGTCGAAGGCGAAGTCGAGCCCGGGCAAAATAGCCAAGCGCTAGACAGCAAAGCGCTAGACAGCAAAGTGCTAGACAGCAAAGTGCCAGAAAGCAAAGTGGTAGATAGCAAAAACGATCAGCAAAATGATCACTCAAAAGGCAGCGTCAATGACAGAGACTAGATTCACTACTGCTTTTGGCCTAAAGAACTTTTGGTCATGCTCCCTCTCTCTTTCACTTTCGGTCGTCTCTTCTTTTACGGTCAATCTCTCGGCTCGTGCTAGTGACTTGCCTGAGCCAAGTCCGGTGCCTCTCTCTCGTCCTACTTCTTTTCAGCCGCTGACAAGTTCGACAGCATCAACTACCCTTCAAACTGGTACTGGTTCGACTACTCTTCAAACTGGTACTGGTTCGACCACACTTCAAACTGGTACTGGTTCAACTCTTATTCAGGCTGGCACAGGTTCTTCTACACTTCAAGTAGGTGTGCAGCGAGAGGCTGGACCAGTCAATATTTTGTTTATCGTTGATGGCTCACGCTCTATGCTTGAAGAAATTGAGCGTGGTGGCAGGCAAAAAATGGATGCTGCCAAAGATGTCTTACAGCAGGCTTTGTCTCGCATTCCAAATGACGTCAATATTGGACTGAGAGTGTTTGGTCAAGGGGCATTGACCAGTCAGCATTCTATGTTTGGTGGCGGATTTGGTGGCCTCAATATGTTTAGCGAATGTCAAAATAGCGCTCTGTGGGTGCCGATTGGTCGCAGTAACAGAAGGTCGTTTATAGAGAAAGTGCGACAGATCAAGCCTTACGGTATGACGCCACTGGCCTATGCTATCGAACAGGCCGCCCACTACGATTTTCGAGGAGTAGAAGGTACTAAGGTAATCATTTTGATCACCGATGGTGCTGATACTTGCGATCGCAATCCCTGTGAGGTAATTTCTCGCTTGCCCCTTCATGGTATACGCCTAAAAGTTGATGTAGTTGGCCTCGCCCTTGCTCGTGAGCCCGAAGCCCGGCGGCAACTTGATTGCATTGCCAAGCAATCCAACGGCAAATATTACGATGCTAAAAGTTCGGCCGAACTAATCAATAGCATTTCGGCTAGCGTCAGTAAGGCCATTGAAGGAAGAGTTATTATCAAGCCAGGTAGTGGTTCAGTTGAACCCGGCAGCGGGGCATCTATCAATACTGAGACACCAATTGAAATGGTGCCAATTGAACCCATGAAATCACTAGATAAGTAGAGCTTGGATAAATAGACTTTAGATAAGTAAGAGAGAAATCGCTTTCTAAAACAGATAGATTTTTTCGCTAAAAATCTATCTGTTTTCAAACTGCGTTATTGGCAGGGATAGTTGCTTTCGAAAGATTTCAAAAAAAACTACCGCAGGCTAATTGCTGTTTTCTTATTGAGCTTTTCGATTTCAGGGCTATGAGTCACAGACATATGCATTTTTACTTCTTCCGCCATTTTGTCGGCGACAGGCGCATAGTAGTTAATTAGCATGAGCGGATAGATGCCCAGTGCAAGAATTGAGAAGGATAGCGAGTAGGCTACAATTCGTTCGGTGTTGGTGGCATCGGTCAAGTGACCTTTCCACTTAGGCAATTCCTCTCCATAAAATACTTTTTTCAAGAGCCAGAGCATGTAGGCCGCAGTAAGAATTACACCGAGAGCAGCAAGATAAATCCAACCTTGCACCATGTGGCCATTGGTTAGAGACTGAGCCATGGGTGAAGTGAAGCTGCCGTAGAAGACTGCTGCTTCAGCAACGAAGCCAGACAAACCAGGAAGGCCGAGGTTGGCCATGGTGCCAAGCATCCAGAAGTAAAACAGGGTTGGCATTTGTTTGGCTAGACCGCCACCAATTTCAGGCAACTGTCTAGTGTGAGTACGTTCGTATACTGCTCCAACCAAGAAGAAGAGGAGGGCGGAAATTACACCGTGGGAGACCATTTGGAAAATAGCACCGCTAATAGCCGCTGAGGAAAGCGAGGCCACACCTAGCAAGACAAATCCCATGTGGCTAACTGATGACAACGCAATGATGCGCTTCATATCTTGCTGAACCAAGCAGGCCATGGCTGCCCAGACGATATTGAAGGCGCCAAGGGCCATAATTTGCGGACCATACTCGATGAAGAATGTTGGGAAGAAACCAAGACAGATTCTTACCAAACCGTATGAACCCATTTTCAAGAGGAGGCCAGCTAGTAGCATCGAGATTGGTGTTGGTGCTTCAACGTGAGCATCTGGCAACCAAGTGTGAACTGGGAAAGATGGCAGCTTGATGATGAAGGCCAAGAAGAAACCAAGGCAGGCCAGAATTTGAATGTCTTTTGGCAGGCCAGGACACATTGTTGACAATACTGTCATGTCGAACGTGGCGCTGGTGCCCATTTGCGTATACATGTAGACCAGACCGGCCAACATCAATACGCCACCAAAGAAGGTGTATATAAGGAACTTGAGCGCAGCATATGCACGTCTTGGACCGCCCCATATGGCAATCAAGAAATACATTGGCACTAACTCTAGTTCGTACATAACGAAGAACTGCAGCAAGTCAAGTGACATGAACACTCCGAGCACGGAGAATGTCAGGAGCATGAGCATTGCGTAGTAAAGGCGGGGGCGGTTATCGCCAATCGAGGTTGAGGCCAGTATTGCCATCAAGGTGACAAAGCCTGTCAGCACCACTAGTGATAGCGACATGCCATCTACTGCGACAAAGTATTGCACTGGAAATGGTTGCATGAACCAGAGCACTTGTTCTTTGAGCTGGAATTCAGCCGCTCTACTTATGTCAAATTGCGAAAGGATAAAGGCTGAAAGCCCAAACATACCGGCGCCGAAGCTGATTGCCAGTTTGCGAGCCAGATTCTCTGGGCTACAAGAAATAGCCAGGGTAGCGAGCATGGGCAGTAGTAAGAGGATGGTAAGCAGATGTTGTGGTTCGGGACTCACAGCGGTCTCCTGAAAATTAATGACACTAAGAGAGCGCCATCAGTATAAAGGGCTGACTAGTCAGCTACTAGCTTTATTAAAGAGAAAAATCTTTTCACTCTAAACGGTGCTTTATCTATGGTCACTCTTGGCCCTTCATCAATGTATAGTTTTAGAGTACGAATTAGTAGGCAGAGTCTCTAGTCAAGAGCTGGGGATATTCTAGGAGATTAACCTTGTTACCGCTGAGCGTTGACCAGTTGAGATGGTTTGTTGAACATGCTGGCCTGATTGTGGCCGCACCGTTCTTGGCGGGCTTCCTGATTATTATGGGGCTGAGAGCATCAAAAACTCTTTCCATGATGGCATCCATAGGAGCCGTGGCTTATGGTCTGGTGCACTCACTGATTATTTTCCAGGCATTAGTCACCAATCAGTATGGTGCGCCTTACTTCCAACAAAACATTCCCTGGTTTGTTTCCAGTAGCTTCAATCTTTCGGTTGGAGTATTGGTCGATAATATCGCCGCCCTGATGCTGATAGTAGTTACTGCTGTTAGTTTGTTGGTGCAGATATATACCCATGGTTATATGCGCGAAGATCCTGGTTACTCAAGGTTCTATGCTTATCTGTCTTTATTTACTGGGTCAATGTTAGGCCTAGTTGTTTCTACAAATCTCTTCCAAATGTATGGCTTCTGGGAACTAGTTGGAGTTTGCTCTTATTTCTTGATTGGTTTCTGGTGGCACAAAGAGTCAGCTGCCAAGGCCTGTATGAAAGCCTTTGTTGTTAACCGCATTGGTGACTTCGGTTTCTTAATCGGGACTATTACTTTCTTCCTTTATACAAAAGATTTTTGGAGCCCGAGCAACGTACTCGGATTTGTCGGGCCAGCTGGAACCGATCTTGCAGGCGTGATTCATAAGGCTGCTGCCGCTGGTGCTCTCAATGACTCCACTTTATTCTTCATTGCGTGTTTGATTTTCATGGGGCCTATGGCCAAATCTGCTCAGTTCCCACTGCATGTTTGGTTGCCTGATGCCATGGAAGGTCCTACGCCAATTTCTGCTTTGATTCACGCTGCCACCATGGTTGCAGCTGGTGTCTATCTAGTTGGTCGTGCCTATCCTATTTGGCTCAATTGCGACGGATCTTCTGGAGCTGCTTTGACTGTAGTGGCCACCGTTGGCGCTATCACTGCTTTCATGGCTGCGACAATTGCCATGAGTCAATACGATATCAAGCGTGTTTTGGCCTGGTCGACTTGTTCGCAACTCGGTTATATGTTCGTTGGTCTTGGCGTCGGCGCTTTCACTGGTGGTATTTTCCACCTCTTCAACCACGCTTTCTTCAAGGCTATGCTCTTTTTGTGCAGTGGTGCTGTAATTCACGGCTTGCACGGACAGCAGGATATACGTGAGATGGGTGGATTGAAAAAATCAATGCCACTTACTCATGCTTGTTTCTTGATTGGCACCCTTGCTATCTCCGGCTTCCCTCTGTTCAGTGGTTTCTTCTCTAAAGACGAAATCATTGGGGCCGCCATGGTCAGCCACCCAGTTATTGGCTGGTTAATGATGTTGACAGCCGGTATGACTGCTTTTTATATGTTCAGACTTTACTTCATGACATTCACTGGCGCGTATCGCGGTAGTGCACATCCGCACGAATCACCAGCGGCAATGACCTGGCCGCTTTTGGTTCTGGCGGTTCCTTCAATGTTGAGTGGTTATCTTGGTTTCAACGTTGCCAACCTGCCAGCGGCATTTTCTGGTGTAGCAGCAGAGCACGGTTTGCCTAACCATTTTGCTGCCTTTGTTTACGGTCCTCATGGGCCGCATTTTGAAGGCGCCAACTTGATGATGATGGGAATCTCACTAGCCGTGGGCGTATTTGGATTTGCCGTGGCGTACTCGATGTATGTCACCAGAACTTTGCACTTCAACAAAACCTTTGCTGAAGCAAAAGAAGGCATGGCTCAGCTGGTTTACAACATGTCTTTCAACAAATGGTATATGGATGATATTTACTTCGGTATCGTCGACCGGGTCTTGTTGCCAGGCTTTAATAAGGTCTGGACGGCAATTGATAAGACTGTCATCGAAGGCATCGTCAATGGTGCTGGGCTTGTGACTATGAGTGCTGGTGAAGTTCTCAAGTTCCTTCAGAACGGCCGTGGTCAGTACTATGCTCTTGTAATCTTTGCTGCAGTGGCTGGTATTGCCTGGATTTCATATATTTTTCCAGGTCACTAACTCTCACTAAAATCTTTTAATAAGGAAGACCTTATGAGTTCAGATTCGCATTCAGATGATCATAGCCACGACAGTCATGATAGCCATGCCCATCCGGTGGCTACTGATGTCATTCCTGAAAGCAGTGTTCAAGACATGATGCTCAAGGTGCTTACCATCTGTGCTGCAGGCCTGCTGTATTTCATGGCTTTCAGCTGGATGGGTGTGCCGTTGCCAGAAGCTGGCCATGAAGCCGGCCCTGCTCATACAAGTGAGCATGGAGAGCAATCAGGCACTTCTGAACATAGCGCCCCAGAACATGTTGAAGGCCATCACTAAATCTTTCGTTTTTGTTTAGGTTACGATTAGTTTCAACTTTTGTTGCCGAGAGGGCTGGTATGAGTCACTTGCCAGTTTGCTTGTCAACCTTTCATGCTATCTTATGCCAATTGAGAAGCGCCTACTAGTCAGCTTTTATTAGTGCGCCTCGAATTGGATGTTCAAGAATTCCAATCAAATAAGCCGTTGATTCAACGGTCTGTAGTTCACTCTTTGAGGATATTTGAATGCAGGAAGTTACAGTTGGCATTGCCGGAGCAGCCGGAGACGGCTTAGACAAATCTGGCGATACCTTGGCTAAGTCATGCAGCAGACTTGGTCTCCACGTATACGCTTACAACTGCTACCAGTCGATCATTCGGGGCGGTCATATTTGGCTCCGCGTTCGCATTGGTGAAAACAAAGTTTATTCCCATGGCGATAACCTCAATGTTTTGGTTGCATTGAACCAAGATTCTATTGAACGGCACGCCATGGAAGTTGAAGAAGGCGGTGCCGTTCTCTTCAATTCAGATCGACTCACTTGCGAGCCCAGCCAAGTTAGAGCTGGTGTGCAAGTTGTCGGTTTGCCGATGAAGAAAATCACTGAAGAAGTGGTTAAAGAGCATGGCGCTCTTCTGCCTATTATGCAGAACACAGTGGCCATGGGTGCAGCCGCTTACTTCGCTAACGTTGGTTTAGAAGAGCCAAGCTCAGTTTTGGCTGATACTTTCGCTCACAAGGGTCAGAAAGTAATCGACCTTAACGTCAGCTTGCTCAAAGTTGGTTATGAGTTTGCTAAAGCCAACTTCAAACCTGTAACAAAAGAGTGGAAGTTTACCCACAAGAAGCGTTGTTTCTTGACCGGTAACGAAGCCATTGCCATTGGTGCTTACGCTGCTGGTTGCAAATTCTATTCTGCTTATCCAATGACACCAGCTTCGACAATCTTGCACTGGATGGCTAACCACGCCAATGAAACAGGCATTTGCGTCAAGCAGTGCGAAGACGAATTATCTGTAATCAATATGGCAATCGGTGCTGGTATTGCTGGTGCTCGTTCTATGTGTGCAACCGCCGGTGGTGGTTTCGCTCTGATGACCGAAGCTGTTGGCATGGCTGGCATTATGGAAGTGCCAGTGGTCTGCGTTGAAGTGCAGCGCGGTGGCCCTTCAACTGGTCTGCCTACCAAGACTGAACAAGCTGACTTGTGGCAAGTCTATGGTGCCTCACAAGGTGAGTTCCCTCGCTTGATCGTTGCTCCTCGTGACATTGTTGATTGCTTCAACACTACCGTTGACGTATTCAACCTGGCAGACCGCTATCAATTGCCTGTTCTGCTCATGTCTGACTTGCTTCTATCTGAGCACCCTGAAACTGTCGATCCTGAAGTCTTTAATGGCAATCCTGTTATTGATCGCGGCGAAATTGTCAGTGAATGGCCAGAATCAAAAGGCAAGTTTAAGCGCTTCAAATTCACTGAATCAGGCGTCTCACCTCGCGCTCTTCCTGGTACAGCAAATACTGCTTTCGTATCAGCTTCAGATGAGCAAGACGAAGAAAGCATCCTCATTTCTGACATGTTCACTTCCCCAGCTACCCGTCGCAAAATCATGGATAAGCGCGGCCGCAAAATTGAAAATCTCTTGAAAGAGCTTCCAGCCCCAGTGCTAGAAGGGCCAGCTGATGCTGATTTGACTCTAGTATGTTGGGGTTCTACTTGGGGCCCAGTGAAAGAAGCTGCTGAGCTTCTCACCGCTCAAGGTATCAAAACCAACTTGCTCAATATCAAATACATTGCTCCTTTCCACGCTAAGGAAGTAGAAGCGATTCTATCTAAGGCTAAGAAGAAGATTTCTGTTGAAGTTAACTACACTAGCCAAATGGCTCGCTTTATCAAAGCCGAAACCGGATTATCTATGGATGCTCACATCAATAGATATGACGGCGAACCAATGGAACCACTCTATATCGTCGGACATGTTAAACGCATTCTTGCCGGTGTAGCACTCGATTATGATGTAACTGAAGCAGAAGCTAAAGATATGGCTTATCACTATATCCGCACCCATGCTCAAGAGAAGTTGCGCCCAACAGCTGCAACTCGTGAATCTTCAAACGGACACGGCGAACCTACATGGAATGTTGAATTGTCTGAACGGGCTACAGGCAAACTGGCTGCACGCATGAAAGTGGGTGTTTCAACTGGTGCCACTTATAGCTTCGAGAAGCTGGCAGAAGAGAAATAAATCTTTCTCCTTTCTTATTTCTGCAACTGCATTCACATCAATGATTTAAGAGGTTTATAAAAACGAGATGGCAACTGTAATCGAGCTTCCAGTCGAATTATTCAAAGGACCAGTCGACCCAGACTGGTGTCCAGGATGTGGCGACTTCGCCGTCCTTAAAGGTGTTCAAACTGCAGCAGCAAAACTAGGCATTACTCCAGAAAATCTTCTGGTTGTCTCTGGTATTGGCTGCTCATCTAACTTGCCTGGCTTCCTTCATGCTTATGGTATTCACAGCCTTCACGGCCGTGCTGTTCCTGTAGCAACCGGAGCTCACTTGGCAAATACCGATCTCAAATGTGTGATCACCGGTGGTGATGGCGATGGTTACGGTATTGGTATCGGTCACTTGCTTCACGCAATGCGCCGCAACCTTGATGTTACCTACATCGTTATGGACAACCAAATCTATGGTTTGACCACTGGCCAAACATCTCCGACTACCGGTACTGGTCAAAAGACCAAGTCCACACCGTTGGGCAACCACGAGAATCCACTCAATCCATTAGCTCTGGCAATTACTGCTGGTGCTACTTTTGTGGCTAGAGCATTCTCCGGCGAACCAAAACACATGGCTGACACAATCGCTGCGGCTATCGAACACAAAGGCTTCTCCCTTGTGGATATCTTCAGCCCTTGCGTTACCTACAACAAGGTCAATACCTATCCGTTCTTCAAAGAACGGGTCTACAAGCTAGAAGATGAAAACTGGGATCGTTCCGATTTCCATGCTAGTTTGGCCAAGGCCTTCGAGTGGGGCGACAAAATTCCTTTGGGCGTTGTTTACGAAACTGATATGCCTACTTATGAAGACAGCGAGCTGGCTTTCAAAAAGGGTGCCTTGGTTAAGCAATCGCTCAAGACCGATCCTAAAGTTTGGGCCAATATCGTCGAAGAGATGATCTAAGCCAAAAGTTAGGTTCTAGATAAAAGTTAGAAAGTGAATCATGGGGTGGGCAATGTGACCCACCCCTTATTCCGTTTAGGTTCTCTTTCAGTGATAGATGTCATGGGAAATCTACTAATGGGGTGCTTGTGCAATCAGTAGATATATGAGATTCTTTGCTTGGTGAATTCTTTGTCAGTTTCACCTATGCGTTGGATATATTGCCGCTGTATGAGCCTCCCACTTTTAATGGTCAAAATTTAAAAGGCTTTCAACTGATAAAGAGGTGATGATCTCGCCTCGGCAATGATGTAAAGTAGTCTCAGTTCAAAAACGTGCATAACAATGCTACATGGCAACCAAGCGAGGAAGTAATGACTAAGTACAGCCGTATCGGTCGCAGGCATCCAGATACTGCTCCTATTTCAAAAGATCAAATCACTACCCTGAAGGCCAAAGTTCAGCGCGTTGAAGAGATTGAGAAAAATAATAGAGCTTCCGTCTGGGACTACGCTTGCGACATCTGGACCCAAATTGTTTACAGCTTCAAACCAAAGAGTCATCAGTGCCGTATTTACGGTCACACACTGCCGACAGGTGGTTGGACTGCTGGTCGCAGACCTCACTGTGGCGATTGTGGTGCTCAAATTAACGACGCTAGTGACTTGCGCAAAGCTCTGCCCCGCGAATACTAGAATTCAGTTTTAGAATTTGCTTGCTGAAATTTACTTGCTGAAGCGTGAAAATATTGAGAGGCCATTGCTGTATGCAGTGGCCTTTTGCATTTCAAATAGAATCGCGTTTGCGTGAGTAATATCTTTGCGCTTCGGCATAGCGACCCATGTTCGATAGAGCATGACCAAGATCGTCTAGAGCTTGCTGCTTGAGTTTTATATCAAGGATCTGTTCGAAATTTGGCGCATCGACCACGGCTTTGAGGGTTGTCTCTGCTAGTGCTGGTCTCATCGAATTGAGATAGGTGCAGCCGAGTTCGCTAAGTAACATAAGAGTTCCTGGTGAACTCTTGTCTTTGAAGTCTGTTGAATCAAGCGCCTCTTTAAGACAGTCGATTGCTTTTCCGTGTTCGCCTAAAACCATCAGTGTGTCTGACAATTGGCCGTAGGACTCAGCTAGGGTTGTATTGGTATGGTTCTTGTCTTTTTTGATTTCTTCTATGGTTTTGAGAATTTGATCTAATTTCTTCTTCTCTTGGTTTACTTTTGCTTTTGACTCAGCAGCAGCCTCCGCGCCAGGGCTAGTGCTGGTAGAGTCTGATTCTTTGTTGTTCTTACTGGTCGCTGATTCTTTGCCTTGGTGATAGTTATAGTCGAATTTGAAAGACAAATTGAGTTGGTCATCATCTGCTTTTGAATTGATATCAGCAAAGGGCTGAGCGTTTTTAACGGCTTCAATAGCTGCTTCATCGTTGGCAGTATTGCCAGATGAATCAACAATATGCACTTCTTTTACTAGACCATGATCGGTTACTTCAAAGCCGACATTGGCACTGTAACTGTATAGAGATCTTGGTGGCTTCCAGGCTGCTTTGATTTTTCGGCTCATGACCGAGAGGAAGGCATTGATAATGCCTTGGCCTTCACTGCGATAGAGGACAGCATCATCTTTGTGACCCATTCTCTCTAGCAAGTCTGCCAAGAAATTTAGACGGGTGCCTAAGAGTGGGTGGTTGTGGCTAAAAACTTCTTCAGATAGTGCCACGCTACGCTTTATAAGGGGAAGGGCTTCGTCAAAGCGCTTTTCTTCAACCAGCGTTTCGGCCAGGTCATTCAAGCAGATTGCTACGGTGCCATCGTTGACGCTAGAAATGCTTTCAGCCAAACCAAGTGCTTTACGGTCTAGCTCTTCTGCTTTGCTGTAGTCTTTTTGATAAAAGTAGTTGGCGGCTAGAGCCGTCATGGCTTTGCGTGTGCGCTTTTTGTCGTCGTTTTTCTCAGCGCTGGCTTGCAGTTCAAGAAAGCGTTTAGCCGCAGCTTCGTATTTTTTGTCGTCGCGTAGAGTTCTTCCTTCTTCTAGCGAAGTGTCCCAGCGGCTTGCCTCGTCAACACTCATTGCTGCCCAGGTGGGAGCGAGAGATCCTGAAAATGTGGTGAAACTAGCAAGTGTGACCAGAGCGATTTTTTTGCTGAAATTCATGCCTGTTCCGACTTTTGAGAATTAGGTAGCTGCTATTAGAACACTTGATTATACCTGCTTGAAATGAGGTTAGCACAGGTATGTCAAGCGCTAGCTCTTACGAGCCGCACTTTGAGAACCCCTTCGATGCTGCCAATGCTTTTCAAAACATCTTCTGTGACGTCTCCATTGCAGTCAATCAATGTGCAAGCCACGTCACCTCTTGAGCGGTTCAACATGTCGAGAATGTTTAAATTGGCATTGGCGACACAGGCTGAAATGCGTTCAATCATGTGCGGAATATTGGCGTTGGCAACAATCAAGCGATTGTTTGGTTTGCCTGGCAAAGACATTTCTGGAAAATTGACAGAGTTGTGAATGGTGCCTTTTTCGAGGAAATCACGAATTTGTTCTGCCACCATGACTGCACAATTTTCTTCTGCTTCTTCAGTAGATGCACCCAAGTGGGGCAGCGTAATTACTCGTTCTTGGTCTTTGAGCTGGTTGCTTGGGAAATCGCAGACATAGGCTCTTACTCGACCAGACTTGATCGCTTCAGAGACGGCTTTTTCATCAACAATTGCCGAACGGGAGAAATTCAAAATCGTAATTCCTTCGCGGCATTTTGATAGCCGGCGGGCATCGATCAAGCCCTTCGTGTCGTCCAAAAGCGGCACGTGCATTGTAATAAAATCAGATTGAGCTAGTACTTCAGTAACGCTTGAAAGTGACTTAACTTCTGATTGTAATTGCCAGGCATTGCTTACTGTGATGTGGGGGTCATAACCAACCACTCGCATACCCAGCGAGAATGCCGCATTAGCTACTTTTACGCCGATTGCACCGAGGCCGACAACTCCGAGAGTTCTACCGGCTAATTCAATGCCAACGAAGCGTTTCTTTTCTGATTCAACTTGTTTGTCAATTTCAGAATCTGTGCCACTGAGGCTGCGGCTGAAATCCCAGGCTGGTCCTATTTGCCTAGCTGCCATCATCATGCCAGCGATAACTAATTCTTTGACAGCATTGGCATTGGCACCAGGTGTGTTGAAAACAGGTACTCCGAGGCTACTGAATTTATCCACCGGAATATTGTTGACACCAGCACCGGCTCGGCCAATGGCTTTGACGTTTTCAGGAATGGGCCATTCATGCATGCTAGCAGAGCGCAGCAGCACGGCATCAGGGTTATGCATTTCAGATGAAATCTCATAGCGTTCGCGCGGTAGCTTTTCTAGGCCGGCGATTTTGATATTGTTGAGATTCAATATTTTGAACATATATTTCCTTACGGGTGATTCCTTACGTGGTGTCTCTTGTTTGATAGATATTCTTAACCGTGGCGTTTGGCGAAATCGACCATGAAAGTTGTTAGGGCTTCAACAGCCTCAATGGTGACGGCGTTGTAGAGGCTTGCTCGCATGCCACCGACTGCTCTGTGACCGGCTAAACCGAGCAGGTTCGCTTTTTTCGCTTCGTCTAAAAATGCTTTGTCTAAGGCCGCATCTTTGAGAATAAATGGAACATTCATGAGCGATCGGCACTGGGGGGCAACAGGATTGTGGTAGAGATCTGATTGGTCAATTGTTGAATAGAGTAATTCTGCTTTTTTCTTGTTCGTTTCTGCCATGGTAGTTAGTCCGCCATTTTTCTTGAGCCATTTGAGCACAAGACCAGCCATATACCAGCTATAGGTTGGTGGAGTATTGGCCATCGAGTCATTTTTAGCTAGATTGTGATAATCGAATAGAGTGGGCGCTTTGCTGTCTACATGGCCGATTAGATCGTCTCTAACAATGACGATTGTTAGGCCGGCCGGGCCAATGTTTTTCTGGGCGCCAGCGTATATCAGGCCAAACTGTGAAACGTCAAATGGCCTAGAGAGCATGTTTGACGACATGTCTGTTACTAGTGGAATTTCTTTTGCGTCGAGAGATTTGGGTATATGGTGAAACTCCACTCCATGAATTGTTTCATTGGCAGTGTAATGAAGATAGGCTGAGTCTTTACTTAACTGCCATGAGTCTGCTTCTGGAATTGCTGTAAATTTGCCAGCTTCACCAGTTGCCACAACATTTACCTGACAATATTTCTTCGCTTCAACAATGGCTCTTTCTGACCAGAAGCCGGTATTGACATAGTCGGCTTTGTTATTGCCCCGCAATAAATTGAAAGGCACCATAGAAAATTGAGAAGTGGCGCCGCCTTGCAAGAACAAAATTTTGTAGTTTGCCGGAATGTTGAGCAACTCTCTCAAGTCTTCTTGGCTTTGCTCGGCAATTTGGCCAAACTCTTTGCCACGGTGACTGACTTCCATAATTGACATGCCCGAACCATGCCAGTCGAGCAGCTCTTCTTTGGCTATCTGCAGTACCTCTTCGGGTAAGGCCCCTGGGCCAGCGCTGAAGTTGAAGGGCCGACTGAGTGCACTTGACGAGCCAACTACTAATTTGTCATGAGAATTTGCTGGAATATTAGTTTTGGTCTCTGCTTTAGTCTCGGCTTTAGTCACGAGTGTCCCCTTGGCAAGAATCTAGCTATCTACCCGCATTTTGAAGGCAGACAAGAGAATGGTCGCGCACCTTGTAGGTGTTGGGAAGGGTTTATTACCAATTACTACTGTTCTCAGAAAATGCTTAATTCTGGGTCTTTAGTTTGACGGGTTCAGTGCCAGTTGTTTTGGCCTTTTCCTTCGCCTTTATTATCAGTAGGAGACACCACTATTGGTGCGGTAATCGTCGTAGTTGGGCTGACTACAATCGTGATGTCAGATGGCGCGCGTGATTCTAAATGAACCACAACCGCATAGTTATCTAGTTCGGCTATTGAGTCTTTTAGCTTGGTCACTAAGTCATCGTCGGCCCGGTAACTGCTTGCTATGACTTGCTCGTGTTGACACTCACTGAGCTCGCCGCGCTGCTGATACTTGACACAATAGCCTTTCTCTTTTAAGCGGGCTTCTAAGTTTTTTGCAGTCTCTTCGCTACCTTTGGGATAACGTAAAATGATTGAAACAGGTTTATCTGAATACGCTGCTGCACATTGTGCTGTGAGGCTATCGTTAGAGGCGGCAGACTTGTCTAAGGAGCCGTCGCCGAGAGCAGCTTCGCTGCTGCCATCTAAGGCCAGAGCCTCATCGCTATGTGAGTGCCGCCTAGAGTGTATTGTGGCACCGGTATTGGCGGCGATCACGCTCACCGATTGTGGTGCACCAGTCATGCGGTGCAGCATTAAGGCACTGGCTTCTGGCTGCGGTACCCAATAACTGCCACCACTAATGGTGACAGGCTCGCCTGGCAACATCGCCGTTTGAATTTTATTCGTTTTAATTTCCTTACTGAAGGCTGCTAGCTTGAGCATGTCTTCGACAGTCAAATCTGTGCGTACATATTCTTCGGCTAATTTGCAGAGTTCTGGCAGTTTCAGTAGAACTTGGGGTTCTTCTAGCTTCTTTTTCACTTGGCGCAAGAACCATTGCTGCCGCTCGATGCGGCCAATGTCGCCTTTGGCGTCATGGCGATAGCGTACATATTCTTCTAGGCCAGCGGCGTCTAATTTGTTTAGGCCGGGCTCAAGGGCAATATTCAGTCGACCGGCCCTATCTCTATAATGCATGGGCTTTTCTATTAATATTTCTACGGGGCCAAGAGCCTCGAATACTTTTTTTAAACCCTGAGTATCTATGACCAGATAGTGATCAATTGGTACGCCAAAATCTTCACCTACAGTCTTAACTGCTAGCTCTGGGCCGCCGAAGGCATGGGCCGAATTGATTTTATCGACCCCATGATTGTCGGCAATGCGCACTCTAGAGTCGCGAGGGATAGAAACTAACGAAACTTTCTTTGACTCGGGGTCTAAGCTGGCAATAATCATAGTATCGGAGCGGCAGCCTGTGAAGCGCTCGGTGTCGCGGCCATTGCTATCAACGCCCATGAGTAGCACATTCATGCGGCTTTCTAACTTAGGCCACAAGCTAAAATCGGCCAAGCCCTTAGCTTTGTTCTCGCATTTTGCCGGTGTTTTGGCCGGAAGAGTCTGTGATAGATTGGTTTTGCCGCTAAGTGGGGTGTGACTATAGAAGTTTTTCAGTTGACCCATGGCCAAGAGACCAATGCCCACGCCTACGGCTGTTGCCAGCAAGACTTGCGGGGCCGCGGGGAAGCTAAATTTTTTATCGTTGGGGTTCAAACGTTCATCCCAGAAATTGGTTACTTACAACCGTATAGTGACAATATTAGCCTGCATCTTCCATCAGTGGATTAGCTATACTGGGTTTCTGTAAACATTTGAGCAAGATTTTACCGGCAATTATCAACTAAACCAGGTTTTGGTAAAGTAGAGCAAGTAATCAAGAAGACTCTTGGCCCTTTGGCGGTATCATTTCAAGCTCTAGGAATTATTCTCTAGGAATCATTGGTAGCCATCCATATAATTTTTAGGAAAGGCGGTATCGGTGCAGGTGGTGTCGGCAGTCGGCAAATCAGACGATCAAGAGCGACTGGTTGGTCCAAGTGGATTTTTGGAGCTTGGCGGCAACGTTCTGGTTGTCGACTTCGGTAAAGTTTTTCTTGAAGATACAGTGGTTGGCTTTCTTTACGAAGATGGCCTGCTCAAGAATGGCAGTTCACCCGACAGTGATGACGCCCAGTGGCGTTTAATCGACGATTTGGACGGCTGTATCTTTCGCGGTATCGATTCAGCCGGTCTAGAGCTTGTCATTCCCACTTCTGAATATGGTGGGCCGACTGGTAAGCTTGTCTACAATGGCCTGTCTTATAATGTTTTGAATGGTCGAATTGCTACTGAAGAGCACGTGTTGGTTGGTGAGTTTCACGACACAGGCTTAGTCACTGTGCGCGACCGCTACACTAAGGTCGCTCGGCGAGAACTCGATGAGACGGCCATTCTCAATCTCACTTTTGATGGGGTTCGTTCTGATGGTTCGGCTTGGAAATATGAATACAGTCGTCCGCTGGCGCGCAAAGATAAGCCTTACGCTGAGAATGAGATTATTCGCTATTTCCAAGATTTTGATCGCTTGAGTGTTCTGCAAAAAAAATATGTGATTGATAGCTTGAATATTTGGTCGGCGAGCGGCATTCTTCAAGTGGTGCGCAAGTCTGAAGGCAACGCTGCTTTGGGTAATGTCAAACACGGAGCGGCTGGGGTCACCAGAGTGCGCTCAGGTATGGTTGATCTTGATTTAGAAGAATTTGATCGCGATATTGACTTGTTCAAACGTTTTGGTGCACTGGCTGTGGTATCAACTCGAGTGCAACCGTATGTGGAAGTGCGTATTAACTTAGTGGTTTCCCACGAGTTCGGTCACCAACTCCAGTTCTGCCTTTCGCAAGCACTGCAAGATCGAGTTGCCGAACTATATGCTGCTCGTCTCAAACGATCTTTGAAGATGTGCCCGACTCCGGCTGGTTATGAAGGTGGCTCTGAAATTCTGCGTCCTGAGTATGTGCCAAACCGCATGTTTGTCTCTGGTTATGCCAAAGCTAGTAAGTTTGAGTATTGGGCCGAGAGCGTTGCCGCATTCTCTGTTCCGGAAGGGCGCCGTTTGCTAAGAGAGCTAGACCCGGCTATTCATAAAATGTTGACTGAGATAGTGAAGCACCCAGAAACTGCTTTCACTCCAATTTTGACCGAGCCATTGCTCGACTTGCAGTCTAGTCTAAGGTTGGGAGGAGAGTTGAGAGAGGATTTGCTCAATTGCTAACTCTTCGGGCATCTGTGACTAAAAGAACCCTGCCTTTTATCGTAGCCGTTTCTTCCGGCCTTACTGTCTCATTGACATTGGCGACAATAGCGACATTAGCGAGCAGCGATCAGGCCAAGGCTGCTTCTGAAGGCGCCCAGCCTGTGCTCAAAGCGATTGATCCATCGGCGGCCAAACTGGATGCACCACCACCACCTGAGGCCACTGTTGACCCCGGTCGAAAATTCAATCAGAGTAATCCTTTTAATAGTGGCATTCAGGGACGACCACTTGGCTCTCCAGCGGCACAGCAGTTTCAAGCTATGCCCAGTACTAATGGCGCACAAAGTACAACGGGATTGTTAAGCCCGCAATTTGATCAGGCTCAGAGTCAAGCTGTATCTAGCCCGGTTAGCCCCGTGGATGAGCAGCGAGTGACGCGCTTAGAGAAACAAGCTTTTGGTAATACCTATCCTGAGCATGAAGTCGACGATCGCCTTGAACACCTAGAGAAGGAAGTACTTGGCGGTAAGCGCGATGGGCAGATTGTTGAGCGCATTGCTCGCTTAGAACAGAAATTGCTTGGTGGTACTGCTTTTGGTGGCGCCTTTGGCGGCACTGCACTAGGGCAGGCAGCTATGCCATCTAATAATCAAGCCGGTAATCTCACACCTGTGAACATGTCGGGCAATAATTATATTCCAGTGCCTGCGTCAGCTTATCCGGCGCCAGTGGCGCAGTACCCAAATAATCAGCAGCCGTACTCCAATGGTCAGCCACAATTCCAAGCTCAGCGTCCTCAAATTCCTGGCAATCATTTGCCACCAGGACAGGTGGCAATGCCCCCAGCCTGGAACAGCCAGCCCAATTTCTCTCCTCGTGCCTATGGCCTAGGACCGGCTCCTAGTCCTGTACCTGGAGGTAAACCTGGTTCTAGCTCTGCTTCTAATGCTGGTTCTGCTTATAGGCCTGGTGCGATCAATACAGGCAATACAAGTAGCGGCGCAATCAGCGTCAAGCCCACTGCTGCCAACCGCAGTCAGTCTGGCACTACTATCGCCAATCCCAATACTAGTACAAATGCTAATCCTGTTCGGATTGCCCAAAACTCTGGTTCTCCCAATTATTCGCCCCCAGCACCAGTCGCCAGTTCTCTCACTATCGATGCTGCAGTTGTGGCTAACTCGCTTAACTATGATGGCCAAGCCGGAGACTACCTAGGCGCAATTCGTCGCTTAAGCACTGGCAACAACGGCAGCTCAGTCTACGCTCATTGGCGCCAGTTCCCCGTGAGGGTGCGCTTGCCGCTCGGTTCTCCTGAGTCGTGGCAACGTAACCTTGAGGCTGTTATTGCCCGCTGGGATCAGTACGTACCGGTCAAGATCGCTCTGCCCCATGAGCCATCAAACGTAGATGTGCTCTGGGTTAATCAGTTGCCACCAAAAGCCCTTGGGGTTTGTCGTCTTAATATTGTTAATGGCCAAATGCAGGTATGGGTATATCTTTTGCGCCCCAGCTTCTATGCGGCCGATGTGCCTGAACGCACACTGGCAGGGGTTTTTACTCGTGAAATGGGTCACGCCCTTGGCCTGTTTGGCAAATCTGAGAAGAACTCCGATTTGATGTATGCCGCTGAAAATGGTAGCTCTAATATTAATGCCTCTGCTAACTCAAGTATTTCAACTGTTCCGGCTACCAACGCCTCAGCTCTCGGAGCAAAGAAGAAAGCACCAATTAAGTTCTCCGGCATTGGCGTCCGCGACATCAATACCCTCAAGCGTGTCTATGAGGCGCCGGCTACTCCTGCTGGTCTTAGTCTTGGGCAGCCTTTGGAATGGGCAACAAGTTACTGATGTAAGAGAAAAGCGAAATACTTATATATACAAGTATTTCGCTTTCTCTTACAGCGCAACTAGTTAATTGACATCACCTTGTAACCACTTGGGATCGCAAACAAATCTGCAGACGGTGCGGCGGTACTGATCTTGGTCAATTGCATGCTAGTGGTTGCGCCGCCTGTTTTGGTCGTGCTTTTTACCAAGACTTGGGCACTGTTGTCGACCCAAACCTCTGATTCGGTGCCGTTTTCTTTATAGCTCCAGCCATGACAGCTGCGGCCGTCAATACTTTTTACACCAAGGTCTTTAGCGTTTTTCTTTTTGGCGGTCTCAGCGTCCATATTGCCTTCGTAGCCTTGCTTGAGAGGCATTTTTGTGATCATCTTCTGGGCTTCCATGATCGAGTAACAGATCTTGCCCGGGTAGTCGCTGATTGAGACCACTTTGAAAGTAGGCCCCTTACTTTCTGAGCGCAACTTGCCCTTGCCGTCGGAGGTCAAGCGCATTTCGGTCTTGCCTGCAGCTGAAACGCAGTCATAATTGGCGTCGTACACTTTGGGATACAATTCAATTTTTTTGTCGGCCGCTTGGGCGGCACTGGCGCTGGTTAGTGATATCACTGCAAGAGCCAGTGATGCTAAGACTTTCATGCTTATCTCCTGTAGAGTTTCTAGTTATTGCTATGGAGGCGGATGAGAATACCATAGCTCTTATTCAAGCCTTCCTTTGAAATTGCTCATACCATTTTGTCGATAAAAGGTGCAAAATTCATATTGCAGGAAGCCCATGAAAGAGCAACTATGGCGCCACATTAATTAGGGGGGACACTCAAGATGGCCACAGAAACAAAGATTCAAGAGTTAACCATTGCCCATAGCCCCGATACTGATGATGCTTTCATGTTCTATGGCTTACACCAGGACAAAGTTGAAACCGGCGGCATCAAGGTTAAGCAAGTGATGAACGATATTCAATCACTCAACCTAGAAGCTCTCACTGGGCGTTACGAAGTTTCTGCTATTTCTTTTGCTGCTTATCCCAGTGTGCGCCATATCTACAAGCTGATGTGCTGTGGCTCTAGCATGGGTGAAAATTATGGTCCAATGGTGGTGGCACTACCGGGAACCACTATTGATGATTTGAAAAATTTGACGGTGGCTATACCGGGAAAAGAGACTTCGGCCTATCTAACTATGCGGCTCTGGCAGCGCAGCTTGGGCCTTCCTGACTTAAACGTTGTGGCCGTTCCTTTTGACCAAATTGTCGAACAAGTGTTAAGTGGAAAAGTTGGGGCTGGTCTGATTATTCATGAAAGCCAACTGACCTATGCCCAAGAAGGACTGACAAAACTTGTAGATCTCGGCGTCTGGTGGCAAAGCGAAACCGGCTTGCCATTGCCATTGGGCGGAAATGCTGTGCGCAAAGATTTGGGCGAAGAAATGATGCATGAGGCCGCCAGAATATTTAAGAGCTCGGTGCAATATGCCTTAGCCAATCGCACTGAAGCGCTGCATTATGCTATGTCGTTTGCTCGCGATATGGATGAAGCCACAGCAGATAAGTTCGTCACCATGTACGTCAACGATCTCACTGTTGATTGCGGAGAAAGGGGTCGTGAGGCCGTTCGACTCTTCTTCCAGCGGGCCTACGATACTGGCATATACGATGAGCTAATTGTGCCTGAATTTGTGATCTAGATTCTGGTAGCGTTTAATTTGCCAATTGTTTCCGGCCTTAGTTTTTCTATGGTTGATTGACAAATTGTTTGACAGCGCCCATATAACCCGCTGTATTGATCAGCCCAATATCGTTATGGCCTTCACCGTGACAGGTATACATTTGCTTGGGCGGCAGAGCTTTGCTGTACATTGTTTCGCAGTAGCTGAACGGCAAAATTGTGTCTTTGTCGCCGTGCATAAATAATATGGGCGGATGAGCTTCTTGCACAGCACTCAAGTTATCGAAGTTAGGTTCCGGCACCAAGTTTGGCGGTAAGACCCAAAGAAAGAAGAGCTTGTCGCGAGCTGCTTGAAGCAAAGAAGGAAAACCCGATTGCAAAATTACTTTGCCCACTTTGCGATTTTTCATGATATTAGTGGTGACACCACAGCCCACTGATTCGCCATAGACTATGATGTTCTCTGGCTTGTAGTGCAAGGTGTTGACCACATAGTCATAGGCTGTCAGGCCGTCGCTCAAGGCGTGAGCGCAAGTGGCAATGCCACCACTTTCGCCGAAACCTTGATAGTCGTAGAGAAAAACCGAAGCGCCGCTATTGACGAGTAGTGAAGCTAAACCAACGCGGTGGCCGATATTACCGGCATTGCCATGTGACACCAGTATGACTTTTTCACTTGGTTTTTCTACCAACAAGGCTGCTAGTGTTTCCTGCTTCTCAAAGCCTTTGTCTTTGGACAGTTTTGGTAGGGGAATCTTTAGCTCTTTGCTCTTAGTTTTGAAAAGTTGGTCTAGTTTGCTTAGTTGAGTTTTCCAGCTGATGTCATAGATCGGGTGTAGCACAGCTGCGTCTTTGAAGACAAAGAGCAGAAGCAGACTTAGGGCCACGTACAAGATATAGAGCTGAACAACAGCCTTGATTATCTCTTTCCAGTGAAATTTATTGGGCTTTGTTTTCTTTGGTTTTGGCTGTTCCTGGATTTGAACTTGCTCTGCTCTATGTTCTAGCGCTGGAGCTGCCCCATGAGCTGATTCCTGATTTAGTTCTTGATTTAGTTCTAGATCTTGATTGGCTGATTCAGTTGATGTTAGAGGCGTCAATGGTTTTCCTCACAAAGATTTTTACTCACAAGGCTTTTTACCCACAAGGTTTTTTCAGCAAGGTTTTCTCTCACAAGAAATTGCTGGGATATTCCTATCTTATAGTCGGTTATTCCCCATGGGTGGCCGAGCAGACAATTTGTAAAGTGTTGGGGCTTAACCGACGTGAGATATGCGTTAGCGGCCGCCGGCTGAGGGCATGATGCTAAAATCTTGGAGCCACTGTACAGAGCTAAAGACTACGGTTCAACTTATGGACGCGATGCAGGAAACGATCGGTTGGGAAACCTATTTAACGGCTGGCACCAAGGCTCTTGGCCTTAGTCGTTATGATGATGCTGAAAAGCTCTTTCAGAAAGCCTTGATGGAAGCTCGTAAAGAGCTGCAAGACGGTGCTAAACCGACTGGAGATGTGCCTGCATCCATTGCTGACACTGAGACTACTGATTCTTTGAATGCCATCTCGTCGCCCAAATCCGGCTATAGCTCAGCATCTAGCTCCGAGTCTAGCTCAGATTTGGACTGCGAATCTCGTTCGACCGCAGCTAATTCACTGGTGGGGGATAACGCTCAACTGGCTGAAATTGGCGTGGCTCGTATCTCGGCCAAGATGGGCGAACTTTATTTGGTGCAAGGGAAATTCAAAGAGTCTGAGAGCTTCCTCAAGCAGGCACTAGATTTATTCGAGCGCACTCACGGCAAAGACAGCAAGCCAGTGGCCGATTGCTTAACTGAAATGGGGGCAGTGTACCGCGCCCAGGGCAAATATTCGTCGGTGGAAGCTCTCCTGCGAAGAGCCTTGACCATTTACGAGAGTGAAGATTCAGAGCAGCAAGATCCCCTTGAAGTGGCCACTATGCTTGGTAATTTGGCTGATTTCTTGCGCGCCCACGGCAAATATAATGCTGCCGAGCCGCTATTCCAGCGGGCTCTAGCTAAGCGTGAATCGGTGCTTGGCCCTGACCACCCTTCCATTGGACCCTACCTGCATAATTTAGCCCTGCTCTATCATGCTGAGGGCAAATACGACCAGGCAGAACCGCTCTACACTAGAGCTGTGCGTATGTTTGAAGAGACTTGGGGACCAGACCACCCGAGCGTTGCCACGGTGCTCAACTACCAAGCTGAGCTCTATCGCATGCTTGGTGATTTTGCCCGCTCCGAGAAGATTCACTGGCGTGCTCTTAAGATTCGGCAGACAGTGCTTGGCTTGCAGCACCCTAGCACGGCGCAGACTCTCAGTAATCTTGCCCTACTCTTTCATATTCAATGTAAGTACGATCAGGCTGAGCCGCTCTATCAATCACTGCTTGAAATTCGCACCAAAGACTGGGGGCCCAAGCACATGCACGTGGCCGAGGTGCTCAATTCACTGGCTGAAGTTTATCACGACCAAGAGAAATACTCTGAAGCAGAGCCGCTCTATTGGCGCGCCGTAGAGATTATTCAAGAGAACATGGGTCATGACCATCCTACTGTGGCCAAGGCCCTACGCCGTTTGGCTCATCTTTATGAAGAGCAAGAAAACTTCAGCGAAGCCGACCGTCTCTACCGTTGGGGCCTTGGTGTCAGTGAAAAGGCGCTGGGGGCAGAGCATCCAGAGGTGGCCGAATTAGTGGCACGCTACGCTGCATTGCAACGCAAGCTCATTCTTGATGATGATAACGACGACACCACTGAAATCTTGTGGCGCGATTAGCGTGCAAAAACAGGCTATCGTCTGGATATAGCGTGATCTATCTGTCCGGAACTTAGCTGGAGCAGGCACTTAGCTAACAGGAACTTAGCTAACAGGAACTTAGCTAACAGGAACTAACTTAGAAGCCCCGGGCATTCCGATTTTGAGTTTCTGGCGCACACCTTCACCGGCAAGAATGCCGCTGGTTGCTGCCTGGCCAACACCTCTGGTCCAGGAGCTAGAATCACCAATAATGAACAGGTTAGGAACATTGGTTTCCATATTTTTGTTCACTGAAATTGAGTCAGGATAGCTCTTGCACTCAGGTGCATAGAGAAGAGTTGACTCACCGGCCACACCCGGGCAAATCTTGTCGAAGGCATCGAGATACTCGATGATGCTCTCTAAAATGCGGTGAGGATAAGCCAGAGAGATGTCTCCGCATTCTGCTTCTAGGGTCGGTTTGATCAAATTGTTGGTCAATGACTTAGTGCGTCTGCCGGATTTGAGATCGCCTAAACGCTGCACTAGTGGGCCTCCACCGGCCAGCATATTGGCGATTTTGGCAATGGTCTGCGAATACATTTGCGGGTTTTTGAATGGTCTCGTGAATGTTTTTGAGACCAGCACAGCAAAGTTGTTGTTCTCAGATTTTTCGTACATCTTCGAGTGGCCGTTAACCAGCACGTAGTCTCGGTGGTTTTCTGGTGTGACAAAACCTTTTGGGTTAGAACAGAAGTTGCGTACTACATCACCTGAGTGACGGCTTCGGTAGTAGAGTTTGGGCTCGTAGAAGCGTCTGTCGACTTCTTCGGTGAAGAAAGCGCTGGTTTCAACACGAATACCAATATCGACTTGGCCGGGATTGATATCGAGGGCTTTATAGAACTCTTGTTGGGTGAGCCAAGCTGCTCCGCCGCGGCCAACCGAGACGATGCACATGTCGAAGGTGTCTTCGACTTCTTCTTCGGGTTTTCTGTAGCGGTCCGAGCGCACAGCAAACTTTTCGTTGCGACGAGCTACTGAGACCACTTTCTTGTCGAAGTGAAAGACGATGTTCGAGCCTTTGGCTTTGATTTCGTTGAGTATGCTGGTGTTAATTGCCGGCGCATTATCTGAGCCGCAGTGCAAAAGCTCTTGGTAGTGATAGACCATGCCAGCCATAGTCGCTTTCTTTTTGATCCATTCAAGGTCTTCGGCATTGGGCTTAACTACCGGTATCTCGCACGGGGCATGCTGCAAAATCGTAGCTCTGACCATGTCTAGGCGTTTTTGTAGTTCAGCTTCGCCCACTAGGTCGTAAAGCCGCCCACCTATAACCGGCGAAGCCGAGAGAATTACTTTGAAGTCGTTCCAGCTGCCAGCTGATTGGCCAGGGGCGCAATAGCTGCAAGCTTTGGGTGGGCATACGGTCAATTTGCCTTGGTCAATCGGGCAGGCATAGCGCTTCTCATAGGTCGGGCCGACGTCAAAGACGTGTACTTCAATGTCTGCTCCAGCCAGCTCTTTGAGAGCGAAGAGACCGGAGGCACCGAGGCCGATAAGAGCGAGTTTTTGCATAATTTACCGTGCTGCCACCAAATTGTTAAGCTTAAAAGCAAACCATTATCCTACCACCGTTTCGCAGGGTTGCTAAGAGAAGATTGCGAGGCCTTTATAGAAGTTTTTCTTAATCTCCTGTGGTTAAGGGGAGAGGTGCGATTGGGCGAGCATCGGAGCTCATAGGAGCGCAACAAATAGGCTAGTCAACTATGGTGGCGGGCACCTGAGATACGATCGCGAGTTTTTCAATCAGGTCATGCCAGTCGCTTTCACCAATTTTAGCGACCAGTTCTTCTTGTGCGTTCTCCCAAAGTGGCGCTGCCAGTCGAAGAGTGCGCATGCCGCGTTCTGTGAGTACCAGGTGCTTGTTTTTCTTATTCTCACTGATATCGTTTTCAATGAGGTCTTGCTCAAATAGTGGCTTCAGTGTGCGGGTTAGAGAAGATGGGCTAACCCCAAGCGAGCCGCAAATTTCATTCTGAGCTTGATTTCGAGATTGATTGAGGTAAATTGTCACCAAAAGAGTCAACTGCGTGTTCGAAATTCCAGCTGGCGCCAATATTGCATCGTAGTATTGAGTAATTGCCCGAGCCGTTTTTCTTATGTGCATACAGGTGCAATTTTCAAAAATTTGCTTGTATGTTTGCTGAAACTTTTCACTATTGCTGGTTCTTGTCATTTTGCAGCTCTGTTTAGATCTAGCGCACTGTCTTTTCATTTCAAAAATAGTTGCATATGCAACTATTTTTGAGGGCGGGAACCCTAGCGTCTTGGGGACCAAATAGTTGTATATGCAACTATTTCAAAAATAGGAGCAGGCGTCAAAATAAAAATTGCTCCAAATAAAAGTTTTAAACTAAAATCTCAAACTAAAAGTTTTAAGCCAAAATTTTAAACCAAAGTTTTTGCGTCAATAAATCGGTGAGTGCGCCCTGTGTCTAGCTTGGCTAACATCGTCGAGATTTCAGAGAAAATCAAATCAGTGACTTTGGCGATAGTTGCCTTCTTCTCTTTTTTGAAATCTGCGTAGTAGATACTCAAATCAATTGCCTCGCCCACATCAATGATTATTTCGCGGGGGCCTTTAATTGACGGGTCGCCGTCAAAGATTTCGATTTCCATGCGCTCGATAACATCTGAGTAGCGCTCTTGGGTCATGTGTTCAGTGACGTAGCCATCATAAATACATATGAAAGTCACTACGCGATTGAGGTCGCGGTAATAGCTTTTGTAGACGCGTTGTTTTTCTTCGTGAACATGGCGTTCATACTCGGTCATTTTCTTTTCGTCTTCGAAAATGAAGTCATCGAGTTTGTTGCGGAGAATTCGCACACATTCTAGATCGCGGGCGTCTTTGGGTAGTTCAATTTCAAGAATGCGAGCAAGATTATTTAAGATGTGTCTGCGCAGAGCCTTTAGTCTTTCATTCATACCAAGTGCTGGTTGTACATTCGTGGTAATGCCATATTCTTTTTCGATGGTGCCAAGCATTTTTTCAGCCAGGGCGCGCATACGGTTGTAGAAGCTAAAGTCTTCGGGAGATACTATGCCAAGCTTGTTTTCTAGAGTCTTTAATGTTTCGCGCAGTGAGCTAGAAACGTCATAGGGATAGGTATACTTCATGGCGATTGGCTGAATATAGACAGTTTTTTCGTCAGGGCCGGGGCCAATTTTTGCACCATTTTTTTCCATGTCTTGCATGGCCCAGAAAGCCATTTGTGCTGCTCCTGATTCCAGTGGCATGACAGTATCATTTTGTCTTGATAGTTCGCCTTCCGGAAAGAGTACTAGTTTTTTGCGGCCTTCAGAAAGAATTCTGCGAGTGGTTTTGAACGATTCGCGATCAGCAGCACCGCGCACCACTGAGTAAACCCCAAGGTGTTGCAGCCACCAGCCGTTGGCGCCGTTGTCGTAATCGAACACTTCGCGGGCGGCGACAAAATTGAAATGCTCACCAGCCGCTCTAGCAAACATACCGACCACTTGTGGGTCGTGGCGGTTTGAGTGATTGGGGCAAATCATGGCATGTTTACCTTTGAGCTTGCTAAAGCGTTCTAGGGCACCGTCTTTTATCGTCACTCTGGTGTCGTGCAGCTTTAGCTTCATGTAAAGAGGCAAAACTAGATTTACATACCAGATTAGGGCCGGGCTTTCTAACGGTGGGCGAAAATCGAGCATTTTGACCTCTGTTTCACTGTTTGCGAGATCAAAATTGTAACCGCTCGAAAACCAGAATCAGTTAATTATTGAATCGGCTCGAAAGTAAAACCAAGGTCTTTACTGCGCTTGATAATTTCTCTTGTAGACCTGATGCATTGGCTGGGATGTCGCCCTTCGTGTAAGACCACTAATTCGTTTCCCGGAATTTGTTTCATGATGCGCGATACTACGGCGTCTTCTCCAATGGGGCGAAAGTCATCGGCCATAGCGCCCCAGTAAACTGTTGACATGCGGCGCTCTTTTAGGGCTTCAGCGCAGCGTTTGTCCATGATGCCGTACGGGGCGCGAAATAGTGTGGGGCCAGCACCAACAATGTCGGTTATCAGTTGATTGGTTTGATCAATTTCCTTTTCAACAGCTTTGCGTGTCAGGTTTGGCAAGAATGTGTGAGTCATGGAGTGGTTACCGATTATGTGACCAGCTTTGTGTACAGCTTCTACAAGGTCGGGATAGAGTCTAATGTTCTCACCGATAAAGAAGAAAGTGCCTTTGACTTGTTCATCCTCTAGCACCACCAGTAGTTCTCGTGTGGTGGCCGGATTTGGTCCGTCATCGAAAGTGAGATTGATAGGAGTCTTTTCATCGTGTCTGCTATAGCGGTTCTTTGACCAGTAGCCGGCGGGCAATATTGGCTTGGCCAGGGCTCTTAAGAAAGACATGTTGAACTTGTGCATGCGATTTTCAAAGTCATGGCTGCCGCTGCGAAATTCGTATGAATCGTCATCAACAACATCATTATTATCATTAGACATGACTGGTTTCACCGACATCGCCCGAACTCATTTGTGTGGCATTCTGAATCAAAGCATGAATAGCCCTTCGAGCTCGTTCGCCTACTTCGCTAGAGCGCCTTTGGGCAATAGATTCGATGGCACTAGCAAAAGCGTAGAAGCGCTCGATAGATAAGTGTGTAGCTTTCGGGTGCGGTAGTAGGCTGCGCAAATAACCGCGTAAGTTATTTGATTCTTTTTCTGTCAGTGGGTCGAGAATGCTGAGCAAGGGTTTGAGCATCTTTACTGAGACTAGCGGCCTCTGGTAGGCGATGACGCCTTGTGAAAGGGCCCTACGAATTAAGCGGCACTGCTTCAATGGTGCCTTTTTATCACGTTCGCCTTTTGGTATTTTTGCCAGCTCACCATTCCACAAATCAAAGTCATGCAATACGTGCAGTATGGACGGTGAGGTTTGGCCAAAACTTGTATTAATAGGAAGAAGCCCATAAACAAAGGGTCTTGACTCACATCTGTCGACATCTTTTGAGACGTTCAAAAGCACAGAGGCAATGTTGGTCGAGCGCACAATTATGGCTTGCTCGTTTACTTGGCTGATGCGGCCTGGGGCAAATGCAACTTCTTTGACGGCAAATTCTTGGCAGAGCAGCATATCGAGCACTCCGTCTCCGACTAGCGCGCCAAATTCTGCTGTGGTGATGTTACCGGCGACAAAATAGATAGTAACTTCAGGAATTTGCCGGCCGAATTTTACCGAGAGAACGCCAGTCACTCTCTCTAAGCTGAGAAATTGCATGACATTGAAAAGAGTGCCTTCTCTTACAGACGTTATGTGAAAGCTGATGCCCAAGAGCGCTCCCAACCGTGCAATAGATCTAGACCGTCAACCATATAGATTATATGGTAACGGAGGCCGTAAAGCTTGTAAAACTACTTGCTCTTGAGGGTTTCGAAGCGCTGTTCGAGAGCCTTTGCTACTTCTTTGCGGTCATCGAAGTCGATTGTGCTGTCTTTCAGTATTTGATAGGTTTCATGGCCTTTGCCAGCGATCACAATGACATCTTTGGGGCTGGCTGCCAGTACGGCTGATTCAATGGCACGAGCGCGGTCAACTTCGACAGTGACGCCTTTAAGACGCTTTATACCGGTCAAAATGTCGGCGATGATTTGTTGGGGGTCTTCTGAGCGCGGATTGTCGGACGTAACTACCACTTCATCTGCCAGGTTCTCAGCGATTTCTCCCATTTGAGGTCGCTTCGATGAATCGCGATCGCCGCCGCAGCCAAATACAGCAATAAGTTTGCCGTCTTCTGGTACGAGGGCGCGAGCGGCTTTGAGCACGTTTTCTAGGCCGTCAGGTGTGTGGGCATAGTCAACGATGCATAGAGGTGAGCGGTCTTGAGCGGCCAAATGAGGCGGCGGCGGCACTACTTCAAAGCGACCAGAAACTCCACTGAAGTCGACTAAGGCTTCAGCAATAGCCTCTTTTTCTAAGCCTTCGCCCATGCAGACCGCCATGGCAGCCATGATGTTGTAAAGATTGAAGCGGCCAGTCAATTTTGTCGAGAAAGATATGACACCACTGGGAGTGGCAAGAGTGAGTTTCATGCCAGAGAAGTCGAAATTGCCTTTCTTAACATGAATAGAGGCTTTCTCGCTGTATCCGTAGGTAATTAGATTGATGTCTTTAGCTGTGGCTTTGATGAACTCTGGGGCTAGTTCATCATCCAGATTAATAGCTGCAGTGCGCGGATTAACAGCGCTTTTACCGAGCATTTCAAAGAGCAGGCGCTTGGATTGCCAGTAATGCTCCATGGTTTTGTGAAAATCTAAGTGGTCTTGGGTGACGTTGCTCAGACAAGCTGCGGCAAAATGACAGCCAAAGACTCTTTTGAGAGCTAGCGCGTGGCTCGATACCTCCATGGCAATTTGTTTTACGCCGCGGTTAGCCATGGTGTAGAGCAATGCCTGCAAGTCAGAAGCTTGGGGTGTTGTGTGCTTGACGTCTAAATATTCGCTTTCGCCCAAATATTTTCCATCTTTAAAAGAAGGAATGCGTGCACCCAAGGTGCCGATTAAGCCTGTGGGATGACCATTGGCGTTGAGAATTTGCTCAATTAAGTGAGTAGTTGTGGTTTTGCCGTTCGTGCCGGTGACGCCTAAAAGGCGCAGTTTCTTACTTGGCGCGCCAAAAATATCGCTAGAAACCGCTGCAATAGCGGCGCGGACATCTTTGACGACAATCAGTGGAACAGCGTATGGGCCAGATTCTTTTTCTGAAAAGATTACGCTGGCGCCTTTTTCAATGGCTTGGTTGATAAACTTGTTGCCGTCAACGGTGTAGCCTTCGATTGAGAAGAAGGCGTTGCCGGGCTCGACATGTCGTGAGTCGTAAGCGACTCCGGTGACTTGGCTGTCACTAGTATCCGCGGAATTAGCAGGTACCTCTCTTGCTGCAAGAGCCGCCCCGCTATCGCGGCGCAGCTCTAACAAGAGTTGATTTAAGGCTTTTGGAGCTGGTGTATCAAACTGGGTAGACACTTACCAACTTGCGTCCTCTAGATTCTTCGTAACGAACTATCCCTTGGATAATTGAAAAGAGAGTGTCGTCAGATCCGCGCATGACGTTGAATCCTGGGTGGATTTTAGTGCCGCGCTGTCTTACTAGAATATTGCCGGAGGTGACTGCTTCACCACCATAGACTTTAACGCCGAGGCGCTTCGGTTGGCTGTCTCTGCCGTTTCTTGTAGAGCCCGCGCCCTTCTTATGTGCCATTGAGAGGTAACTCCTTCTACTTAAGCTTTGGCAGCAGCTTTTTCAGCTTTAGCTACAACTTTGTTATCGACTTCGATTGATTCAATCATCACGCGAGTCGATTGAACTCTGTGACCCTGCTTTTTGCGGGTGCCTTTTTTAGATTTCATGTGGTAGACAATCACTTTGTTGGCTTTGATTGTCGACTGGATGCGGCCGTGCACTTCGTTAACTTCCAACTTGGAAATTACTTTGCCGGTTACTTTCGCACCTTGAATATAAGGAGCGCCGATAGTGGAACCTGCTCCGTCGACCAGCATTAGCACGCGGTCAAAGACGTGAACAGAACCTTCTTCTTCGCCAGACATATCGATGTCGATATAACGACCAGCGTGTAATTCATATTGCCTTCCGCAGGCTTCAACAATCGCGAACATTTTCGTCTCCAGCTATTGGTCAGGCTTCTTTTCCCATCTATTCAGACATGTCTTGAAAGATTCATGCCTAATATTTGCCCATGTCTTATATTGGCCCTTCTCAAGCCCCAGTTCTACGCAAAAACGTAAAACCTGTTGCTAAGAGCGGACAAGCGAACTCGAATAGTACCAAACCCTATCTCAGTGGTCAAACGAAGTTGCCTTAAATAGACACTAATCCGCAAGAATCGGTAAGATTTGATAACACTTTCATTAGTGGATTGTATAAGTAGAATAGATTTCTGACAATTTATAAAGGAGGAAGCCATGTCTGATGCAGTGAACGAAGCCGAACTGGGCCGCAGTAAGTACAGCAACACGCCAAAAGAGCACCTCTATCATTTGCTCACTATCGGCTGGGAGGTTAATAGTCCTCTCATAATTAAGTACGTGGCCGAGAATGCTTTGCAAAAAGACTTGAACGATTGGCTGGCACTGAATAAAACGAAATAATCACAATAGAAAGCCGAGCTTTTGAATTGTGAGCTTTCCATTAAACATATAAAGGAATTAAGCAGTGCACCCTAATATGTGATGACTTGATACCTACACAAAGTTTTTTGGAGAAATAATCTCTATGTTGCAAGTTGGAAAAAGAGCTCCTGACTTTGATATGCCTTCTACCAAGGATCTGAAGACCTTGAAAGAAAATGTCAAATTGTCAGACTACAAAGGCAAATGGCTTGTTCTTTTCTTCTATCCTCTCGATTTCACCTTCGTTTGCCCTACAGAACTGAAGGCTTTCTCTGAGAAGTATGACGAAGTTAAAAAAGCTGGCGCTGAAGTTCTCGCTATCTCTACAGACAGCGTATTCAGCCACAGAGCTTGGATCAACACTCCAGACGCCCAAGGCGGACTCGGACCAGTTAAGTACGTTCTCGCTTCTGACATCACCAAAGATGTAAGCCGCGACTACGGCGTATTGATCGAAGATAAAGGTATCGCTCTTCGCGGTTTGTTTATCATCGACCAAGACGGTGTTCTTCAATACCAAGTCGTACACGGCTTGAATATTGGTCGTTCTGTTGACGAAACTCTTCGCGTTCTTGAAGCTCTCAAGACCGGTGGGCTTTGCGCAGCCGATTGGAAACCAGGCCAAAAGCCACTTTCAGTCTAAGATCTTCGGTTTAACGAAGATTGCTTTGTTTATAAATGAAAGAGCCGTCCTTTGGGCGGCTCTTTTGCTCTATATAAGAGTTAGAATTATCTAGACAGATTTAGTCCGATTCAACAGGAGAACCTTATGCCACTGCGAATGGACGCTCCCTTGCCATCTCTTGAAGGCGGAACCGATTGGTTCAACAGCGAACCAATCACAGAAGAAGACCTTAAGGGTCATCCGGTTTTAATTCACTACTGGGCAATCAGTTGTGGAATCTGCAAAGAGTCTTTGCCAGATCTCAATCGTTGGATTGATGAGTACGGCTCCAAAGGCTTGAAGATTATTTCTATTCACATGCCTCGTCAAGAATCAGACACTGATGTGGCCGAAGTGAAAAAAGCTATTGATGAATATGAAGTGAAGCAGCCATGTGTTGTCGACAACTGGCACACAATTACTGATCGCTTCGAAAATAAATATGTGCCAGCCTTGTATCTCTTCGATGCTGACCACAAAATGCGTCATTTCCAGGCCGGTGAAAAGGCCGTCAAAATGACAGAACCTGTGATTCAAAGAGTTCTCGGGCTAACCAAGACAGTCTAACTAAGTCGGTCTAATCATTCTAACTCTCCAATAATATAGGTGCAGATCATGGGTTCTAATGCCACCGCAGATAAGTCAGCTGATAAATCGGCAGACAAGTCAGCAGACAAGTCTATTGATAAGGACAAGTCAGACAAATCTCAAGGCGACAATGCGGAAACCCACGTAACCAACGAAAAAGTCGATGTTCATTCTCTTCATGGCAAGGCCAAAGTAGCTGAGCTGCCACCATTTACATTCGAGCGCTCAAGCAAATTGTTTGCTCGGGCTAAAGAACGTATTCCTGGTGGAGTTAATTCACCAGTGCGCGCTTGTAAGTCTGTCGGTCGTGAACCGATATTCATGGCCCATGCTGACGGCCCGCACATGTTTGATGAAGATAAGAACCGCTACCTAGATTATGTCGGCTCATGGGGCGCCATGATTCTTGGTCATTGCCATCCACGAGTAATGGAAGCAATCGAAACGGCAGTTCGCCGCAGCACCAGCTATGGTGCGCCATGTCGCGCTGAAGTAGAGATGGCCGAATTGCTCTGCGAAATTGTGCCATCGCTAGAAATGGTGCGCATGGTTAACTCTGGTACTGAAGCTTGTATGTCAGCTATTCGCTTAGCCAGAGCTTTCACCAAGCGTACTCTTATAGTTAAGTTTGACGGCTGCTATCACGGCCACGCTGATTCATTCTTGGTTAAGGCTGGTTCTGGTCTAGCTACTTTAGGAATCTCCAGTTCACCAGGTGCACCTGAAGAGTTAACCAAGCTCACTCTGTCTTTGCCTTACAACGATGTTGACGCCCTGCGCGAAGCCTTCGCCAAGAAGAGTGATGAGATTGCGGCAATTATTGTTGAGCCAATTGTTGGCAATGCTGGATTGATTCAGCCAACTGATGAGTTCATCAAATGTATGGTTGGTCTCTGCAAAGATACTGGTGCACTGCTAATTTACGATGAAGTTATGACTGGCTTTAGAGTAGCCTTCGGTGGCGCTCAAGAGCTGCATAAAGTCAAACCAGACTTGAGCTGCTTTGGCAAAGTTATTGGTGGTGGCTTACCCGTGGGTGCCTATGGTGGCCGCAAAGATGTAATGGAACACATTGCCCCGCAAGGATCTGTTTATCAAGCCGGAACTCTTTCTGGTAACCCGCTAGCAATGGCTGCTGGCCTTGCTCAATTGCGGTTCTTGAAGGCCAACAAGCCTTATGCCAGACTCGCTGAAATCACTGAACTGCTGGCAAATGGCTTGAAAGAAATTGCAGCCAAAGAAGATATCGCCGTTCCGCTGCAAGTAACCCACGTGGCTGGAATGCTCAGCTTCTTCTTTACCGATAAGCCAGTAACTGATTTTGATAGCGCCCTTAAATGCGACACTGAATTGTTTGGCAAAGTATGGCGCGGTCTTCTTGAACGCGGCATCTACTGGCCACCTTCGCAATTTGAATCAGCCTTCATTTCAACTGTTCATTCTAAGGCCGATGTGCACGATACTCTTGTCGCTTTTGAAGCGAGCTTGAGGGCGGCGATTGCTAAAGACAAATAGCAAGCTGAATCTCTAATCAACACTCTAACTAGATGAGGACCCTATGCAATTTATCGTAACTGGCCTAGATGGCGAAGATGATGGCGCCCCAGCTCGTCGCACAGCAGTGCGTGACGCTCATTTGGCTGGTATCGTTGAATTGAAGCAATCGGGAAAGATTTTGTTTGGTACAGCTATTCTTGATGACAGTGAAAAAATGACTGGTTCGGTTTTGGTGGTAGATTTTGCTGATCGCGCCGAGCTTGACCAGTGGCTGAAAACAGAGCCTTATGTCACTGGTGATGTCTGGCGCAAAATCGATGTGGCTCCTTGCCGTGTTGCTCCGATGTTTATGGCTAAGTAGTTAGAATAGAGTTCGCTTCGCTGTTATTAGTGTCAATTTGCTCAGAGTGCAAGGTTTTCGAACGTAAAAGCGCTCTAGCTACAGTTAGGACTGCCACACTTTGAGCCCCTGCTTTAAGTAGAGCTTGGGCGCAAGCGAGAGCTGTGGCTCCGGAAGTGAGCACGTCGTCGATTAGGATTATTTCTTTGCCTTTGACTCTATCGGTTGCTCTGAAGGCACTGTCCACGTTGATAGCGCGCTCACTTTTTGTCAGCCCGTATTGGGGAGAGGTTACTTTAGATCTAACAAGTGCTCTGGTGTCGCATTTGATGCCTGAACGTTTGCTTAGTGCCACTGCAATTAGTTCGCTTTGATTGAAGCCGCGCTCCTCTAGCTTTGTTTGATGTAGCGGGACGGCGATGAGAACGACGTTGCTCTTGGCCGCTTTGCCTTGACTTTCTCTTGTGCTCGGTCGTTCTATTATGCTTGGATTTGCCTTTGCCCTCGGTGCTTCCTCTGACTCTTCATGATGCTGCAGAAGAGAACCTAGGCCTCCCTCAAGAGCTTTTGCTAAGTCGCCAGCCAGCTCTTGTTTGTCCTGATACTTGAAGGCGCGAATGGCTTGTCGCGCTAAGTCTCGATAAGGGCAGATGCTGATGCAGTTGATTTCGACTGTAGCGTCTGTTGTCAGGTTCAAGGTGACCATAATGGGTTTAGTCGGCGTCAGCCCTGCTATGCAACCTTGGCAGAGAAATCTGGATTGATAGATGGGCTTGAATGAGAATGGCGGCGGAGCGATTGCTCCTTGGCAAAGAAGACATGGTCTTGTGCCCAAAAGCTGGACAAGATGAGCCTCTATATAAAGAGCAAGTGAACAGATACTCTGCCAGGCTTTGTTGACCATAAGCTTTTACCTATAAGTGACTGTTGTTTATATAAACGTCAGAAAGCCTCTTAAAGTTCAGTTTGTTCGCTCGGCCAATTGGGTTAATATAGAGGCGATCTTGGATCTGTGGATATGTGAGTGCGCAGATGCAAGAATCTGCTAGTCCAGTTCTTTGAAGTCCTCTATGTAAACAGGTGGCCCCAGTGCAATTCGAAAATTTGATTGAGCAAGCAGAAGGTGAGCTAAAAGAAGCTTTCGCTAGAATGGATCGCATCGCCTTGGTCAATCAGAAAAGAGTTTTAGATAGTTACCGCGAGCACCAGGTAACCGAAGAGTATTTTGCCGAGCGCACCGGATATGGTATCGATGATATCGGCCGCGAGATGATCGACAAAGTGTTTGCCTCTGTTCTTCAAGCTGAAGCAGCGGCCGTGAGAGTGCAAATGGTTTCTGGCACCCATGCCATTGCTTGCGCTCTTTTTGGTAACCTAGAACCGGGCGATACACTGGTTGTTTTAACGGGCAAGCCCTATGACACCTTAGAAGAAGTAATTGGCGCTGGTGGCACCAAGCAAGAGCCAGTGCGGGGATCTCTTACTGCCCTTGGAGTGAAATACAAAGAGTTGGCATTAGATCCAACTCTTTCAGTAGAGGAACTGTCAAAACAGATCAAAGCGGCTGCGCCAGCCAAGCTCTATCACATTCAAAAATCTCGTGGCTATTCTATGAGCCGGCAAACTCTAAGCAATAAGGACATTGCTAAATATATTGCCGCCATTAAGGCTGTGGATGCTAAGGCTTCTACCTTTGTCGATAACTGTTATGGCGAATTCGTTGAAGAGCAGGAACCTACTGCTATTGGTGCTGACTTAATTGCAGGCTCTTTGATCAAAAATCCTGGCGGTGGCATGGCTATTACCGGCGGCTATGTCGCTGGCCGCAAAGACATGGTTGAAGGTGCCTTGCTTCGTCTCACAGCTCCGGGAATTGGCGGCCATCTTGGCATTACTTTCAATCAAAACAGACCCATACTGCAGGGATTGTTCCTAGCCCCATCAGTGGTGAGCCAGGCCGTCAAAGGTGCCATGCTTGTGGCTAGCGTCTTTGAGAAGTTGGGCATGATTGTGCACCCAGCTCCAGCTGCCGATCGCTACGACATTATTCAAGCAGTCGAGTTTGGCAATCGCGAGCGCCTTATCAATTTTTGTCGAGCCTTGCAGAGCTTCTCACCGGTCAACGCCCACGTATCGCCTGAGCCAAGTTCTATGCCAGGCTACGCAGACCAAGTTGTTATGGCTGGTGGAACCTTTGTAGAAGGTGCGACCATTGAACTTTCTGCTGATGGCCCACTGCGTCCGCCATTTGCTGTCTATCTACAGGGCGGTCTGTCATACCTGCACGTTAAATGTGCGTTATTGGGCTCTCTCAATCTTTCAGCAGAGGGCGTGACGCCGTTCTTTTAGCCTTTTCGAAGTCACTACGGTGTTCTCAATAGCGTTGAGACTCATGCCAGGTAGCTTTGTAGTTAGGATCGATGTCAATAAATATTTTTCTGTCGCGACTGGTTGGGTAGTAAATTGGTATAAGGTCACCGTATTCGGTGCCATCTAAAGTGTAAAATTTGAATCGTAGTCCCCATTCTGACTTAAGTTCGATTGTAAGGCTCTTTGTAGAATTCGCAGGAATTGAGGAAACTTTCGTTCGAGTGGTGCCACGGTTGTATCCTAGAATGAAATTCGATAAAGGGCTTGAACTATTGTTTCTAATCACAACCTCCCAGTTGGAGCTTGCCGCAATCATGAATTGCCACACTGTAAATAGAAGGAGACAAGCTGTCAGAATTAACAGTGCTTTCTTGGTTGTTAATTGAATTTTCAAGTCGTTCCCTATTCGGCGCATTGGCTGTCCATTAATTACTTGCCTTGCAGCCATTTCCGCCATTCTGCAGGGGGAATAGCATCGTGAAAATAAATAAATTCGCTAGCTTTAATTGGATGAATAGCTTTTCGCCCTTCTACGACCCAAAGGTCACCAACTGAATCGCCCGGACAATTTACTTCTTTGATTTGATCCGTGACTAGGTCAACTGCTGAAATGGTGGCACCTGCTGGAATGTCGTGAGCCGAACGAAGAATTGGTATAAGCGCGTAGATACTACGATCTATGTCTTCAGTTCTTGTTGAATAGTCACCCTGCATTCTCATAATACATTCTCTATTCGATGCCTCCAACAAATCTGGGGAAAGTGCGTCGCTAAAGTGCATCACTTGCCCTTTTGTTAAAGGCTTAGTTGCCTTCCTGCCGATAGCAATCCAACGATCGTATATCGCATCAGGTGGCCTGTCCTTCTGCGTGACTCTGACAGTTTTAAGAGAATCGCTGGTAATTGTTGAACCTACGGCAATATTTTTGCTGCACTGTATCAACGATACTAGACGATTGGGTATTGGTTGCTCTCCATTGGCACTCATGGGCGCAAGCGAGGACACAATTATGGCGCTAAATACACGCACTAAAATTGATTGAAGCGCATGTATTTGACTTACATAGGAAGTTTGGTTTATCTGCAAAATATATGAACCTTACCTTGAAGTCATTTCAGATTTAAGACCCGGTCTTCACGCGTGAAGTCATCTACAGAAAGTCCTGTCCATTTTTTGCCAGCGATTCGATACTTTTCCTTTATTAGCTGCCGTTGGCGCTTTGATAAGGGTGCACTAAAATCGAGTTCGTGCATACAAATCAGCTCGTTTTTGGATATTGCGTATTTTGTTTTACCCCCAATAGCGCGAAATGGTGAAACAAGCGCACCACCCGGTATGTGGCTCTGCGGCACGATCAGAATCTCGACATCAGCAGCTTCTAATATCAAAGTGCCCTTTGGAATATTTCTGGTCGCTATAACTACTCCGCCTCCTTGGTTATAGCGTTCGGGGGCGCAGAGTTCCCTATAATGATCGCTGGGCGAGTTCCATTTTTTGCGTGCTATCCTCAGTTGCTCGGTAAAGTTCAGGGTTTCTGTTATATTGCGAAAGCCGTTAATGCGCGAGTTAAAGTCTATATCTCCATAAGAAATCATTTGATTCTTCTGAAGATCCGCTTTGGTTTTGTATCCCAAAATTTCTAAAGGTGAGAATACGCAACCGCTGTTTGCATCCTTCTTGGATCTTTCAATTACATTGAGATCTGAATGAGACGCTATGACAGTTCCAGCAGCTATATTCCTGGTGGAATAGGCTATAGGCCTATATTCCATTGCTGTAATTTTCACCTGTGAAATGCCTGGCAGTTTCACGCGGGTATTAGACGCGAGGTCTTGCGTGCTAATAATTTGATTCTTTCGTAGCGCCCTTTTAGTTTTGAAGCCGAGTATTTCTCTTGGTGAAAGAGCTGACCGCAAGTCGCTTTCATCACGGGGCACTTGCGCCACGCCGATGTCTGCAACTTGAGCAATAAAAGAGCCCGCCCTGATGGCTCTTGTTGCATAGACAATCGGGTAATAGCCTTCATTCACTATATTCGAGTCAGCCATGGCTGGCAAAGCCTGTAAACTTCCTGCAATTAAAGCTGCTATTCCAACTTTTGAGATGCAATTTTTCATAAATTACCTTCCTACCAATGCCCTAGGTCGAATCATTCTGCATTTCATCAGTTTCTTTGATGCTCTTAGACCTTAGTTTGTTAAACAGCTCTTCTCAACATATTCGATTAACCCCCAAGTTAATAAACTTATCCACATTAATTGGCTCTGGGGCGCCAAAATAGCGCTTTTAGCCTGCGTAAAACCGTAATACTTCAGCCAGGTTTGGTTGTCAGAACAGAAGTTCCGTTATAATTACTCTGCCCATTTACATACTCTGACATTGACTCTCCTTGGGGATTAGCATGGTTGCTCAAATGCCTGCCAGACAGACCTCTTTACCAGGCGTAAAGCCTGAGCTGAAGATACTCGCGGGAACCGCCAATCCGGAACTGGCCAAGGAAGTGGCCGATCACCTGGGCCTGCCACTGACACCGGTTAAAATCAAACCTTTCTCTGATGGCGAGATTTATGTGCAGTTGCAAGAAAGCGTCAGGGGCATGGATTGCTTCATTATTCAGCCCACTTGTACTCCAGTAAACGAAAACCTGATGGAGCTGCTCATTCTTATTGATGCCCTGAAGCGTGCTTCAGCCGGTCGCATCACAGTTGTAATGCCATATTACGGCTACGGCCGCCAAGACAGAAAGGCTGCTGGCCGCGAGGCCATCACCGCCAAGCTCATCGCCGACTTGCTCACCACCGCTGGCGCTCAAAGGGTGGTTGCCCTTGACCTGCATGCGCCACAGATTATGGGCTTCTTCAATATTTTGGTCGATCACTTATATGCCAGCCCTGTTTTGCTCAAATATGTCCGCGACTTGAATTTGAGCGATATGGTTCTCGTTTCTCCCGATGTCGGCGGCGTGTCGCGTACCCGGGCCTTCGCTAAAAAGCTAGACGACGCCCCAATCGCTATTATCGATAAACGCCGCACCAAGCATAACGTTGCTGAAGTGATGAGCGTGGTCGGTGACGTCAGAGGCAGAACTGCCATCATGGTTGACGACATGGTCGACACCGCTGGCACCTTGGTCAAGGGCGCAGAGCTTCTTATAAAAGAAGGCGCTACTCGAGTATTTGCCTGTGCCACTCACGCTGTGCTTTCTGGCCCAGCCAATGAGCGCTTAGAAGAATCACCAATCGAGCAATTGATTGTTACTAATTCAATTCCTCATGATATGACCCATATGTCTAAGAAAATTGTTGCTCTATCGGTGGCCGAACTGCTGGGCGAAGCCATTTGGCGCATTCATGATGATTCATCGGTTAGTGAGATGTTTGAATGAGTCTCATTCTCGAAAGCTTTCCCGTTGGTCCTTTGCAGTGTAATTGCTCGATAGTTGGTTGCAAAGAAACTGGTGAAGCTGTCGTGATTGATCCAGGCGGCGATGTTGAAATTATTCTTGCGGCGCTAAAAAAGCACAATTTGACAGCTAAATATTTGCTGCACACCCATGCTCATTTTGACCATATCATTGGTTCTAAGGCCATGAAAGAGAAGACTGGTGCTCTCATTTGTTTGAGCAAAGGCGATCAGTTTCTCTACGATAATCTCACTATGCAAGCGGGAAGATTTGGTTTCAAAGCTGAAGATCCGCTACCGGTTGACCATTTTCTTGAAGATGAAGAAGAGATGATCATTGGGAAGCATAAGGCCTCAGTTATTCATACTCCTGGCCATACACCGGGTTCTACCTGTTTCTGCCTGCAAGATAAAGATAGCGTTTTGTTTGCTGGCGACACTCTCTTTCAACGTTCAATTGGTCGCACCGATTTATGGGGCGGTTCGTTTGAGCAAATTGTAGATTCCATTCAAAATCGCTTGTTTACTCTCGATGACAGTACAAGAGTAGTAACAGGCCATGGTCCAGATACTGATATTTGGACTGAGAAAAAAGAGAATCCGTTTGTAGGTTCTTAGTAAGGCGCTCTGTAAGAGGGTCTTGGTATCTCGTTGGCATCTCTTGAACTTCTAGGGTGAGACATTGAAATCGAAAGAGACAACTGAACTTGATTTTAGGCCATTCAATTCTGATGGAGTGCTCAAGGCTTTGTGCAGCGTTCTGCGCAGCAGCAAGCACTTGTCTTGGAATTATGCTGGTGACATTCAAAGTGTAATCGAGCGCATTGGCAAAGTTTTCGAGTCGTCACGCTGCTTTATTTTTGTTACTTCCCTTGAGCGGCCAGACATCGAAGTCTTTGAGTATATGGCTTCTGGTGTGGGCGCCATTGCCCATCATTTTGCCAGCCCCATTGGCCAGAAATTGGCTGAGCAATTGATTGCTAATTCTGATGAGCTTTCTACGGTTGAAAATCTCACTGAGTATTCGCAAGATATCGATGAGCCGCTGCGCGAGTACTTCGTGCGTGTCTGGGAAAGTTTTGGCCCGCAGAAGAGTTATTTGATTCCACTTAGAGTTCAGTCAGAAGCTACTGGTGAGCGCAGAGCTGGCTTGCTGGTTTTGCAGCAAGGTGAGCTTGGTGGCTGGAATAAACAAGTGCTTGATAGTTTACTGGCCATTGCCGACTATTTGGCTAAATTGGCCGAAGTGGAGCAGCTAGTGGCCAACCTTGAAGCGAAAGAAACAGAAGATAGTGCTACTGGATTGCTTAATCGGCGCAGTTCGGCCAGCAGCTTTGAAAAAGAAGTGGCTCGGGCAAAATACTGCGGCTATGAGCTCAGTGTGGCTGTGATAGATCTAGATTTGAACAAGCGTTCGCCTGATTTGTATGGCTCGGCCAGTGGCGACGCCATTATTAAAACTGTGGCTCAGGCAATTAAGGCCAATGCCCGGCCCATTGATATTATTGGCCGTTGGGGCGTGGATGAATTTATCGTTTGTATGCCCTGTGTTGCCGCAGATGAGGCTTTCAAGATTATTGATAGCACTCGCAAGCGTATCAATGAAGCTTTGATGAATCTTGGCAAGGCTTTGCCTAAGCAAGACGACCTTTGGTATCCACAAACGGCGAGCGTTGGCATTGCCGCCATGGCCGAGGGACGGCAGACTTTTGACACATTGTTTGCGGCCAGTCAGTTGTCTCTAGCAGATGCTCAATCAGCTGGTGGAAACGTTGTCAAAACTAATAAATCTGCTTGATATCTGGCGCTAATTGTTCTGTTTTTAAACCTGAACCTATACCAGGTATAATTGGTAGGTACTAACACCTTTTAACAGTAATGATTCTTCGGAAGGGCAAAATGACAAAGAAAAATTCAGTTGTAGTCACTCTCGGTCGGTTTGCTGTGGCAGTTGCGTTAATCGGTTACTGTGCCGCTCCAGTTTCTGCTGAAAGCGAATCTGGCGGGTTCATTATGGGCGGTGGCAGCGAGTCTGGCGGTGTTTACGATAGCGGCGCCGAATCTGAGTCTGGCGGCATCTACAACAATGGTGGTTCGTCTGAATCTGGTGGCGTTTTTAATAACGGTGCTGAGTCTGAATCTGGCGGATTAGCTGAAGTGGGTGCTAGCAGTGAATCTGGTGGCGTTTATAATAGCGGTGCTGAAAGTGAGTCTGGTGGTTTGTATAGCACCACTGCTCCAGCTCCATCAGCGTTTGATCCACAATACGGAATCAAGACCTATAAGTGGTAATTTTTTAGTCTGATTTTTTCAGTCTGAATCTGCAGTCTGATTCGAGTAGTCTAGTTTTTAGTGAGGGCTCTTCTCTGAAGGGCCCTTTGCTCATGGTTGATTGTGATGATTGTGGCTGCTCACTTTCGTTGCCGAGTTTTTATGGGTGTCTTTATGAATGTCTTTATGAGAGATTTTTTTCTGGGTATTGTGAGCGCGTGTATGAGCTTTTTGCATCTCTTTCGGTTCATGCACAGCTGCTGATGGTGCCTTTTTTGTTGTGGCTGCTGCCGCTGTTTTGCTGCTGGGCAATTTAGCTGATTCTTGAGACTGTTTACCTGTGAGATTCAAGTGCGGATAGATGGCATAGCCAACGACACCGATGCCGTAGAGGGCAATTACTACTGTTGCCATTAGGGGCAAAGAGTTCTGCGAAATATCAGCTGCCGGATTATTGCCTGGTTCTTCAGCATGGCGCATCACTAATTTTAAAAGCAGTATGCCACCAAGGAAGCCACCAATGTGGGCGAACCAACCAACTTGGTTGTCGTGGCCAAATAGGCCATTTATACAGTTCATGGCGAAGAAGACACCAATCAAAACCCAGGCTGGTAGCTTCGGTCTGAAGAACCACGTGATCCATGTTGTCACTTGGGCACCAGGAAAGAGCAGTAGATAGGCTGCCAAAACACCAGCAATGGCACCGCTGGCACCAAGTGAGGGAATGCTTGAGCTGGGATAAACCAAAATGTGAGTTAAAGCAGCGAGAATGCCGCAGCTTAGATAGAAGAGTAAATAGTTCTCTTTGCCCATGCGGTCTTCAACATTGTCGCCAAAAATGAAGAGATACCACATGTTGCCTATGAGATGGGCGAAACCGGCATGCATGAACATGGCCGAGAAGAAGGTCGAAAATTCTTGTATTGAGACATGGCCGAGAAAACGACTAGGGACAAAGCAATATCGGGTCACTTCGGCGTCGTTGGCGAGAAGACCGGAGGTTACAGTCCAGATAAAAATGACAATGTTAGCTGCGATCAAAAGATGATTGATTACAGGGTATGAGCGCGTGGGATTGTCGTCTGAAAGTGGAAACAAATTTCGATGCCTTTTTGCAGGTATTACTATCCTAGCGATTGCCCGTGACAACCCTCAGGTCTTAACACCGAATTCAGAATCTAGAGATTTAAGCAAAAAGCCCCCATATTAAGGAGGCTTTTTGCTTTGGTCTGATAATTTCGTTTATTTGGTTTCTAGATCGGGCTTGAAGCCGAATTCAACGGCTGTCTTCAGGTCTTTACCCGACATAAGAGCGTAGGTAGCAGCGCGATTGGCATAGGCCGAGCCTAGTTTGCTGTCTAGTTCAATGGCTTTGTTGCTGTCGGCCAGGGCTTGCTCAAGTTTGCCGAGATGGCGGTAGGCTTTGCCACGATTGGCATAGGCGCGGGCCGAAAGTGGATTTAGTTCAATCGCTTTGTCGCCGTCAGCTACTGCTTTTTCGTACTCTTTCAAGCCAACGTAGGCATGGGCGCGGTTGACGTAGGCTGGGCTAAATTTGGGGTGCAACTGAATGGCTTTATCGCAATCAGTCACCGCTTCTTTGTGGCGGCCAAGATGGTTCAGGGCACGGGCGCGGTTGGCATAGGCCATGGTCAACTTCGGCTGCAGGGCAATAGCTTTGCTGGCATCATCATTAGCTTTTGCATACTGGCCCAATTCAATTTCGGCCCATGATCTATTGAGATAGGCCATATAGAGTTTCGAGTCTAAGCTGATAGCCTTGGTGCAATCGGCCTCAGCCAGTTTGTAGTGGCGGGCTAGCATGTGAAGGTTGGCTCTGTTGGCGTAGGCACGAGCATAGTTGGGGCTCAGTTTAATGGCTTCGTCAAACTTTGCTTGAGCTTCTTTGCCCTTGTGCTCATTGAGAAGTCTCACGCCTTCTTTCAGGGCGGCAAAGGCTTCTGGGTTTTCTTTTGCGCCTTTTTTTACTGTCTTGGTGTTGGCAGTGGTCTTTGTCGCTTTTGTCGGGGTAGCTGCATAAGCTCCATTCGGTAGGCCGCCGTTTACCAGACCTAAGTTGGTCAGGTTGGCTAAGGCAAGAGCAGTCAAGATTTGTCCAAAGGCGACCTTGGAGGCGCCTGGATTGGTCTGTGTTGCCAAGTTAGCTGAGCATTTGAAGCCTATAAGCATTTATCTTTCTCCACCAAACTGTAAAAAAGCTTTTGAATTATCCCATCTATTGGTGAACAGTGCCATTACCCTTGGCTTGCCAGTTACAGATGTTATAGTGAGCGACTAGTCTCTACCATGCGAGTTGGATGGCATGTCAATTGGTATGTTCCGGCAGCGTACTATCGCCAAAGACGCACTGCTAGCGGTGGTCCTTTTGCTTTTTGCTCAGCTTGCCTTTGCCTTGCTGGTTGCCTATTTATTGCATGATCTTGATAGCAAGTTGACTGGCCAAAGACATCGCCTGGCAGTGGTTTCTAGCAGCAATAGAATTGCAAATCTAATAGAGAAGTTTGGCATCTTGCTAGTCTCTGGTCTCTCTAGAGACCTTCGCAATTCAGGCGCCGATGCAGAAACCTGGCAGGCTCTTTCCGTGCGCTTAGAAAATGAGTTCAGGCGGCTAAGCACTCTTTCAAAAAGGGACGCACTAGCCCAAGAAATTTTGCACGAGCAAGAGAAGATTTTTCGCTCGGCAGAAGCCGTTTATAAAAAAGAACTTGTTCATATCAACGACACAGCCAGACTTAGCAAAGTAAAAGTAGAAAAATCGTCCTTGGTGCTGGGTCATGAAGTTTTTGACCGTTACCAAGAGTTATTGACGCGCTACAAAGCTCAGGGGGCTGCCGGGACGGGATTGAGTGCGAATTCTTTATCGTCTGTCAAGGGTGTTCTCATTGCTGCCTTGTCTGTCGATTTCGTCTTTACCATCGCCTTGATTGCTCTGGTGTTCGCTCGCCTGGCAGCCGGGATAGAGGCCTTGACGCTAAATATTGATCGATACAAGAGTGAAGAGTCTTTGGAAGATTTTCCGTCGGCTGGCGATGAACTAGGCAAGCTCGATAAGCTCTTGCGGGAAACGATTCTGACGCTAGAGAACTCGGCGCGCTATGAAATGACTCTAGTTGATGGTGCGTCGGATGTGATTCTTAGACTTGATTCGGAAGGTCGTATTAGAGATTTAAATGCTGCCGTTTTGGGGCAATGGGGCTATCAGCCAAGTGAACTTGACGGCGCGCCTTGGCAAACCATCGTGCCCCAAGAAAATCGGCAGGCGCTGCGAGATTTTCTTTCGTCATTACCCCAGCAAGAGCATGCAACAGCCATAGAATTGGCGATTAAGCGCAATGATGGAATTGTGGTTGAGAGCCGCTTCTCTAGCTATTGGTCAGAGGCTGATCACTCTTCTTTTTGCTTTGTTAGCGACATTGGTGCTGCTAAACATCGAGAGGCGGAGCTGAGAGAGAAAGAAAATGATGTCCGCATGTTGATGCGCAATCTTCCCATTGGCTTGGTTGTTGTTGACCAATTTGGTGCTTTCTTATCCACCAATGAACGCATGGAGCAGATGCTCAATAGTGCGGCGGCTACTACTACTACTACTACTACTACTACTACTACTTCTTCTTCTTCTGTTCGCAGTGTCCAGGATGTCTTTAGTGACAGCGATGTTCTGGCTCAGGCTAGGCAAGTTAGTCAGTTGCGCACCCAGATCGGTCAAAGAGAGATTGGTAATAGAAAGAGCGATAGTCTCGTTTGTGAGATCACTGTTGTCGATCTCATTGGTTCAAATGAGACTCTTCTAGTTGTCGAAGATGTCAGTGAAAAAGTTAAGCTTGAAAATTTGCGCAAAGACTTTCTCCAGCTTCTTTGGCGCAACCTAGGCGAACCAATCTTGAAGGTTAAGCAGCTGGTGCTAGGTATTGAAGTAAAGAGCGAAAAAGAACAGGCGCGGGTGCAAAAGTTTGTACTTAATGTCAATCGACTTTTGCGTTTGCTTGATGAGCTATTGCGGCTTGAAGAGTTAGCTCCTGGCCAATTAGTAGGGGCGCTGGTGCCCATTAAGGTGAGGGATTTGGCAGACTCAGCAATTGCTTCTTTGGCTGATTATGCTTTAAACCAGAGTATAAAACTAGAAGTGCAATTGACACCGCAGATGGTGCTTGCTGATTTCGAGCGAGTGGTGCAGGTTCTAATTAACCTTATCTCTAATGCCATCAAGTTTTCTTTTAAGGGCGGCACTGTGCTTTTGCAAATAGAGCAAGACCGCGATCATGTCGAATTTAGCGTTATTGACTCTGGTAGGGGTGTGCCACTGGCAAAGCAGGGGCACATTTTTCAAGCTTACGGACAGGCTAGCGCTAGTGACGCTAGTTCTGGTACAGGATTAGGGCTAGCTATTTGTCAGTCGATTGTTGAGGCCCATGGTGGCACTATTGGTGTAGAAAATAGAGAGACTGGAGGTAGTCGATTTTGGTTCAAACTGCCACGCCTAGAGGTTCCACTTGAGTGATTGGTGGCGAGCAATGAAGTCGGCTGTGGCCAGAAAAGCCATGCTTTTGGGCATCTTGATTTTTGCTGGCAATGTCTTGTTGCTCTGTGTGCTTCTTAGTTCGTTTTCTAAGCTTGAAGAGAGTTTGCGTCAAGAGCAAGAAGCTAGTCAGGTTGTTACTTGTCTAGAACAGTTTTCGTCAGCTGTGCAGTTTGCTACTTTTGCTTTGATAGATCGAACTCGTACTGCCGATAATTCAGAGGACCATTACTCATCGACTTTCTTGCGCTTGCCAGTAATATTTGCCGAATTGAAGCACTCTTTGAGATACCGACCAGAAGAAGAGCGGCGATTGAATGAGTTGTCTTTGGCTCTTGATGAAGCTATCAATTTGGTGCACCAGGTCGATGTCAGTTATTGGCGGCAATACAGCCCTAATCGTAAACTCATGCATATGCGCTATTGCGCAGATCTTGTCAAAGTGACAAATACTATTAGCGATTTGTTGAGCGGTCTTGATGATAAATATCGTGGGCTAGAGAGCGCTGAAGATATCATCAATCGTTCCTCCACTGGTTCAATGTGTAAAATTTTGCTTTTCTCTTTGGTCTTAAGTACTGGTGCGACAATCTTGAGCTTCGTTCTCATTATTGCTTTGAGTTTAAAGCGCATCAAAAACATTTCACTCAATGCCATCAATATCGGTTTGGGCAAACCGCTGATACCACCGCTACTACTATCTAAAATTGACGATGAACTCGGCGGCATAGAGCTCGACTTTAGAGATCTTGCTTTGCGTTTAAATTCAGTCAAGAGTCGTGAAGCTCTGGTTTTGGAGCATGCTGCTGATTTCATCTGCTTGCTTGATCAAAAAGGAATTATATTGAGCGTGTCAGAATCGAGCGCTAAGCTGCTCGGCTACCCTGCCGGTGACTTGGTTGGTCGTAGGCTCAATTCTATTGTTGAGCCTAGCGACGCTGAGGCTTTGGTGCTGGCGCTGAAATCGCTCTCTGCTGTTGGGGCGGCTATTAGTTTTGACAGTCGGGTGAGGTTGGGGGCTGGAGAGCGGCGTGATTTTTCGTTTAGGGCTAAATTGAGCCCTGATAAAACCATAGTTTGTGTGGCTCACGATATCACTGAAAAGAATGAGCTGAACGCCAAGATTCGCGAGAGTGAAGAGCGTTTTAGGCTCATTCTCAACAACTTGCCTCTTATGGTAGTGGGGTTGAGTCAGTCTGGGCAGATCATCTCTGTCAATGAGTATGGTTTAGCTCTCTCTTTGTATTCTGAAGAGGAGTTATTGGGTCAGTCGCTTGAGCAGTTGTTCTCGACCTCAAAGACAGAGGTAGGCGGAACTTCGGCTTTAGCAGCTGCGGACAATGCCTTGAGCAAGTTCGAGCCGTTGCAGTTGACTCAAAGGCTCTTACGTAAGGATGGAAGCTACTTGGCTGTGGAGCTAGTTCTCAGTAACTATGCTGAGGATGGTCAGGACGACAAGAAGAGCATTGCCTTTGTGCGCGATGTATCGGTGCGTGAGCAGATAGAGATCGCTAAGCGTGATTTCGTCAATATGATTGGTCATGATTTGCGCTCACCGCTTATGTCTCTTTCTGCCACCCTTAGCTATATTTCAAAAGCGACAAGTATGGCTTCTGTGGCTGAGGCCGAGCGTGTATTTTACAGTCTCATTGCACTTACAACAGACTTTTTGTACCTTGGTAGGCTGGAGGCTGGCGAAGAAGAATTAGACAGGACTCAATGCTCTTTCTCGTCTTTGCTCAATAGCTTGACGCAATCTATTTCGGCCGACGAGCAGACGAAGAATCTCGCTCTTACTATCAATCAACTGAATAACGATTTTGTCTTTTCAGCTGACTTAGAGTGTCTAGTTCAGGCTATGACTCACCTTCTGCGAATATTGTGCTCTGCTAGTTCTGGTTGTTTTGAGTCTGATTATTCTGGTTCTGGCAAGTCTGAGTACATAATTGATTTTCGCCATCAATCAGAACAGTTAGAAATATTGATTGCTGGTACAGGTTTATATTTTGCAGCTTCTTCTTTGGATAGTTTGTCGCAGGGCTATGTCGCCTTTTCTCAGGCCACAGGCGATTTGCGCAGTGGGCTCAGCCTTGGTCTTGCCATTGCTATGTTGGGCCGATGCGGCGCTAGCCTTAAGCAATATCAAAGTAGCAAACAGCAAGGGTTTCAAATCTCCTTGCCTCTAATTTGACTAGCTTGAGTGGTGCATAGATGGCTCAGTCAGTTAGCTTAGCTGGCTGGCTTAGCTATCTATCTTAGGTATCTATCTTAGCTGTCTTAGCTAGTTTTGTGCTTTAGGTGTCTTTTCGCTGTTTGCCGTGGCTGTGAGCGAATAGGCCCCGGAAGCTACTGCCTTATTAAATTCATCAGTCAACTTGATGTCAGCAGTCTTGCGGTGCTGGGTCATCCAATCTATTTCTGCTTTTTCTTGGTTCTTGGCCGAGATCATATCTTCTAAAGGCTTTTTCACTTCAGCTAGTGGAATATCACCAGCTGTTTGCCGTTCAGTAACTTTGATGACGTGATAACCAAAATTGGTTTCGACCACTTCTGGCACAACCTGACCGGCTTTGACTTTGCCTACTGCAGCCATAATCTTCAGTTGATCTGGGCCGTTGGTGCTGCTGAGATCCATGAAACCAAGGTCGCCGCCGTTTCTTGCTACGCGGGCTGGTTCGTCTTCGGTGTAGTTATCAGCTAAAGTTTTGAAGTCGGCACCTTTAAGAGCTTGGGCCAAATAGCCTTTGGCTTTGTCGTATTGAGCTTGCTTGATTACTTTTACTTCGTTTTCGAGGTCTGCACCTTTTAGCTCTGGCTTTTGTTCTTGCAGCTGTGTTCTTACGCTTTTGAGTGGTCCGGCATCGACAGCTGGTGCTGCCACCACAATATGAGAGAGACGCACACGCTCGCCGTGCTTCAGACGGTTTTTGTTGGCTTCAAACTCTGCTTTGACTACTTTTTCGCTAGCTGGTGGTGCGGCTTTAGCAACGCTGTCCAGCATCAGTTTAATCATCTGGGAAGAAATAATTTCTTCGCGAATTTGGTCAGGGGTTTCAGTTGCGGTGCTGACATATTGTTTGTACTTCTTGCTATCTTTGATCTGGGCAAAGCTTGTGGCTGCTTTTTGATAGAAACCAGCTTTGTGGGCTTCTTTTAAGACGATCTCACGATTAATTAGTTCGCTTAAGAGCTGGCTTTCGATTACCTTGGCGCCGCATTTGAAAGCTAAGCCGAGATTCAAGACTTGCTCGTTGAACTGAGCGTCGGTCATGTTTCTCTCTTTGAGGAAGGTTTTCAGAGGTTTACCTTCTAGAGCCTGAGCTGAATGAGCTGACTCGATCATTTTACTTTTCTCTTCAGCAGTTAGGGTCAAGCCCATTTGCTTCGCTTGAATCAATAGTTGCTGCATCTTTTCCGGTTGCATGGCCAGCACTGACTGCAACGAAATAACTGCTGCTTGGTACTCTTTCTTGAAGCGATTGACCGTAACGGGAGAGCCATTTACCGTGCAGATCACTAGGGTGTCAGGCAGCTTAACGAGGTTAACTCCTGTCACTGGTTTCAACTGCGGTATGTCGCTTAGTACCGATGGCAGTGCTTGGTCCGAAGTTGAAGCAGCGCTATTTTCTGCGCCACCCTGGGTGCTACCAGTCTGTGGGCTGGTTGTCGTCCCTTTAGTGCTTGTAGAGTCGCTAGTATTCTCAGCTTTCTTTTCGCTCTGGCAGCCGGCCGTAGCAAGTGAGAGAGTCAGTGCTAATAAGACGGTCACGCTGTTGCCGTTTTTGTTGCTTCTGTTACTTGAGCTATTCACAGTACTGATATCCTCTTTTAATAGTTTAGGCTGGTTTGGCGTGAACCTTTGTCACCATAGCTCCGAGAAGTTCTGCCAGCAAATCTAGTTGATCTTCTGGATCATCTCCTTGCGATTTTACAAGAATGTATGGGCTTGAACCTTGACCACCAGCGATACCTGGTTTGTAAGTAGTGCGGTTTGCCAAATGTTTTGGTAGGCCATTTTGAATTGGAATCCACTGCTGCAAGCGGAATGGTACGTACAAACGCAGACCCTGCATATCTGGTTTGATTGATTGTACGTTGGCCGAGCTTGCCACTAGTCTTAGTTTGACGACTTTGGTCAATTGTTCGGTTTCTTTGGGTATAGCGCCGAAGCGGTCGCGCCATTCGTCTAATAGCATAATCAGCTCTCGATCGGTCTTAACGTCGGCTAGGCGTTTGTATTCGATTAGGCGTTGCTCGTTGTCTTCAATATAAGACTCTGGAATAAAGGCTGTGACGTTGATATCAACTGCGGTATCAGCTTCTTGTACGACAGCTTCGCCCTTAAGCTCGGCTACCGATTCTTCAAGAATTTTGCAGTAGAGCTCAAAGCCTACCGAAATCATGTGGCCATGCTGTTCTGAGCCAAGAATGTTGCCCACCCCTCTGATTTCCATATCACGCAAGGCGATTTGATAACCAGAACCTAGTGAAGTAAATTCGCGAATTGCTTTTAGTCTTCCCTGGGCTTGCTCAGACAAAACTTTTGATGGAGTGTACAAGCAATAGGCGTAGGCTTGAGCGTCAGAGCGGCCAACCCGACCACGGAGCTGATACATCTGGGCGAGGCCGAGCTTGTCAGCATCATTGATAACAATGGTGTTGACGTTTGGAATGTCGAGACCAGATTCGATAATCGTGGTGCAAACCAGTACATCATATTCATGGGCAAAGAATGCCAGCATGACGTTTTCGAGATCGCGTTCGTTCATTTGGCCGTGGCCAATGGCGATGCGTGCTTCTGGCACCAATTGCTTAACTTCAAAGGCAATTTGCTCGATGTTCTCAACGCGGTTGTGGACAAAATAAATCTGTCCACCGCGCTCCATCTCATGCAAAATGGCTGTGCGCACTAAGGGCAATTTGTATTCGCCGACAAAGGTTTTGATTGGAGCGCGGTTAATTGGCGGAGTGTTGATTTGCGACATATCGCGAGCGCCAGATAGCGCCATATATAAAGTACGGGGAATTGGTGTGGCTGACATGGTCATGACGTCAACCATTACTCTTAGCTGTTTCAATTTCTCTTTGTGAGCAACACCGAAGCGTTGCTCTTCGTCGATTACAACCAAGCCTAGGTCTTTGAAGGCAATATCTTTTTGTAGCATACGGTGGGTACCGATTACTACGTCGCATTCACCAGTACCTAGCCTGCGAGCTACTTCTCTTTGCTCTTTGGCAGTGCGGAAGCGCGAGAGTAGACCGACTTTGATAGGATACGGCGCAAAGCGCTCGGCCATGGTGTTGTAGTGCTGTTGAGCCAAAATTGTGGTTGGTACAAGTACAGCTACTTGCTTGCCTGACATTACTGTTTTGAAAACACCGCGAATGGCGACTTCGGTTTTGCCGAAGCCAACGTCGCCGCAAATTAGTCTGTCCATTGGTTTGGCCGATTCTAGATCGCCTTTCATATCTTGAATGGCTTGCCACTGATCGGGCGTTTCTTCGTAAGGGAAAGCTTCTTCCATTTCGTACTGCCAAGGTGTATCAGGCGTGCACTGGAAGCCTTCTTGCTTGGCTCTTATTGCGTACAAATTGACCAAGTCTTCGGCCACTTGTTTAACTGATTTCTTGACGCGCCGTTTGGTTGATTCCCACTCGGCACCACCTAGACGTGAAATTCTTGGTGGGTTGTCACCGGCACCGCGATAGCGCGAGAGTAAATTGATTTGATCGACAGGCACATACAGTCTGTCGTCGCTGGCGTAAGCGACACTGAGAAATTCTCTTTGTTGGCCGTCAACGGTCATGCGTTTGACGCCTTCGAATTGGCCGATACCGTGCTTCATGTGCACAACGTAATCGGTTACTTTTAGATCGGCGACTGAAGTGAAGCGCTCGTAGTTCTTCTCTGCTACCGGTCTTCTATAAACTGTCGGTTTGCGTTTGACGCCAAACATTTCAGCATCGGTACAAGAAACCAACTCAACATCTTTTAGTTTGAAACCGTGGGTAAAGCCATGGCGACAGACTAGTACAACTGGCCCCGAAGGTTGATTTTGGCCTTGATTTAAACTGGGATTGAGACCTTGGCTTTGGCTCAGTTTGAGATCGTCTAGGCTTGGCATTTGGCCAGAGAGAATATCATCAAGAGATGAAATAGAAAGAGATGGTGGTTGCGCTGGTCCTGCATTATTGCCAGAATTATTTCCGGTATTAGGTCCAGTGCCATTTCCCGAACTATTTCCAGCCGCGCTTCCGGGCCCAGGTGCGCCGCCAGATGCTTGAGCGACTTCATCGAGAGGAAGAATGTGAGTATCCGCTTTGTCATCACTCTGCGAGAGATAGTTGGCAGGAATATCCCACTCTTTCATGATGCCTAGAATGCGCTGGGGCTGCTCTGTTGAAATCAGAACATTCAAACCTTCTTTGCGCCAGCTTCTTACTTTTTCAGCCATGATATCAATTTGATTGCCGAAGCGCTCAACTGGTTGGCAGTCAAAATTAATGACAGAATTTGCCGCCGAAGAGTTGCTCGTGTCAGCGCCATCTAGAGCCATGGGCAGTGTGGAAACATAAACACGCTGGTGGCGTTTCAGCTGCTCGGTTATTTCGCGGGCGCTTAGGTGAAGTGGGCGTGGCAGAGGTAGTAGACGACCTGTTTCTAGACCTTCTTTGAAGGCAGCATCGAGCTTCTCTTGATACGAAGAGAGAGCCGCGAAAAGAGTGTCCCATTCGTCAAGCACAATCAGACTGTTATCTTTGATGTAATCGCATATGGTGGCAAGCTTTTCGTGGACGTAAGGCGCGTAGTACTCTACTGATTCGGGATAGCGACCGGCTCTGAGTGCTTCTAAGTCGCTTTCCATAACCGTCATCAGTGTTTCTGCCGATGATGGCTCTAGAGTTTCGCATGCTTTTTCTGTTACGGCTCTAAGTGTATCTACTAGTGTTATACGGGCTTCTTCACTTTGATCAGCGACAATCCACCAACGGGGAACGATGACACAGGTCTCAAGTGATTCAATAGATCTTTGAGTGTCAGTATTGAAGACGCGCATCGATTCAATTTCATCGCCAAACAATTCAATTCTGAACGGCGAGCCGCAAGATGGATAAATATCGACAATATCGCCGCGTACACTGAATTCGCCACGCAGGGTTACTAGTGATTCGCGCGAATAGCCTAAATTAGCTAGCCTTCGAGCTACTTCTTTGGTGTCGATGGTTTCGCCGACATTTAAGCGTAAGCAATTTGCTGTTAACTCTTCTGGAGCCAAAACTCGTTGACTGAGAGCGCGTGCCGTAACTACACAAATAAATGGTTCGTCTGGTTTTTCTTGGCAGTGGCGCAAGACTTCTAGTTGTGCGGCCACGTTGTCGGGGCTAGAGAGCACTTGCTCATAGGGTGAGACTTCAGAACTGGGATAAACAAAAGTTGGATACTTGCTTAAGTTGGTCAACTCTTGGTGATAGCGGGCGCCAGTATGATTGTCTTGCACAACTAAGAATATCGCTCGCTTGGTTTCGTGGCCCAAGACTGAGAGCACCAGCGATTTAGCTGAATCGGTCAAGCCTGTTAAATTCAGTTCGCCGCTGCTACCCTTTGCCGTTCGAGCAAGAAGCCGCGCATATTGCGAGCTGGAGATAAATAGCTGGTGCAGTTTTGCTGCGAGGTTACTGTTGCGCGTTAGCATTTTTGGCGGGGTTCCCTTCACCGTATTGCAAATCAGTAAAAATAGCGCTCGAGCGAGCAGTATCTTGCCGATTTGGGAAAGAGGCATTTTACCATTTTGACCATGCCACTAGCTCTGCGTGTAACGGGCTCTAAAGGGTTACATCTTGTATTATTGCTTTCAAAGGTTATGGAGGCAAAAGTGCAAAAACGAGCAGGCTTAACTCTATGCCTGGTCTTGGCTATTACTTCGACCCTAAGCTTTTCCACTTTACTAGTGGCGGCTGAGGGCAGTCGCTATCGCCCAGATACCGTTACGCATATGCAGCAGGGCATCAAACTTTTGCGAGCTAAACAACTAGACAAGGCTCGTAGCCAGTTTGAAGTTGTTATCAAGATGGAGCCCGCCATACCTGACGCCTACAACAATATTGGTCTTTCTTATGCTTATGAGAACAAAGTAGATAAGGCCATCCAGTATTACCGCAAGGCCTTAGATATCGAGCCTCTCTATGTGCCCGCTTTGAACAATCTCGGGCTTGTACTTTATTCGACAGGTAAGGCCGAAGAGGCCCTTTATTATTGGCGCTTGTGTCTAAAAATTTCGGGTGGTCAAGAGCCTGAATTGCACTACTACGCGGCCAATGCCATGCGTGATGTGGGCCAGAAAAAAGAAGCCCGTGAAAACTATCTTATTGCTATAAAGCTCGACCCTTCTCACGCTGCCGCTCACAGCGGTTTGGCTGCCCTTGACCTGAGCGAAGGCCGGCTTGATGAGGCATTTAGCGAAGTAAATAAGGCGATCAAGCTAAAACCTGATTCTGCCTTTAGTTATTATCATCTCGGCTTAATTGAAGAGCGCCGTCACAATATTGGGGCAGCGGTGAAAGCCTACGAAACCTCTCTTAAATATGAATCTGTCAGTAAATATGCTCAAGAGACCAAGAATCGCATAGCTAAACTTACTGGGGCAGCGCAGGCTGGGAATAATCCTGATGACCAAGGGCAAGACGGCCTAAATCAAGGTCAGGGTGGAGATGATGGACGCTCCGAAATGCAGGGTTCAATGCGGCAAGCGGCCCGGGAGGCCATGAAGCGTCGCGCCTGGGCCGAGGCCGCTCGCGATCTCGATTCGCTTATTAAAAATGGGGCCAGCGAAGACCCTGTTGTGCTCAACAATTTAGGCTATTGCCAGGCCAATCTCAACCAGCTGGCTAAAGCTGTTGAGTCTTATCGCAAGGCTTTGATGATTAAGGCTGATGGCTTCCCAGAAGCGCAATTCAATTTGGGTATGGCCTTGAGGCGTATGGGCGACAATGCCGGTGCTGAGGCTGCTTTCCGCAAAGCGATTGATGATTCAAGCTTGCGCAAGAAGACCAACCCCTTGGCCCAGAACATGCTCGGAATTATTCTGAGGGAGCGCGGTGACTATAGCGGAGCCGACCGGGCATTTCGCAAAGCTATTTTGCAATCTGGTGGGGATGTGCCAGTAGCGCACTACAATTTAGCTGTCTTGCTTGAGCGAATTGAACGCAGTCGCGATGCCGTCTCGGAGTACAAGACTTATCTTAAGCTGGCTCCTCGCGGTAAAAATGCAGCCAATGCTAAGCTGCGCCTTAAGCGCTTGACTGGCATGTAGCCAGCGTTAGTTACTTATTGGTGAGTTTCTCTTCATATAGGCTGTACATATAGAAATGGTTGCCAACAGAGTTGCAATCCTTATAGTAAAATTCGGAAATGAGCACTGTAGAGACTGACACTGTAGAGACTAATACTCGGAAAGCCGTCGATCAACCGGTTAACGTCAATGTAACCGAGCAATCTGACATGCCAACTGCTGAAGCGGTAGAAGCCGTTTGTGCGGTGGCGTCAAAGCGTGTGGTTTCACCGGTTCAAGCGAACAAGACCAGAGTGGCCGTTTTGATGAGTGGTGGAGTCGATTCAAGCGTCACTGCCATGGAAATGATCAAGGCCGGCTACGATGTCATTGGTGTAACCGGCTGGCTGATTAAGTCTGGTAGCCGTTGTTGTGATACAGGTATGGTTGACGCTGCTCGTGTTTGCGAACAGCTGGGTATTGAGCATCATGCTGTTGATTTGCGCGAAATGTTCAAAGCCGAAATCATCGATCAGTTTCCCCAGTCGTATGCCCGTGCTAAAACCCCCTTGCCCTGCAGCGTATGCAACACCTTAGTTAAGTGGGGCGCCCTGCTGCGCTACAGTCAAAAAATCTTGCAAGCCAGATATATTGCCACTGGTCACTATGCTCGTGTGGTAGAAACAGAAGATGGCTTTAGATTGGCCCGGGCTAAAGATCCGCGCAAAGACCAATCATATGTTCTATGGGGCCTGACCATGGAGCAGTTGAAAGCCACCTTGCTTCCCCTTGGTGATTTCAGTAAAGATGAAATTCGCGCCTTGGCTGATCAAGGTGGTTTGGTAACGGCCAACAAGCCTGATAGCCAAGATCTCTGTTTCATCCCGCGCGGTACCACTACTCAACAATACCTCGGTAATTTCCTAACGGCTGAGCCGGGGCCTATTGTTCATACGGTCACGGCAGAAATGCTCGGTCAACATCAGGGCACTTTTAACTACACCATTGGCCAGCGCAAAGGCATTGGTATCGCTTATCATGAGCCGCTTTATGTTACTTCTATTGATCCTGATACGCGCACTGTATATGTTGGGCCGCCTGAGGCTTTACTGCGCAAAGAATTAACTGCTTCTGCTGCCAATTGGTTGATGGACACACCGCCGGTGGAACCATTTGAGGCTTTGGCAAAAATTCGCTATAACTCAAAGGCAGAGCCTGCTACTGTTTACCCCATGCTTGATGCTCAGGTGCGGGTAGTTTTCCATGAGCCCCAGCCGGCTATAACTCCAGGTCAAGTGCTCGGTATATACGACTTGACCGATACTTATATCTTGGGTGGCGGCTGGATCGACTGATTCTTGGTTGATTGCACAACATAGCCTATTTGACTCAAATTGAGAACAGTGAAACTCAGTCGTTGCGCGGTTGCCATTTATATTTTATAATACTGTTCGGTGCTATGGGTGGTGGCGAGTTATTTCGGTTCTTGCTCTGGCATCTTGAAGCAAATACTTTGATATTAGTACCGTAGTTCTAATACTGTGCTTTTAGTACTTAATGTGGGGGACTGCCGCTTGTTCGACAGTTTGAACTTGATAAGACTTGAGAAAGCAACTGGCGCTCAGTTTGTTGCTCGCTTGTTACCAGTTTTGCTGGCACTGACTTCTTTGGTTTTTGTGCCTAATGAAGTTGAAGCGAGAAAACATAGCAGCGCATCTTCTAGTCATACTTCTCGGTCATCGGCCAGTAAAGGCCGTAGCGTTAAGTCTACAAAAAGCTCCAGAGCTTCTGGCACTAAAAGTTCTAGAGCTGGTCGAATAAGTTCTCGTGGTTCACGTTCTAGTAGAGTTGTTGCTAGTTCTAGATCTAGCTCGCGTAGTCGGTCTGGCCGGCGCGGTCATGTTGTTGCTCATTCAAGCAAGCATCGTCATGCCGTCGCGCATGCGGCACCGAAGCCACGCTACGCTTATCCAATCGGCCTATTTATGCGGAATGCACCAAGCTTTGATAGATCTCCACTCGATGCCCAAAATGCTAATGCCATTGCCTCAGCTTTCGATAGTGGTTCGGCCGATGTATATGCCGCACGCGTTCTTGTACGTGCTGGTGTTGTGAAGTACCATCCTCTCCATGGTGGCATATTCTGGCGCCGAGAGCCAGTCAAGTATATTGTCATGCATTCAACAGAGACTGGCATTCCAGTTTCGGCTACGCGAGTGATTGATAGTTGGAGTTCAATGGGGATTCGTCACCCTGGTGCTCAATATGTTGTTGATAGAGATGGCACCATCTATCAAGCAGTTGATCCTGATCTGGCTACTGTGCACGTCAACATTTTTAAAACTCTTCCTGGTATCAATAACGACAACAGTATCGGTATCGAAATCAATCACACTGGATCGCAAAATTATCCCCAAGCGCAGCTGCATGCTGTAACTCGCTTGGTGGGCTATTTGCAGAACCGCTACAATGTCAACAATGAGAGTATCATTACCCATCGCTATGCTCAACAAGGCGATCACACCGACCCTGTTAATTTCGATTGGGATGGTTTCATTGCCAGCAAAAACAGTTTCCGCAACCAAGCTATTGCCTATCGTTCTAGCAAAATCAAAGAAGAAGCGAAGCGTTGGAAACACGAAGTGGAAGTGCCTGTCAATACTTACATGAAGCCACATACTCAATTGAGTAAGCCCGCTTCATTGCCGAGCGATATTGCAGCCCCGACAACTACAGTAAATACAACTACTGTAAACACGACTACCGTAAATACAAATAAAGTCGAACCAGCCTTTAGCCCTGCCAGTGTGACACCACGCTATGTTCCTGCCAATTCTGGCTCTAGTTTTAGTTCTGGATCAAGTTCTGGCTCTAGTTCTGGCTCTAGTTCTGGATCAAGTTATGGTTCTGGAGCGGGAGCGCGCTCATTCCGCATTAACCCCGCGACAATACCGCCACCGGGTTCTCTTCCCGTACCAGGACAAGTGATTGAATCACCGGTGCCAGAGCCGAGCCAAGCTGATCCTGCAAGCCGGAATAATAAATCGTCAGGTGGGAATACTAGTGCTCCTGCTGGTGCTTCTGGTGCTCCGGTTCCTTCTCGATCGCAATCGCTACCACCGGATGGTGCCCTTGGCACTCCTGGTAGTGCCCCGCTTCCGGGCGAAGATATTTAGGCTAGACTTCTAAACTAGACTTCTAAACTAGATTTCTAGACTAGATTTCCCAATTAGTTGCCCCAATTAGGTCCATCATTTAGATTCATCATTTAGATTTGAAAACGGCTATGCAATTATTGTGTAGCCGTTTTCGCTCTCGATCAAATGAATGTCGTCAACGCTTATTGTGTGCTTGACTGGCAAGATTGTTTGCTCGTAAGGCATGCTCTCAGGCCCTAGCAGCACTTCTGGAATTGAAGAATTTGAAGATGTGGAAGCTATTGAAGGTGCTGAAGCTATTGACGGTGTTGAAGCTATTGAAGGTGCTGAAGCTATTGACGGTGTTGAAGCTATTGAAGGTGCTGAAGCTATTGACGGTGTTGAAGCTATTGAAGG